>MDTB01019036.1_pt1 | contig 11271 bp, 27 predicted proteins | sample 811161 | NCBI WGS metagenome assembly MDTB01 (sample SAMN05326650, study PRJNA326480) | marine metagenome | isolation source: seawater | place: Mediterranean Sea | collected 2009
TAGGACTTGAACCTACGACCGCCGGTTTACAAAACCGATGCTCTACCAACTGAGCTACAATGGCAAAAGTGGAGCGGGTGATCGGACTCGAACCGACGACATTCACGTTGGCAACGTGATGCTCTACCAACTGAGCTACACCCGCGTTTACTTACTGGACTTCTGCGATATACTCGGCACGCTTAAGATAATCTATAGCGTGGTTGACATCCGTAAACTTAGTCGCAATTGCGTGTCCGCATGCCATCCGAACCAACACAGTACCGGCATCTTCATAAATGCTACAGACATTTGCTGTGTTGACCACCACTGTCGCTCCGGTATTCTTCTCAATACTAACGAGTCTCATCATTTCTCTTTCTCCTTATTAACGCCATCAAGGCGATCCAAGCCCCAAGCAAATCAGCACCTGCAGCCGAAGTGCTGCAACCACTCTTTACTGGATCGGACTCGGAATTCTGGTAGAGCGGGTCCATTGGTTCTCCGGTATCAGAGTCAAAGGCATTTTCATACTCTTCTTCCTCTTCTTCGCCCGTATCCGGATCCGCTTCAGGCTCTTCTGGCTCTTCATCGTCGTTCGACGTGGGTTCGTAGTACGGCTGACCTATCGTCATGTTTTGTAATGAGATCCCAAGCTCGTGCTTGAAAGGGTCATACCAGCCAGTATCAAAATTCGCTGAGAAGTTGAGCGTATCAAGAGTGAAAGGCTGTCCTTCCTCTACTTGGATGCTCAAAAAATATTCGTGGTACGCGGACTGTGTTTCTCTGGCGCCGAGGTTCAAATACATATCCCAAGCCATCAATCCCGCCCGGCCGTCAACAAACACATCCCACTCGTAAAGGGTGACATCATATTGGGTCTGAACGCTGTACTCTGTGGACTGGTATCCCTTTACCTGTACGTTACCTTCGGCTTTGACTTCACCATCATCGTTGAGTTGATAAGCGCCGTGCGCCATTGCAGCGCCTTCAGAAGACTCGCCAATTCCGTATCTGTTCTGAAACGTTACTTGGCCGTACGCATCAATTCCATAGCTCTCAAAAGGGATGGACCAATCCCAGCGGAATGCTCCTTGTTCTCTTTCAACGTCAGTTTGCGCCTCTACGCTCAAAACTGGATACTCACCCCAATCGCTCCACTCGTCAGCCCAGAGTTTACATTGGGCTCCACGTGCCCAGTCCCAAGGTGCGTAATAACAATCATGCCCAGGTGTAACCCTCGTCTTGATGACAGCAACATAAAAGTCTGTACCTCTATCAATCGACGATTGAAACCAAAAGAATTCAACGATTGCGTCAATGGTGTTCTCGTAAATATCGGAGTTTCCGACATAAAGAGTATTTCCCTCGAAAAAGGCGTAAGGAAACGTGTCCTCACTGTCTGAGAATGCTTGATAATCTTCAAACGTTACATCCCAGTCTCCTTCGAGGATTGTTGCACCTGTATATGATGTTTCACTGTCGCTCAACCCTTCACCGTGTGCAGGGTTTGCCAGAATGAGCCCTAAAAGGACTCCTGATAAAAATGGCTTCACTATTTTCCTCTCGATTTTATCTTAAAAAATGATTTGTAATTAAAGGTATCAATTCTTCAGCGCCGGCGCTTTGCCAGAATATAGCGTTCCCGCCCATCTCCGGGGGATGCCGCGCGGGCCCAATCTCTGTCTCAGCTGTGAAAAGTTTTTCGCTCTCTACCCATCCCTTATGTGCCGAGTGGTCAGCATAGGGATGACTTGGGTTTACTAGTACGTCCTTAAAAGAAAGCTTGTCGAAGTAATAAGGGCAGTCAAGCAGAGTGAACGGCCCACCAGCATCCCGAGACAATTCCACTTTCCACCAGCCGTTGTTGCCCACCTTGGGAGTCATCGGATTTCCCAAAACAAGGATGTGCGGATCGCCCGGAGTGGTGTCGGTAACTTTGACACCGAGAGCTCTAACCCAAGTATCTGGGTATATGCTTTGGGCTCCTCTTACATAGTCTAGCTGGTCGGATCCAATGAACACTTTATTTTCGGGTTCATCTCCGATCCACGCCCTAATCTTCTTATCAAATTCTTGCTGCAGCTGGGGAGCTAGAAACTTCCCAGCAGTCGGGATGATAGGGTGGTAGAAGAGACTAGTCGGTTCAACAAATGGGGAGTCGTCTGTCGGCCCGTCGAAATCATAGCCGTATAGCAAGAGTTCTGCTTTACATTTTCTTTCTATCATTTCTCTTTGCGCATCAGAATAATACGACCGGTAGTCTTTCTTCTTTCGTACGCTGCTGACGTTTAGCCTTTTGCTATTTGTAATTTCAGCAACCGTATCGTCTTCGATATGTCCAAGTTCTCGCAGCATGACCGCCGTACCATCAGAAAGCTTTTCATTTCTGATTATCTGGTTCACTCCACAAGTGCCATCATGATTAAACATTTGATGAAACAAAAAATATCTCTGCTCGTCCTCGATCGTGTTTGTTCCGTGCCACGGAAATTCAGGGTCGCAAAACTTTTCAACATATTCGTCGAAGCTCCTGATCCCGTGACGTAAATTACACAACCCAGCACCAAGAGCTACTCCCTCAGGCATGTAGCGGCGGAGTTTTTTCAAATGAGGATTATGGATGTCATCGAAGTGGTAGTGGCTGACAAGGTAATCGAACGGATTACGACAGATGGACACCTTGTGCGTGCCGTCGCGCCACCAGAGGTGATCTTCACCGCTTGAACCTGTAGACCGGTGGATGCTTCTCCACCCGTAAGTAGCCTCATCAGGCTTCCTATTGTTGTAAAAATAAGGGCTTGGTGGACTCCATCTTCCTCGAAACTGCAGCGGTTCCCCAATCGAACAACGGTTCCCGTCACCAAGGCCGGTTCTCATGAAAGATTCTGAAGCGTACTTTTCTAAAGTTTTATTCAGCCACGTGCCGCCTGACTTTGGCACGTGAATATGGATTATGTCCTTCACCACTATTGCTCCTTAACTGAATCTGGTACGCATTTGGGGCATACCAAATGGACTCGGCCATCATCGTACGCAGCAATTCGCCACTGGTCGAGCTCCTGTGTCTTTGATCTGTCGAAAGGCGCGCCGCACTCATCACAAGCCTTCGGCATTTTGGAGATCCTCTCTTCAATCTGCTTGTTCTGTTTCTTCATCGCCTTTTGCAAATCACGCCGTTGTTTGCGGCGTATTTTTCGACCAAAGCTGCCCACTACTCACCGCCCCAGGCTTTTTCGCACATCGGGGGCAGCTCGCCTTCGATCATACCACCATGAGAATCCAGACACATGCGCACAACATGCGCAGGCACCCAGCCGTAAACCGTACCTGTTGGGTCATCAGGGTCTTCAGCGTACTGGTTCAGGTGAAAGTCGTATGATGACGGGAACCCGCATTCAACTTCAGTGTATGGACCTGCATTGTTCCGAGGCGTGCTGTATGCAGTTTCGTTCCCCTGAACTGAGACGCTGAAACCGTCAGCGCACTGTACTGTTTTGTATTTCTTACGTTTCATAACTCATACCCCATATCTAGTGTCATTTCTTTTAGTGCTTCGAAAGCCGGCGTCATGCCAACCCTAACGCTGTTGACAAACTTCTCGTAAGATTTCAGATACGCTCCTGGGACCCCTTTTGTATCGAGATTGATGTGCCCTTTCTGCATTCCTGACTCTTCAAGATAACCGTGCGAAAATGTTACTTCCTCATTCTCTGTAAATCTCGGATCAAGAGATCTAGTTGCATTCTTTTCTATTGAAGTATATTCGAATATTCGAGTTTTTACATCATCTTCTAAATCGATTTTCATAAAATCTGCGATGGCCTCGATCCGAGTCATTCTGTTTTCAAAGTGGTCTTCATACCTTAAAAACAGCACTTTTCTGCCGGCATCAGCATCTTCTTTGAAGCGCTGCCATACGTTCCATTGTGTGCCGATAGCAACCATCGCTTGATAGTCAGCGCCTTCCCGTGTCATCAAGGCCTTGTTTTGGTGGTCCAAAACGCAAACCTCCTCACCCATGATAATCTTTTTTTCGTTTGTAGCTGAAGGCACCATTTTTCCAATGTCTGTATGAAATCGAGATCTCAAGGAAAGATATGCTTCAACGGGGTGCCTGAAAGTGTAAACAATAGGTACGTCAGGAATGTACTGGTGCCCTCGGATGGGCCACATCAATTCTCCTTCTACCAGCTGCTTGACAAGGTCAGGGTAGTAGCTGGCAGGTGGCTCCTTTGGTGCCAAACCCTTTACTATCTGCCACGTCATCCGCGAGGCAGACCTCTCCATTCCAATACAAATAGGAATTATCATATTTCATATCCCATGTCTAGTGTCATTTCTTTTAGCGCTTGTAGAGCCGGCTGTTCGGAATCGCGGAGCTCGTTAACAAATTTGCTTTGTATTTCAAGCCACTTTCCAGGAGCGCCAAAAGTCTGCTCACTTACGTGGTCTCTTTGCATGCCGGTTTCGGCTCCGGAAATTGCTTGGAATGGTTTTTCTGGATGGAAGCGAGACATAGCTTTTCCCCTCGCGAAATTCTGCTGAACTGATGTTGCTTCAAGGATTTTTTCAATCTTTTTGTCAGCCACTTCAAGGCCCAAAAAATTTATGATGTCCGTGACTCTATTTGCTGGGGCGCTGTAGTAATCTTCGTATCGCAAGAATAGGACCGGCCGGCCACTCTCTGCGTCGGCTCTTATTTTTCGATGAACTTCCCAGGCGAGACCAATATTTTTCATTGCAGACAACCAAGAATCCCTGACTGTATACTTTCCTTTCTCGACCCAAGAGTTGCCTACATCTATCCTAAACTTCGCTTGTAAGCTTAGGAAAGCTTCTACAGGATGACGGTACGTGTAAACAACTGGTGGACCCGCAACGTACTCATGGGTCCGATGCGGCCAAACCTCGATGCCGATAGACGGATCCCAGCCATTTTCTAACCATCCGTCTGGACGAGTTTCAGACTTGGCCAGCATGGAGACAATCTGCCACGTCATTCGTGAGGCAGACCTCATCATCCCAATGCAAACAGCTGTCTTCACTAAACTTCGCCTGCTTCTTGCTCAAGTCTAAACTTGTCAACAGCTTCTTTTGCTTGGAGTCGCAGAACTTTCAACAGCTTCAATTTCATTTGTTCGGATGGTAAAAGAGTAGCTTGCTTATTCATTTCATCAACCTGATCGTCAAGCTCTTGATGTCGAGCTGTCAGGTATTGAAGGCGCATGCTGTTTTGGCGCTGTATTTCTTCGTTATCGTTCTGCATGTAGTTAACTCCCGTGCTAAACTGTATAACTGATTATAGATAAAATAAGTTAGTTGTTCAACATTAAGAGAGCAAATTTCCCAAGGCAATTGTTGACCAAGTGCAAAGCGCTAGCATCCCCATAAAGGCAGCTGCGAATATCATTTTACGTTTCATGTCCATCTTCTTCTCCTACGATGACTTTTAGTTGATTTCTTTTCCAATAACCCATTGGCAGGTTTGCAGAGCTCCACAAAACAAGGCAGTCAATACCTCTGCACTCAAGTACAGTGCCGTAACACGTTATGCCACGCTCTTCATCGTGCTTGGCGACAACGAGATCCCCTACTTCTGGAGCCCCGCTATCTTTCATGAGATAACCTCGCATTCAGAGGTTACGAACCACTTAGGGCCATCATCACATAGCATATTAATTGTTCCACCTTCTTTATTGACAAACAGCACAATACCTGCTTTACCACTTCTATGCTTAACTAAATCACCGACTTTCATTAATCACCTCAACTTCGGGATCGTTTGTTCGCATTCCATGATCGATTTCGCCGTCTTCGTAGAGTACTGTCATGTAAGAGCTGCTCTCTGAAATTTCAATAATCAGACCATTCTGACCAAAGTGCGAATCATAAATCAAGTCACCGACTTTCATGTGAACCCTTATGCTTAGATTTGCGATTGTACTTCGACTTGTCCTTATGCTTCCCAGCACCTGAACGCTGAAACGCATGGACTGCAATCCAGTTTCTTGGCTTAGGCGTTGACTGCTTGCTTTTCTTTTTCATCTTTCTTTCCCCTCAACCGCACAACAGTTCGACGAGCTGGAATTGCTCGAAGCTTTTGGGCGCCATCGTAATCTTTGAAGATAATAACTCTGTATCTCATTATTCTTTCCTTATTCCTTAATCAATCGAGTAAGCAACTTCGAGGCCGCAGCGCTGAAACATCGCCTCTAGCTCTGCCTCGAGTCGGACTTTCGTCGTACACACGACAACAACTTCTGTGTCGGTGGTGGGACAATCATAAGCGAGAACAACTGGGTATTGATTTTCCATAACTGAAGAACTCCTTTCCTTATCTTCAATTATATTATACCCTATTTTCTCAGGGTTTTGCACGATTATCGAAAGGATCTTTACTTTTTTCGTATGTTTCTTGAGCGTACATCAAGGTGTCACAATTCATTACTTTGAACGTGTCGTTATTAAACCAGAGTACTTCCACACCCTCACGAGCTTTTGCGACCTTGATTACAATCCCGAGGTACGGTTCTCCATTTTCGAACTTAAGTGGCTTGTCACCGCCCATAGTCCACCAAACAAGATCCCCTTTCTGGAATTTATTAGAAGCCATCCGTGTTTTCGTTCACCCTGTGTAGATAATTCTCTGCTATTGTGTCAATTTCTGTTGTGTCGTTCCAGAGCACTTTCACCATCTGAAACCCCATCGCAGTCTCTAAGTCTAAATCTACAATCAAGCCATGTCGCCGGCGGTCTATTACAACTGCTCCTCGGGCGTGACCGGGATGGTCTGGCTCTTCCCACTCCCAAGCGTTGTCTGGATGGCTCGGCCGGATCCTATAGTAAACCAGATCGCCTATCTTCAACCCTTTTAAGAGAGACCGGCGACCGTACTTTGTCATTTTTTCAACTCTCTGACCAGAGAGTTGTACCTTCGTTTCTCAAGTCCGACGCTTCCCCACCCCGAATTGGCTAATTCACGGTGCATTATGTGGCCAGAATAATTGTGATGCTCCCAACCCAGAGCATGCCCAATTTCATGTTCGACTATTTTTTGCACCTGGCTCGCAATAACTGTTTGGAAGTAAATGTCAGAAGAAACTATCCGACCAGTCGGGCCATGGATCATCGTTTGAGCAACACCAAGCCGAGATGTGTTGATCGCATTGGATAGCTCTTGCTGGGTTGGAAGACGAAATGCAATCTCGCCTATCTTCGCAGTGCAGATTTCTGGCCCATAAGGGGGAGTTATTATCTCGCCGAATTCATAACCGAGATCTTCCCAAAACCTCATAGCTGTTTTGACACGTTGTTTTGTGATGCCCGAGCTTGGGCAAATCCTGACGTCTGGCGTACTGCTCCAGAAACCCTGAAGTTGGGTATCGAAATACCCAACAGGCTGAATTTCGACGTCAGGCTGTTCACACTCCGGTAGTGGAATATCTTCTACATATTGCTGCTCACTCCGGCAGGAAACGAGTGATAGAGTGTATGCTAAAAAGACGAGCCCAATAATGACATACCCGGTGACTGTACTAGCGACGAGCTTTCGTCTTTCTCTATTCATTGCGCCTCAGCTCGCTAAATGGCATACCCCACATCGCGTATACACCGGTGGGGTCTCCGCAAAATGGTTCGGCGCCAGCCGGCAAAGCTTCAGGCTCAAGAATTCGTACAAAAGTCCCTTTAGAAAAAACGTCTTGAGCACCGGGTTGTGCTTGCAAGCAGCCTACAAAGATTGTGTCTCCTGACGAAACCGCTTCTATCTGTGAGCACCCCATGTACAACATGTTAGCCGTTATAGAGTCCAAGCAAGCAGACCCAGTCGGCTTATATGTCGGTAGAAGCGCCTCTCTAGTGCCTTCAGCCGGGACAGGCATCATGTCTTGTACTACACCGCGGTGAGCACACCCGACTGAGAAGAGAGCTATAATTGTCAAAAAACGCCAAAGCATAAACCACCTACCTTATTATTACATAGGCGGCAAAACACTTTTTTATTTTTTGTTTATGCTGCTGTGACCTTACGCAAACGGTTTGTTGCTACCCAGCCAGTCCTTCCATTCTGCCAGAGAATTTCTGCCAAGCTGTTTTTACGACTAGAAAGTGACCGACTATTCGACCATACGTGCTGTCCGTTCACTCGCAAAATTTTACCGCGATTTCTAGAGTCTTTCGCGGCGCCGTTCCAGTTTTTAATTTCAACAATGTCACCAATCTGCATATTTCATTCCTTATTCTTTTTTGTTATCACTTCGGATAGACATCAGAAGCTTTTCAAGTTTTTCTTCGACCGCTCGGTCAATATCATTTTGTATTTCGTCTTCGAATCTCTTAAGCTCGGCGAGAGCTAACGAAGCCCACCAAGCTTTTTCTGAAAAGCGCCTGACATCCGAATTACAAGAGTAATATCCGGCCACTCCCTCGCTATCGATCTTTTTTAGAGTTTCTTCTGCACACGCCTTCAGCTGATTCATGGCGATTCGCAGGTTGTCAACGTGATGCATCCTTAAATAGTCAAGAGAAACAGAATTGTCCTTTTTTTCTTTCATAACCGCTAGTGATCGTGATTACACGTTTCAATGTTCTTGTCAAGGTCTTTTCCAGAATAGCTGATCCACCACCCCCAGAGAATCGGTACAGCTAACCAGTGCAAACATAGCACCCAAGCGGCTGGGGCGCCGGCGTAAAAGACGGGATGAATATGATTTCCAAGAAATATAAACAACAACGGGAAAAGTACATCTTCAATAATTTCCCAACCCACAATGATAACCACCAGCGCTAAACCATGCTGCTTCATCGTCGACTTTATGTTTGACCATCTTAAGTGCTCTAGTTTGTGAGCTAGTCTTTCTTTCACCCATCTAAAGAACTTCATTTCTCACCGACATAGTGGTGGAGCTGCAAACAGTAGAGTGTCTGGAAGATCGATCCAGCCAGCATCCTTACGAAACTTTTCGATCGCTTCTTTCTTTGTTCCAGCCATCACTTCCGTGAGGTATTCGTAGGATTTCTTCTTTTCGCTGTACAGTTTGATGGAGTATGAAATGAGCATTTATTCTATCACCTTTATGCGTTCTGATTGTTTTGAAGTGTAATGCCACTCGCCATTGATGCCATCCCACTTGATAACAATATAATCGTCCCGAGTCTTTTTTACAACAGTTCCGATTGCTTCTTCGTATTTCCACATCGGTGCCATTCGAACCCGGTCACCTACTTCCATTATTGCTCGATCTTCTGAAAGCAGCCTTTCGTCCGACCGGTAGAGTACTTGGCAGCAGCTTGTGTTGCTAAGGAATTCTCGCTCTCTAACCAAGCCACTCGTGCTTCTGCAAAATCGTTTTCAGTGGTCTCACCACTGTGGAAAGCCTTTTGTGTTTTGTTCAGGTTTCGACGCAGAGTCTCTCTGTCATCCTGAATCGTAATAATCTCTCTAAAGAGAGTTGCACACTCACGCCTCAGTGATACGTCATTTTTCAGGTCTGGCGCAGAAACTGCAACCGGGATTGGTTCGGCCTTCTTTCCGTTCACCAAAACCATCGACACGCAGCCAACAGTTATAAGCAGACCAGCAAAACCGGCTCCATATTTTAGAAAACTTTTCATTTTGTATCTCCTCAATACCACCCTATATGTATAGCGTACATTTGTTTAATGATTGACCACCCTTTCTAAGGCTTCCTCCATGTAGACTTCCGTTGTGCCGTCTTGCAGTAACACTTTCCAGTAATATCCGCTCTTGAGGCTCCTAATTCTCTCAAGCAGCATGCAGCTCTTTTCTGGCGGAAGCTTCATCCGACCGAGGTAAGGAACGTTCTCTAAGATGACGCAAATGTCACCGACGCACAGCGACTTCATCGACGCAGTCCTCGTAAGCCTCAACAGAGTAATCATTCTTATCGACCATACAACCACCAACGAGACTCCTGAAATCATCGTGAGGTTGAACGTAGATGTAATTCCAGGCCACGCCCAGCATGACGCCGATGCCAACAAACAAAATAAAATCGCGGTGGATTTCTGACAGTTTCATTCTTTCTCCAGTAGTTTAAGCTCAATGCTATCGAGCCAATAGATTTCGCTTCCGATTAGGACTTCGAACATGAAGAACCCATCTTCCATTTCCATCTCGTCAATCACAATGCCAACACATTCGGAGAGGTCTCGATGGAATTGGCGAATCCCATTTCCCGGGATAGGCTCCACGATATCTCCAATCCGTATCATACGGATGGGATTACTCACCCAACCCTCTTCAAGGCTGTTGGGAAGTGTCGCGAGCAATGATCCGACTTTCCCCACTTGACGATGATAGTCGGCGGTCCCTCAGGCCACTTCCTTGATTTTCCTACGACTGTCCCAAGCTGCTCAGGAAAGTCGACGTGAGTTACTTTATCTCCAACATGCATTTTTGCTCTTCCTTTTTTAAGTAAGCTTGATGTTCGGTTGTGGTTGAGCCGTCAGCCCACAAGATGGTGCTCATTTCAACTCCATCCGGTCTGCTATAAACTTCTATAATCACACCAGGGTTCCGGTGACGATACCTTTCATTCGCAGAATTGAATATCCAAGCGCCTGTGTAGAAGTTAACAATATCACCTGTTACCATCAGTAGTTTCCCCAACTACAATCACAAGGCATGCATTCGCAAACTTCACAACCGCAATCATATTCGAAATTAACTGAGGTTTGATTAACCTGTAATTCTTTGGCATCATTCCGCAAATGGAACTTCCTCGCCATCTCTGTCAGCGGTGACAAAGTCACCACCCGGGTCATCCCTTCGACGCTACGTACGTAATCAATCACCTTATTGACGATGACCCTTCCAGCGCCCTTTTCGTGGCTCCAAACAGTGTACGGAACAACCACATGACCAGTTGGTGATGTAAGTGCGATGAGTTCACTCACGCTTTTTGGAACGCCAGTCGTTCTTGCGTAACACATGAAAGCTGCCCACTTCCCGTCTGGTACCTTAAGCCCAAAGACCCCTCGACCTTTAGCTGTCTTGAAAGAAGTCGGTAGGTTTGGTCGCACTGGGTCTTGATCTCCAGACCACAACTCTGGGGAGCAGGTTACGTCATGCAGCGTTGCTGCAGCAAGGGTGCTTACCATACTTTTTCTCCGATCGATGGAATGACCCGTACATCGACATCTTTCCCAACATTAAAAAACATCCGATAAAGCTGTGCGGCTTCTTCTCTGCTGGTGGCATCAATGTGCTCACAGCCTTCCCGACATCCACTTGAGTTGATAAAATAAACCATCCACTTTTTCCATAAA
>MDTB01101462.1_pt1 | contig 11271 bp, 12 predicted proteins | sample 811161 | NCBI WGS metagenome assembly MDTB01 (sample SAMN05326650, study PRJNA326480) | marine metagenome | isolation source: seawater | place: Mediterranean Sea | collected 2009
CAAGGTAACGCTACAACTGGATTTGGTAAAAGTAATAGTGATGAAGATAAAAATATTTACAATTTATTAATAAAAAAAATTAGTATTGGACAAGCAATACAAAAAACTAATATACAAAATTTAGATATTGTAGGATCACATGTAAATTTATCTGGTTTAGAAGTTGAAACTGCTAACGACTCTAAAAGAGCATTTGTTTTAAAAGAAATATTAGCACAAGAAAAATCAGGATTACTTAAAAAGTATGACAACATATTTATAGATTGTCCGCCTTCTTTAAGCTTACTCACTATTATGTCTTTAGTCGCATCAGATGAATTATTAGTGCCTTTGCAAACAGAGTTCTTTGCTTTGGAAGGTATTACACAATTAGTTAAAACAATTGATAGAATAAAAGAAAATTTAAATCCCACACTTTCAATAAGAGGAATACTTTTAACTATGTTTGATAAAAGAAACAAACTATCATCTGAAGTAGACAGAGAAGCAAGAAATTATTTTAAGGACAAAGTTTACAAAACTGTAATCCAAAGGAATGTAAGATTGTCAGAAGCTCCATCACACGGTTTGCCTTGTGTAATTTATGATAAAAGTTGCGTTGGAAGTAAATCATATTTCAAGCTAGCTGAAGAATTTAAAAATAAAATAGCGAGTGCTGTATGAGTGGAAAAAAAAAGGGATTAGGTCGAGGCCTATCAGCGCTTTTTGGTGATGAAAAACCTAAAGATAAACCACAAGAAAGCAAGCAATCGAACACTATTTCAATTAGTGATCTAAGCAGAAATCCATATCAGCCGAGGCAGAATTTTAGCGAGGAAAAACTTGAAGAATTGGCTAATTCTATCAGGAAAAACGGCATTATTCAGCCTATAGCTGTAAGAGAAAGCAAATCACAATCTGGAAAATATGAAATCGTTGCTGGAGAGAGAAGATGGTTAGCGGCTCAAAGAGCTGGATTACACGAAATACCTGTGACTGTTTTGGATCTAACTGATGTGGAGACTTTAGAGGTTGCGATTGTAGAAAATATACAGCGAGATGATTTGAATCCGATAGAAGAAGCTAGAGGCTATAAAAGATTAAATGAAGAGTTTAAGTACGATCACGAAAGTATCTCAAAACTCATGTCAAAAAGTAGAAGTCATATAAGTAACACTTTAAGATTATTAACATTACCAAGCGATGTTATTTCTATGCTGGAAGAGGGGACATTATCATCTGGCCAGGCAAGACCTCTCATTGGTATCAGTAATGCATCGTCGATAGCTGAAGAAATTGTTTCAAAAAATTATAGCGCAAGAAAAGTTGAATATCTTACAAGGAACAAGAAAGGATCAAAAGAAAAAATTATTGATACAAATGTTTTAAAAGTTCAGGATAGAATAGAGAAGATTCTTGGTTTGAAAGTTAATATTTTAAATAAAAAAAATAATTCTGGCAAAATAACTATTGAATATAAAGATTTAGAGCAATTTGAGCTTGTTAAAGATTTACTTACTAAGCATTAGCGTAAACGCAAATATCGACAATAAATTTTTTTAATAAGACTGATTTATTTAAATCAGCACTTGATTTACATTTTACTTCTAACTCAAATGTATTCTTTAAAGCTTTTTTTATTTTTTCTGTAGTCCATTTCTTTGCTTGTTCTTTAAATTTATCTTTATCTTTCCAAAAAATCGGAGGTTTCATATTATCAATTATCATGTCTAATGGTTTGTTTTTCTTTGATAATACTTCGTTAAGTTTATTTAATCTTAGGTTAAATAAAGCCATATAATAAATAATTTTATCGTTTTCTATAATGGTTTCATTTAACAATTTATTAGTATGTTTCTCGTTTCCATTTAGCGCAGCATCCTTTAACGCATTAAAATCCTCGCTTTCATTTAAATTTAATAATGTTCTTAATTCATTCTTTATAATTTTTTTATTAAGAAAATAAGTTTCGATTTTGTCTAATTCATTATTTAATTTTACTCTATCGAGATTAACATGAGACAATAATAAGTTAATATTTTCTGGAGTAAGACCTTGGTATGCATGAAGTTTTTCCGTTATAATTTTTTTAAGTCCTATTTCATTGTCAATGTAGCAGGGGACTATCCCTAAATTATTCGATTTTTCGAAGTAATTTCTTAATTTAGATTTCTTATCTAATGTTTCTGCAAATAAATAGATCTTATGATCATTAATTTTTTTCTCAAGCTCTTGGATGATATCTAAAATTTTATCATTAGATTGCTCTATAAAATAAAATCTTTCTTCACTAAATAAAGAAATATTTAAAATAGTTTCTAAAAAACTATTTTTATTTTTTAATATTTCATCTTGACTGTAATCATAAATACTCGTTTTTCCTGCAGCTAATTTTAATTTTTTTTTAAAGTCATTTTTTAATCCTAAATTTTCTCCGTAGAAAAGAACAATCCGGTTTCTTAGACTATTTAAATCTTTTTCAACTATGTAACTTTTATAATTCATCAATTTTTAACATCATATTATCTAAAATTTGATCAGCTAAATCTTTAACCAAATTATTAATTAGTTTTTTTTCGTTATTTAAAGTTTCACTGTATCTTGTTCCAACAGCATAGTTGTCATTTTTTCTCACATTAAACTCTCCATATTTATTTTCTTCTAAAAGATAATACTTTACTAGTGCCGTAATCGTGATTTCGTATTTTGTCACTTCATTTTGAATATTTTTTTCTTTAATTTGTTTCAATTTTTTTGTGTTAATGTCAATTTTGATTGATTTGGAAGCATTCTTATTTTCTTTTTTTAATTTGTTTCTCAACAAATAAACAATTTTTTTATCACCCGAGATACTTGTATCGACGAACTTGTAGTCTTTTAAAAAAGTTTGATCTACAACGCTGTACCCACAACTCATTAATAGAGTTGAAATTAATACTATAATAAGAAATTTTGATCTCATTTTATAATGTAGTTTATTATTTTATTTTGAACAAATATAGTTTTAATAATTTTTTTATTTATCATAAATCTATTTGCCTTAGAGTCTTTCTTTACAATTTGTTCAATCTCTTTTTGAGTTAAATTTTTCTTTATTTCTATAATATCTCTTGTTTTTCCATTTATCTGTATAGCTAATTTAATTTCCTCTAACAGATCTTTTTTAATTGGTGGCCAAATATGTTTTGAGTCACATTTGAGCAATTCAAGCACCTCATTAGCTATGTGAGGAGTTAAAGGTAATAATAGTTTCATTATTTTAGTAATAGAGTCGATAAGAATCTTATTACTTATTTCTTGCTCACGTTGACTATTAAGTAAGTTGTAAGCTTCATAAAAGTGAGCAATGGTAACATTGAATTTAAAAGAACTGATTGATTCATCTATTTTCTTTGCTAATACTTCAATGGTATTGATTAATTTTTGGTCTAATTCTCTCGAAATCTTTTTTTGATCTCTATTTATTATCTGAGTGCTTAAATTCCATAGTTTTTGTAAAAATTTATTTGACGCTGCAACACCAGTATCAGACCATTGAATATCTTTTTCTGGTGGACTATCTGATAGGATAAACCACCTCACAGAGTCTGCACCGTACTTTTCAATCATTGTTTCTGGATCAATAGTATTTTTTTTAGATTTTGACATAGACTCAGGAGGCCCGATTATAACTTTACTTTTGTCTATTTTTTTAAATGCAGTTTTTGAGTCAGATTTTTCAATTTCATCAGGATACAACCAGTTTCCTTGTTCGTCTTTGTATGATTCATGACAAACCATTCCTTGCGTGAATAAATTTTTAAAAGGCTCGTTGATGTCAATTTTTTTTTCAAATGAGTTAATACTTTTTGTGAAAAACCTTGAATATAATAAATGTAATATCGCGTGTTCAATTCCGCCAATATATTGATCTACAGGCATCCAATAATTTACTTTCTCTACATCGAAAGGCGAAGATTTATGATTTGGCGAGCAAAATCTTAAAAAATACCAAGATGAGTCTACAAAAGTATCTAAGGTATCGGTTTCTCGTAAAGCTTTTTTTCCAGATTTTATATCTTTTGTTATTTTCCATGTAGGATGTTGTTCAAGTGGATTGCCTTTAGTATTTAAATCAATATCTTCTGGTAGGATTATGGGTAATTCACTTTTATCAACTGGTTTAACAGTACCGTCTTCAAGATAAATCATTGGTATGGGACAACCCCAATATCGTTGTCTAGAAACGCCCCAGTCTTTTAAACGAAATAGTATCTTTTTTTTTCCAATTTTAGATTTTACTACTTCACTAATAATTCTATTTTTAGCATCCTCGATATTTAAGTTATTTAGAAATTCAGAATTTATAATTTTGCCATTACCTAAATATGCCTCTTTTAATTCATTATCCTTGCCATCAGATACTACTCTGATAATTTCAAGATTATATTTTTTTGCAAAATCAAAATCTCTTTGATCATGAGCAGGACACCCAAATATTGCACCAGTACCATAGTCCATTAATACAAAGTTCGCAAAATAAATTGGAATTTTCTTATTGGAGATAAAAGGATGATCCACTGTCAAACCAGTATTAAAGCCAACTTTTTCAGCATTGGCTAAAGCTTCTTCAGTAGTACCCGTTTTATTACATTCGTCTTTGAATTTTTTAAAATTTTTATCATTAACAAAATCTTTATTGAGAGAATGTTCACTTGATAAAGCTATAAAACTTGCACCAAAAATAGTATCTGGTCGTGTAGTAAAAATGTTAATTTTATCTGCGTGATTAGTAATTTTAAATTCAATTTCACAACCATAAGATTTGCCAATCCAATTTTTTTGCATCAATTTAACTTTTTCCGGCCATCCATTTAACTTATCTAAATCAACCAAAAGATCATCAGCGAATTTGGTGATATTAAAAAACCATTGAGAAAGTTTTTTTCTTTCTACAACAGCATTTGATCTCCATCCCCTCCCATTAATAACTTGTTCATTTGCTAAAACTGTATTTTCAACTGGGTCCCAATTTACAAACGTTTCTTTCCTTGAAATTAGGCCATTGTTGTAAAAGTCAATAAATATTTCTTGTTGATGCTTATAATAATCTTTACTACAAGTTGATATTTCTAAACTCCAATCAATAGATAAACCCAATTTTTTTAATTGAGTTTTCATAACCTCAATATTTTTTTCAGTCCATTTTTTTGGGTGAAGATTATTCTGTCTAGATGCGTTTTCAGCAGGAAGACCGAAAGCATCCCAACCCATTGGGTGTAAAACATTGTAACCATTCATATACTTGTATCTAGCCACAACATCACCAATAGTGTAATTTCTAACATGACCCATGTGTATTTTGCCTGATGGATAAGGAAACATTTCCAGACAATAATATTTTTTTTTTGATTTATTATTTTTTACAGAATTTGCAGAAACTATTTTTCGCCATTTATCTTCAACTTTTTGAAAAGAGTATCTTTCCATTTATTTAATTAGTTATTTTTTTTTGGATTTACTTTCTTTATCCAATGTTGCTGCTTTTGTTAAAATTGTCTTCTGAAGTTCGAATTTAATATTTGAGTCAATTTCATTAATTGTGCAATTTTGAGAAGGACCACAATTTTTATTATGAACTATTACTTTTATACTATTAGATTGAATTTTATTGGAAAGAAATCTAAGAGTAATTTTAATAGACTCACTTGGATTACTTGTGTCACTGTACCAGTCTGTAATAATAATCCCACCTGAGTAATCAACTGTAGTCAAAGGCATAAAATCTATTGTCTCCAATGAAGCTCTCCAAAGTGGATTAGAAGTGCTAAATTCATAACTTGTTTTTCCGCCGCCTATTGCCCCCTTAAGACTAATTCCTCTTCCTTCTTCAATATTTTTTCTAGCTCTTTCATCTGCATTTACAGGTATATCTCTACTATTCACTTTTTTGGGTTTGAGAGCTTCAGGAATTGCGCAAGAAGTTAATAAAAATAATAAAACTAACGATAAAGTTTTAATTTTACATTTGAACCTAATTAAATTCATCGATTTTAAGAAATATTTGACCATGAAACCAGTATATAGCTTAAAAAAGCTGATTTATATAGCCTTTTTATATGTTGTATAATTACAACACATTAGTAAAAAAATGTTATATTTGTTCTTTATTTAACATTGTCATGCCTAAATCCTTTAAAAAATTAGTGTTATTAAATTTTTAATAATCAACAAAAGGAAATAAAATGAAAATAACTAAATTATTAGTTGCTCTTTCTTTCTTATTTGCAGTTTCAACAGCTCAAGCTGGTGAAATGACTGTAACAGGAAGCATGCAAGCAACTTATCAGTCTAATTCAGAAAATTCGACTGGTAACCCATTAGGTATGGACAGAGAAATTAAATTCGCTGGTTCTACTTCATTGGATAACGGCATGGAAATGTCAGTAATGCAAGACTTCGGTGATGATGGAAGTTTTGGTGATGCTAAAATTACCTTCGGTAACGTAGGTGGATTAGTAGACATTTATGTAGGAACAGATGGTTCTGAATTAGATGCAATTGACGATATCACACCAAGTGCATTTGAAGAAGCAAACGGATCTGGTTCAGGTACTTACAAAGACGTAGGTGGTTTAGCTGCTGAGATGGGTATTGGTATTAAAGGATCTTTACCTATTTTAGGTTCAGTTTCTGCACAATACGTACCAAAAGCTGACGGTGGAGAAAACGCTGATAAAGTTGCTTCTCAAGACACATCTGCATCTAAAGGTTCAGGTATGGAAATTGTTGTAAAAACTGCTTTAGGCGATGTACCATTCTTAGGTTTCTTAGATGGAAACACTTTAACAACAGGTTATGCTGAAGAAGAAGTTCAAACTGCTGCTAATACAACAGACAGATTTGAAGCTACTGTAGCATTAACTGGTTCAATTGGAGCATTATCATATGGTTACCAAGTTGAGCACATAGACGAAGGTCAAGTTACGGATGCGGCAACAGATGCTAATTTCTACAGAGTTGACTCTATTGGTTTAGCTTACGCAATCAATGATGCGTTATCAATCTCATATAACATGATGGAGCAAAAGCAGCACGTAATTACATCTGACTCAAGCTTCGAACAAGAAACTGATGCAATAAACATTGGTTACACTGTTGGTGGATTAACGATTGGTTTCCAAGACGCTTCAACAGACAATGCTAACATGGTTAAAGATGCAAAAGACGACACTAGAACATTAAGTCTTAAAGCTGCGTTCTAATCATTTAGATCATTAAATATTAAAAAAGCCGGTTAAATATTTTAGCCGGCTTTTTTTTTACCTCAGATAATAAAGCAAAGCCCTCAGAGTGGATACAATTTAAGCTATTCAAATTTTTAGTATTTATACCACCCAAAGGAATTAGATTTTTATTAAGTTTTAAATAATTATTAAATTTTATAACTCCAAGATAAGGAGATTTTTTGTCATAATTCACTAAAAATAGTTTAGAGAATAAAATTATTTCACAACCTTGTTTAATTTTAAGATTAATTTCCTTAAAATTATGTGCAGAACCTATAATATGAAAGTTTGTTTTTTTTAATGAGAGATTTTTAAGACTTTTATTAAAAGCTGATAAATAAATACCATCTGAATTTAATACTGTTGCAAGTTTAGCATTATTTGCAACATAGAACTTGATTGACTTCAGTTTACAATCCTTCCGAAATTTCAACAAATTTGGTATTTTATCAATAATTTTTTTATTTCTATAAATAATTGAATATTTATTTCTTCTTTTTAGGTTTTTTAAATCTATATCTTTGATACTTTTAATAATTAAAAAATATTTATTTTTAATAATAAACATATGAACACAATAGTTGATAGATTTAAAAAGATAAAATTGAAAATAGCTTCTGTAAGCCCAGATAAGCCAGTCAATATTATAGCAGTAAGCAAAACATTTACTTTAGATCATATAATGCCATTAATAGATCACGGTCATTCACATTTTGGGGAGAACAAGGTTCAAGAGGCATTAACTAAGTGGACAGATCAAAGAAAAGTAAATCAAAACCTAAAGCTCCACATGATTGGTAGGTTACAAAGCAATAAAGCTAAAGATGCTGTAAGATTATTTGATTATATTCATTCGCTAGATAATCAAAAATTGGCAGATACTTTAGCTAAACATCAAAACAATTTAAATAAAAGACTAAAATATTTTATACAAGTGAATATTGGTAATGAAATACAAAAATCAGGAATTCCTGTTAGTGAGTTAGATGCGTTCTATAATTATTGTGTTAACGAGATTAATTTAAAAATTATTGGTTTAATGGTAATTCCTCCAGTTGATCAAGAAGCTGACAAGTATTTTAAATCTCTAAACACATTAAATAAATCTTTAGCTCTTGAAAATTTGAGCATGGGTATGTCCGCTGATTATTTAGAAGCCATAAAGAACGGATCTACTTTTGTTCGAATAGGAAGTTCTATTTTTGGTTCGCGATCCTAACTACAGTATTTTTTTTTAATTCCTTTAAAAATTTAAGTAAAAAATTTTTGTTAAGGGCAATACATCCTTCAGTTTTTTTAAAATTTCTTTTTGCAACATGTATAAAAATTGCACTACCTTTATTTTTTATTATTGGGTTCATATTATAATTTAACACTAAAATAATATCGTATATGTTCTCTTTTCTATAAAGTTTTTCATGATTGTAGTCGGATGGTAATTTTATTAGTTTGTTGTAGCGTTTAGATTTCGGATCATCGCACCAGCCCATATTTTTTCTTATTGAAATCTTTCTAATCTTAGATTGAATTTTTTTTATCCTATCTTTCCTGTATAAAATGTACTTTATTTTATATCTACCTTTTGGAGTTATTAGATCTCCTTCTTTTCTTTTATTACCAATTCCCCTTTTACCTACAACACATTTTGCTTTATAGTTGTTGTAAGTTAAGTATTTTTGATTAATTAAAATATGCACAAGTTAAATGTTCGAATTTTGGGTCCATCTTCATTTATTTCAACTTTAAATGAATTGAAAATGTTTTTAAAGTTTAATCCTGTTAATGATAAATTAGGTGATAATTCTAATATTATCCTTTTCCACGTTGATATTTTGAAGGATAGAACACAAAAAGATCTTATTAAAAGTGCTAATTCTATAAAAATATGTGCAGGCAAAAGAAAAGATCTTAATCAATCTTTCGACGCAAGTTTAGAATTGCCAACCACCTTAAAGGAAATTAACGCAATTATAGAAAATACAGCAGCCAAAAAAAAATTTAATATAAATTCTTCGATAGGGATTAAAAATTATTTTCTAAATAAGAATGAAAAAAAACTATCAAAATTAGATGATTTTATAATTCTTACAGAGAAAGAGATTCAACTTCTAGAGTTGTTTTTAGATAAAAAAAAACCAATTTCAAAAGATAATATTTTATCTTCAGTTTGGAACTATTCTTCTGATGCAGATACTCATACTGTTGAAACTCATATCTACAGATTAAGAAAAAAAATTAATGATAAATTTATGGATGAAAATTTTATTCTAAATAATAAAGATGGTTATTATTTGTGAACAAAAGAAATAAAATTGCGAAGGATCTTTTCACAGCTAAGTATAGGAAAAGAATTGTGAAACCCAAAAAAGGCAAAGGAAGTTTTAAAAGAAGAAAGAAATAAATTAATGATTTAACCTAGCGCCAATAATTTGAATTACTTTCGAAGACATTTCTGTACCTTTTTCTAAACTTTCTTTAGTGGATTTATTGTTAATTATACCATGCAAAAAACCTCCAGCAAATAAATCTCCAGCACCAGTTAGATCTTTAATTTGAAGATTTTTATTTGCAGAACACTCGACAACTTCATCTTTATTTATTGCAACTGCCCCTTTTTCACCACGTGTAATAACAATTAATTTATTTATTTCTTTTGCAAAATTGATCACATCATCAAACTCTTTGACGTCAATTAATGAAGTAATTTCCTGTTCATTTGCAAAGGTAATATCTAATCTATTTCTTACTAACTCTAAAAAGTGAGGCTTATGTCTCTCTACACAAAACAAATCTGATAATGACATTGCAACTTTATTAGAATTATTAATTGCTTTTTCAAATGCTTTCTTTGGCTGGCCTTCATCCCAAAGATATCCCTCCAAAAATAAAATTTCACTGTTCTTTACTGCATTTGTATCAATATCTTTTTCACCAATTTTTCCTGCGGTACCAAGAAAAGTTACCATAGTTCTCTCAGAGTCAGGTGTGATTAATATTAAACAAGTTCCAGTTGGGATCATCTCTTTTTTCTTCGAATAAATGAATTGTACGCTCTCTTTTTTTAAACCTTCTTCATATTTCTTGCCTAAATCATCATCACTCACCTTACCGATAAAGCCCACTTTATTACCAAGCTGTGAAAGACCTACTATTGAGTTTGCTACAGATCCGCCAGAAACAGTTTCTTCTATTTTAAGATTTGATAATAATTTTTTGAATTCAGACTCATCTACAAGTTTCATTGTGCTCTTAGTTAAATTATTCTGAGTGATAAATTTATCATCCACTTTACAAATCACATCAACTATAGCGTTGCCAATTCCTAAGACTTTCATTTAAGCTTTTTTTGTTTTAATAGGTTTTTTTCTATTTGGATAACAGCTTTTACAAATTTTACAAGTTGTTCCATAACAATCTCGGGCCTTACAGTATTCTCTTCCATACCAAATTATTTGTAAATGAAGTTTATTCCAGTACTTTTTAGGAAAAACTTTTTTTAAATCCTTTTCTGTTTGAACTACATTTTTTCCATTAGTTAATCCCCACCTCTGAGCCAGTCTATGTATGTGTGTATCAACTGGAAAAGCGGGAAAACCAAAACCTTGAGACATAACAACACTTGCAGTCTTATGACCTACGCCAGGCAACTGTTCTAATTCTTCATAAGTGCTTGGTACTTTGCCTTTATATTTTTCAACTAAAGTTTTTGATAAATAAAATATACTTTTAGCTTTTATTCTAAATATTCCTATTCTTTTAATCAATCGTTCAATTTTCTTTCTGCCAAGTTTTACAAAATGAATTGGTCTATTATATTTTGGATAAATATCTTTTGTAACATTATTTACATTTACATCGGTACATTGAGCTGAAAGTAATACAGAAACTAAAAGTGTAAAAGTATTTTTATAATTTAAAGGTATGGGAACCTTAGGATAAGTCTTATTCAATATCCTTAAAATAATTTTAGCTTTTTCTTTGTTGTTCACTTAAAGTTAAGAAGGTCTCTCATAGAATAAAGACC
>MDTB01148681.1_pt1 | contig 11271 bp, 7 predicted proteins | sample 811161 | NCBI WGS metagenome assembly MDTB01 (sample SAMN05326650, study PRJNA326480) | marine metagenome | isolation source: seawater | place: Mediterranean Sea | collected 2009
CCCTAATTTTATGAAATATTTTTCATATATGAATATTACGAAAGTAATTGTTAAAGATAATATCAATAATTTTAAGAAACTTTGATTAATAAGAAATATTATTGGCATGAATAAACTTATTATTGTGTCTTTAGAATTAGTAAGTAATGCTAAAAAGAGAATTAATAGGCTATAAATAATAGAAGCGACTAGTTTATATTTATTTTTTTTATTATTTAAAATTGTACCTATAGATAATGGCCACATCATAGTTAGCCAAGAAGCTGCGTAGTTAGGATTACTAAAAAGTCCACTAAGACCTTTAATTTCACTTCTAGGCTTTAGAAACCATATTATATTTCCATTAAATGTACTTAATTTATTTCCCCAACCCAAATAAAATTCCCCTATTCCTGTTATTAATAATGGGAATGTGCCAATCAATAATAAGTATGTGCTTAGCGTTCTATATTTTTTATTTTTTAAATATGGTTGAATTAAAAAGAAACATATAAAAAATGGAATCCAGTTAAATAATCCAATAATGTTTGATGAAAATTGCCATTCCTTAAATTGATTAATTTCACCAAAAATTGAAATAAAGGCATTAATTAATAATATTATCGAGATTATTAGGAAAAATTTATTTATTTTATTTGGATTAAAAAATTTTTTATATTGAATAGTGGATATGATTACTGATATTAATATTGATATAACTCCTAACATTGGAGCTGAAAGTAGCAAAAATAAACCTAAATTAAAGAATAAAAATCCAAATTTAAATATAGTTCCCTCATTTGAGAGTTCTTTACTAAATAAAAAATGTAAATATTTTTGTAAAGGCATTTTTAAAATATTTTTTAATTAAATGATTTTTTTTAATCACATTTATTAAAAAAAAAATTTTTTATTTTAATTATAAATCCTTAATAGTGTAAATTCTTTATAATTAATTTTTAAGTATCAAAAAATTAAATGATTTTATTAATTTTAATTTAGAGTAATATAAATTTGCTTAAAAAGTAAACCTTTAAGGTTTTATAGTGAAATTACATTAATACAAGTCAACATTGACTAATTATCTTTTTAAAATTGCTAGAAATAAATTCTTCAATATTTCAATAAGAAGTCTTTTTTCTAAGCTCTATTATACTTATAGGAAGATTAAATTAATAAAATATAGATCTAAAAATAAATTTGATTTTGATTGGAATTCTAGAAACTATAATCGAACAGCGCTTTTGAATTATATAATTTCTTGTAAGAGTAAAAAATATAATACAAGTTATTTAGAGATAGGTTGCCAAAATAATTTAAATTTTAATGCTATTTGTCTTAAGGATAAGATTGGAGTGGATCCAGATATTGGTGGAAATCTAAGGATGACTTCAGATAAATTTTTTAAGCAAAATAAGTTTAAATTTGATTTAATATTTTTAGACGGTCTGCATACCTATGAACAGACTAAAAAAGATTTACTAAACGCAATAGAAGTTATAAATGATGAAGGCGTAATTGTATTAGATGATTTTATTCCTAGAAATTGGAAAGAACATCTTACACCCAGAGTACAAACTAATTGGAATGGTGATATTTGGAAAATAGCCTTTGAGCTAGTTAAATCTAATGGTATTGATTTTAGAATAATTACAATTGACGGAGGTCAGTGTGTGGTTTTTAAAGATAAAAAAAAGTTTTTTATTCCTGATCTTTACATGCAAAACAAAGATTTAGATTTTGATTATCTTTTTGAAAATTTTAATAAACTTCCTGTAATTGACTTGGATTCAGGCCTTAAATGGATAAGGGAAAAACTTGATGGATAATTTATAAATCTTTTTCAAAAAAAATTATTTATATTTTTAAGAAAACCCATTTTACTGCAATAACGCTTCCTAATGGATTCGAACCATTGACCCACTGCTTAGAAGGCAGTTGCTCTATCCAGCTGAGCTAAGGAAGCTTGATTTGAATTTTTTAGGCTCTAAATTACATAAAGAGTGTTATAGAGTCAAAATATTATGACTTTATAATATTGAGATGTCTTTAAAAGTCTAGCAGCTTACCTATTTTAAAACAGTCTTGCACACATATCCAATAAGTTTAGAAAAAGAAATACTATATTAAACCCTAATATAATTAGGTTTATATGAAATAAATAAGAATGTTATAAATGATTCTTAAATTTATATTTAAGATAATTATATAAAATATTAATTAAGGGTTAATCAACCTAATTTGTTTTTCTAATTCTGATTATATTAATCAACTCTAATTAATTTTCTAATTGTAATTAGAAAGTTTTTTTAATCATATTAGTTTAATCTGTTAATAAAAGTAAATTGATTTGTGGTAAGAAATTAATAGTTATAAAATGAGTTTTATTAAAAAAGGAGTTAATGAAAAAAATTGATGAATTAAAAAATATTCATAAAGGTAGGGATATTTGGGTTTTAGGAAGCGGTCCTAGTTTGAATTACATTAAAAATAGTTTTTTTGATAACAAAATTACAATTGGAGTTAATAGGATCGGTAGATTCTTTGAATGTGATTATATTATTGCTAAAGATATCCAAGGTTTGAAAAATGTTTTGAAATATAAAAAAAAATCAACACAATTAATTTTTTCAAAATATCATGCAGGTAATCCAGGCAGTAAAAAGAATTTAATCAATGAAGAACACTTTATTTTTAATCATCCTTCTAAATTAAATGAAGAACCTGATTTATCTGTTATAAGAAAAAATAGTAATAAAATTGTAGTAAGTCATTCTACAATAACAAGCGCAATTCATATGGCAGCCTTTATGGGTGCAGCAAACATAATTATTTGTGGGCATGATTGCGGAACAATTAATGGAGATTCTACAGTTAAAAACTACAACAAAAATTTCAAGGAAAGACATAAAAAAGGAAAAGATTATATAAATTGGCTAAAAAAAATAGAATTACAAACAATTTTTGTAAATGATGCAATTACAAAAGAATATTCATGTAATATTTATTCTCTAAATCCATTTTTAAATCTAAATGCTACGGGATATAGTTATTTGCATTCTTCAAAATTATTTTTGCCATGGACTTCTCTTAAAAGTTTACTAAAAAACTTTTTAAGTAGATTAAAAGTTAAAATTATAAAAATAAAAAACTTTTTTATTTATATTTAACTATAAATTTATATATGCGTATAAATAATCCCAAAAAGAACTATTTAGCATATAAAAATACTTCTTTATCTGAAATCCTTATTATGTTTAAGAAAAATAAGGGACTCCCAATAGTAATTTCTAATCATGACCAGACTCTTTTGGGGATTATTTCAAAAGGCGATTTGATTAATACGTTGAGTAAGCTAAAAGACATTAAACCAGATGAATTGAATGCAGAAGTATTTGTTAATAAATATCCAGTAGTAGGTCATTTAAGCGATACATTTGAAACTATACAAGGTTATCTTCAGCCGAGCAAAATTAATTCTCTACCTATATTAGATCAAAGTAGAAAAATAAGAAAAATAATAACCAAAGAATCCCCGGCAATAAGTTTTAAAGAAAAAGAAATTACTGAAAAAAGCAATCCTTATTTGATTGCCGAAATTGGCGTGAATCATAATGGTGATTTGAAAAATGCTAAGGAACTTATTCTTGATGCAGCTGAATCTGGATGTGATGCTGTCAAATTCCAATATAGAAGCCAAAGTACTTATGCAAAAGATGACTTGAATTCATTTGATTTGGGAACACAATATATTCTTTCAGAAATCAAGAAAACTAATTTAAGTATTGAAGAACTAGTTGAATGTAATAAATATGCAAATAACTTAGGTATAGAAACTATTATTACACCATTTGATGAGGTCGCATTAGAGGAAATTGTTTCAGCCAAGATGAGTCTATCTGCAATCAAAATAGCGTCTTGCGACTTAACAAATTTATCTCTAATAAAAAAAGCTTCTGAAATTGAATTGCCATTGATTTTATCTACTGGAATGAGCTATGAAAGAGAAATATTAAATACAAGCAAATTTTTGCTTGATCTAATGGTAGAACATGCTTTTTTACATTGTAATTCGACTTATCCTTCTCCAGTCGAAGACGTCAACCTTAAATATATTCCAAGATTAAGTGAAATTACTAATGTAATTGTTGGATTTTCTTCTCATGACGGGAACTTAAACATACCGCTAAATTCAATTTCATATGGGGCGAAAATAATTGAATTTCACATCACAAAATCTAAGAAATTGAAAGGTACTGATCATAGAGCATCTATTGAAACTCATAAATTAAAAGAATTTGTAGATCAGTCAAAGATACTTTGCGTAGCAGCTGGGAATGGATTTCCAAGGAAGCCTTCCCAGGGTGAATTAGCTAATAAACTTTCTTTAGGAAAAAGTTTCGCATTAAATAAAAATAAATTTAAGGGGGAAAAAATTAAAGAAAATGATTTAATTCTTTTATCACCTGGTTCTGGTTTCAATTATGGTCAAATTGATATGTTGATTGGAAAAACTCTTAAAAATGATTGCTTGGGATATCAAATTATTAAACCTAGTGATATTGAAAATTCATCAAATATATTAGCTCAGGATATTAAGAATATCGTTAATAAACTTACTATTTATGGTTACAAAGTTGGCATACCAGTTAGATATCATGATCTAGTTTATTTTAAAAACTTATTTAATACAAGTATGATTGAGTTTCATATGTCAGATAGAGACTTGGATCTTGATCCTAAAAATTATCTCGCTACTGACTATAGTAATATTGACTTAATTGTTCATGGGGTAGAACAATTTGAAGATGGGTTTATTTTTGATTTAGCGAGCGATGAACAGAGTATTTTAAAAAGATCTTTTTTTGAAGTTGAAAGACTAGTAAGACATTTGGATGATTTAAGAAAATATTTTAAAGATGTTAGGTCTATTCCTATTGTTATAAATCTAGGTGGTTTCACAAAAGATAGTTTTATTGATGAAGGTAAATATGATTATTTGTTTGAAAAAACAATTGATAATCTTAATAAGATAAATGTTAATTTCCCTGGCTATGAATTTATGCCTCAAACAATGCCCCCATTCCCATGGCATCAAGGGGGAAGAAGTTATCATAATCTTCTTACTAACTTAAAAAAAATAAAGGACTTTATTGATAATACAAAAAATAAAATATGTCTTGATATTTCTCATACCGCCATGTCTTGTTATTTTTTTAAAGAGAGTATTTCTGATCATATAAATCTTTGCGGAAATAGGATTGGCCAGATACATCTTTCAGATGCTCAAGGAGCGAGTGCGGAGGGTTTAGAGGTAGGAAATGGATGCCTTGATTTCAAAGAAATTCATAAAGCCATTAAAAAGAATAATGATAATGTTTTTATAATTCCTGAAATATGGCAAGGTCATTTACAAGGTGGTCAACCTTTCTATAGATCACTAAAAAGTTATTTAGAAAATATAGAATAATGCTATATAGTAATTCTAATATTAAGGTTTTAGTTCCTCTTAGAGGAGGTTCAAAAGGTATAAAAAAGAAAAACTTAAAGTACTTCTTGGATAAACCATTATGTTTTTGGGTTATTCAAGCTGCTTTGGAAATAAATTTAAAAGTTTATATTTCAACAGAGAATAAAGAGATAAAAGAAAAGGTAAAAAATGCTTACCCAAAAGTAATTATTCAAAATAGACCAAACGAATTTGCTTCTGATAATTCAAGTACTGAAGATGTTATTAATTTTTTCATAGAGGGAAATAAATGTGATCATATAATTCTTTTGCAGGCAACATCTCCATTAACAACAAGTAAAAATATCTCTTCTGCTTTAGATCTTTATTTTGAAAAAGGTTGTAAACCATTACTAAGTGGGACTCGACAACATATCTTCGCATGGAGCAATGATGGTAATCCAATGAATTATAATCCAAACAAAAGGCCTAGAAGGCAGGACTGGGAAGGCACATTTATAGAAAATGGAGCAATTTATATTTTTAAAGCAAAAGACTTTTTAAAGGTTAAATCTCGTTGTAAAGTGCCTTGTACACTTTTTGAAATGGATTATTTGAATTCATTTGAATTAGATAGTAAATCTGATTGGCATTTGCTGGAGTATTTGGTTAAAAACAAATACTCCAGCAAATAAACATTACAATTCTATTGTATTTAATTTTTCTATTTCTTCGTTTACATTTATAGCATCTTTCATTAGATTAAAATCTTGACAAAAATATAGTAATTTAGGATGAGTTATCATACTAATTAATCTGATATCTAAAGCATATCCAAACATCTGCGAGTGGCCTGCATGGCAAACAAGTGTATTTATCTTTGAATAATTTTTTAAAATATCCTTTTCGTTCATAGTATTACAATTCAGAATTTCTAAATAAATATTATTTTCTATTAAGTAATTATAAAAATTTGTACTACCATCATGTGATAAAAAACATAATTTCTTTTTGTTTTTGATTGCTCTTTTTACAAATTTAAGAAGATGTAAATAATAAACTTTTTTTGTGATTTTATAGTATCTTCTCCATTCTCTATCATCTTTAACCTCAATTGCTATATATTCTCTTTTACTTTTTTTAATTTTTGGATACCATTTTTTCTCCAAATAATCAATAGTTGGACATGGTTGATAAGTTAATTTATTTTCATATTTTGAGCCAATAAGTTTAATTAAATTTTTAATATCACCTTTATGCCTTAAGGAAAAATAAAAAGATTTTTTAATTAGTGCTTTTATACTCTTTTTAAATATAGGAGTTATTGAACTATCTATTTTATTAGAATTTCTATCTGTCATTGACATATTCTGTCTGTAAAATAAATTAAAGCCAATTGATATCACGTATAAAGGTTTCTTTATTAGATTTAAGTTCTCAATACTTATATTCCATTGCCAACCTGATAGTTTATTAGGGGCAGTATCTGGTAAGATTAATCCCCCACCACCAACAATTAAATAATCGTATTTATTGAGATTTCGGATATTTTTAGAATTAAATAAGGTTCCATTTCGGCAGTCAAAATCATGAAATATAATTTCTTTATCTTTAAGAATATTTTTTTTAAAATAATATTTTGTCGCAACACCTATCATATAATCCCCACTGTTAAAAGGCGCGTATGCAAAAATATGAGCAATTTTAAGATTTTTACTCCTTAGCAGGAAGTCTAATTTGTAAGAGATATTTCTTTTGAGTTGATTTATTAGTAGTGATTTTTTTCTTTTAGAAAGATATATTATGTTTTTTAATTTTTTTAGTACATTAGAGATGAAAATCTTTCTAATATTTTTTAAAAAATTTCTCATTAACTAAAAATAGATAATTCTATAAATTAAGGTTTTTGTGATCCAATAGGATCTATGCTAGGTGGTTATTTAACTTTTTAGCAAGAAGAAATGAATAAGAGGTTAAATTTTAATAACTTTTTATTTTTTAAATATTAATCAAAATTTATAAATAGATTTTTTAAAGATTGATATTCCTACTAGAAATTATAGAGCCATTTTTCATCTCTATAATTCTGTCACAATTTACCAAAGTATTATGTCTATGCGAAATCATAATTAAAGTTAGATTCTTATCAAGATTATAAAGTGCATTAATTATCGAATTTTCAGTTTCTAAATCTAAAGCACTAGTAGCTTCATCTAAAACTAATATTTGTTTATTCTTGTCAAGAATGTTAAAGATAGCTCTTGCTATTCCTATTCTTTGTCTTTGCCCTCCACTTAACTTAATTCCCATTTCCCCAACTTCTGTATCATATCCCATTGGCAAGCTTTCAATAAAGTTATGAATTTGAGCCTTTTTTGAGGATTTAATGACTTTTCTTCTATCTATTTTGTCCTTTTCCTTCCCGCATGCAATATTCTCAATAATAGAGGTATCAGAAAGATAAATATTTTGAGGAATATATGAAATTATTGATCTCCAAGAGTAGATTTCCTCATTATTTGAAATAGATTTATTTTTATCAAGATAAATACTACCTTTTGTTGGATTCAGAAGACCCACAATAAGATCAATTAAAGTACTTTTACCTGTCCCAGTTTCTCCAATGATTCCAATTTTTTCTGCTTTTTTAATTTTTAGATTAATATCTTTTAATGCATATTTTGTTGCATCTTCATATTTAAAATAAATATTTTTTAAATATATTTCTTCTTTAAAAATTAATTCTTTTTTAAATTTATTTGATATATTAATAGGCTGATTTATTGAATTTAGAATTTTTTCTACTGATTTTGAATTGCCACTTAATCGTGTCCAAGAAGCATATATTTGTTGTAATTGAGGTAAGATTTTTTGGCAAGCAATCGCTATGACAGCAATTCTTGATAGAAGCAAAGAACTATTTGATTCTGTAATTACTATATAAAGAGATAAAAAAGATAAATATATAAAAGCTACTGATTCAACTAATGCTTTTGGAGCAGTTGTAATGAAATCATTTTCAGCCATTTTAGATCTCATGGGTTTATCAATTTTAAAGAAATTTTTTAAATAAAATTTATAATTATTATTTAAAATTATTTCTCTTATTGATCCAAATCCTTCATTCAAAAATTTAACTTCTTTATTGATTGATTTTGAGATAATCTTACTGTTTCTTCTTAAATAAAATTTGCTTAAAGAAATTAATAAGAAGTAAACAATAATAAAAACTAATAGAGAGCTGATACCTAATTTTAAGTCATATATGAAAACTGCTGTAACTATAAAAATTACATAAGAAATTGATAAAAGCATTTTCATAAAGCTTGTGAAAATAAGAGATAATCTATTTATCTCTACAGTATTTAAGGCAACAATATGTGAACTATTTTTTCTAACATGAACTGAATATGGTTGATATAAGTTTCTGCGATATGACTCAAAACTGAAATCTGATGCTAATGCAGAAATAAACTTTGAAATAATCCAAAGGGTTAATATCCTAAAAAAACCAGCTATTAAAATTGAAACTACGAATAGGATAACTATAGCTATTATTGGTTCCTCTAATTTTATAAATGCCAAACTAGATATAATTGATTTTATTAATGTATTACTTTCGAATTCTTTTGGAGAAATTAGGTATCTTATTAGTGGAATAATACTTCCTATGGATAGAGCTTCAGTTATGCCACTAAAAAGAATAAGAAAAGAACAAAGTAAAAATTGTTTTTTTCTTTTATTATTTAATACTTCCCAAATTCCCCTAAGTAAATGATAATTTGTCATTTTAATATTTCTTGCGATAAAAAATTTCGAATTTGATCAGAAACTAATAAATTAATTATTGCAATATTTAGAGTAATAAATATAATTTTATATTATCAAAATACAATTAATTAATATGTTAATTTCTACTTAGCTAAGTATATTAACAAAATCATAAGAATAATTTATTAAATTTTATCATTGAGTGCATATATATATTCTACTAATTATTACCAGTGAGCTAATTCTGATTGCTGATCAAATTCAGCAATGATTTAAATTCTTTAATAATATATTTATTAGAAGATCTTTGTTTTACGTTTTTCATGATTTCTAATCCTTCTAGCCAAATATTTGATTTATAAGTAAATTGCATATACTCAATAGTTTGAATAATACCTTTAACTGAATAGTCTTTGAGAAAATAAGGATAATTTTTGGTTAAGTACTCTAAAGAATCACCATCATATTTGCAACATATCACGTTTGATGAAAAATGAGCAGCCGTAAATCCTTTTAAAAAAGGTTTGAAAATATTTTTATTAATTCTGCTTCTTGCTATGTAATGGGCATTAAAAGAACTGATTTCTTTAATCCATGCAGTATTAAATTGATTATTTGTTGATATATAGTGAGTTTTTACAAAATTATGGAGGTATTCAATATTCAAACCATTTTTTCTTTCACCAAAGTATCCAATTTTTAAAAAATTATTGTTACGCTTAAAATTTTGAAATCTTGGATCTACATGATGTGTAATTAAATGAATTAAATAATTCTTATATTTTTTCCTATAGAAATTAAATTGTTTAATTGATGAAGCTATAAGACAGTGGGAATATTTTATTTGAAATAGTTTTTCTTTGGAGTCAATATAATCGAGACATAGGATATTTCTATTCTTATTAAGAATTTCAAACTCATTAGCTGAGGCATCAATTAAAAAAGATTTATTAATAATACAAATTGATTCTTTAATATGATTTAGAAATTTTTCATCAATAATTTCAATATTTATATTTCCCTCTACTTTGAGTATTTTTTGCAGTTGAAATACACGCATAATTGTTGAAGCATTATCTTTTCTATTTGAACGATATAAAAAAATTATCTTTGTTTTTTGATTATTAATGGAATATTTTTTATCTTTTACTTGAGGATATTTTTTTTCATTTCTTTTTTTTTTTAAGAAAAATTGTATTAAATAATAGGAATTATTTAGAAAAATCCTAATATCAATTAGAAAATTTTTAATTGGAGTCGACAATATAGGTAATAATGAATTAATAAAATTTCTCATCAAATTTGGATACTTTTTATTTTACTTATTCTTAATTTGAGATCATTTCTAATAAATTATACATGTTTATAATCTTTTAGATTATTAATTTAAGAAAATGCCAGAACCAAATTAAGGAATTTTAAAAAATATAAGCGATTCTTCTAATATTCAACAATTATATTATTAATTTATTCAATTTAAAAATATATCTAATTATTATTACAAGCTCATCAAGCAAATTTAACAAATAAAGACGTCATTAATCTAAACATTTTTTTTCTTTTTAATTTCCTAGAATATAATTGTAAATAAAACATAAATTGGCTAAAAGATTATCAAAGGAGCAAATAAGTGAAATAATTGCTTTCTTTAAAAAAGGTAAGTCTATTGATTATTTGTGTGAGAATTTTAGAACCACAAGATCAACTATCACTCGCAACTTGAAGAAAAATATTGGTGAAGAATTATTTAAAGAATTGGTTAAAAAAAATAAATCCGAAAAATTTAATTCTGCTGAATTAACAACCAATTTTAATATGGTTAATTCAGATAAAGTCAATAAAAACTCTAGTCAAGTTGTTTTTTCTGAAATAGAATCTTCACATAATATTATGCAAGCTTCAGAGCTCCCTCCTGAAGAAACTTTCTTTGAAATAACTCCTTTGAATCTTGAAATAGAAAATATCCCTAGAAAAGAATTATCATCTGTAGCTATTGGAGAGATTGAATTCCCAAAAATTGTTTATATGATTGTTAATAAAAATATTGAATTAGAAGTAAAATTATTAAAAGA
>MDTB01211244.1_pt1 | contig 11271 bp, 8 predicted proteins | sample 811161 | NCBI WGS metagenome assembly MDTB01 (sample SAMN05326650, study PRJNA326480) | marine metagenome | isolation source: seawater | place: Mediterranean Sea | collected 2009
CTTTCAAACGCTGCTTCAGGTAGGCGGCTGTGAACGTTTCACTGAAGGGCTCCGGGCCAAGTCGGGTCAGCCCTGTGATGACGGATTCCAGCGGTTCCCCGGGAGGCACCCACCACATCTCTCCAAAGCTGCGCATGTCCACAAACCGGAGTTCCTGACCCTGAGGATTCCAGAACCGCACCCGCGTGTACCGGCAGGGTTCCTTGGGTTGCTCATGCCATTGAAACTGCCCTGTCATGCGCAGGTGGACCCCCCAGGCGCCGAGGTCTGGCTGCAGTTCTGCCATCAAATATTTCCCGCGCCGAGCCCACTCACCGACGACAGCGCCCGTGAGGCCTGTACAAAAACATTCCGCACCACCCGGACTGGCAATGGCACGGGATCGACAAACGTCGACTCTTGCGATTTCAAAACCTTGAAGACGGTCCGCCAGTCCCCGGCGAACCGTCTCAACTTCAGGAAGTTCAGGCAACGGCCTCAGGCCGGCTCGAGTTCCGATTCGGCGAAGTTGTTGGTGTTGATGCCGCCATCGACGCCTTGCATGCCGTTGTAGTTGACCTTTTCGAAGCGAACCACCACGGGATAACGGATGCCGGAGGTGTCGATCGACGCAACAGTGCCGACTTCGTTGAACCAATAGGACTCAGGACGCTTGATGCGCACCTTTTCGCCGCGGGAGATCGCCATCGCTGGGCATGGAGGGATGCAATTCGGAGCGTATCTCGCGGAATGGAGGAGAAGACCGCTGCGTCACAGAATGTCGTCCCTTCGTCGTAACGAGTCCTTTGACTGGTTCCATCGCGCCCGACGCTTCTCTGCTGCAGCTTGATCTGCCGGATCCGGAGAGCGACGACATCAGCACGCTGGAATTTCTGGACCGGCTCGAACAAGCCTGGGCTGTGTGTGATCGTTTTGACCTCCAGACCGAGATCTGGAGGGGACGGATTCTCCGCGCCGTCAGGGACAAAGAAAAGCGAGGAGGAGAAAGCCGAGGTGCAGGGTTCCTGCAGTGGCTGCGGGAACAGGAAATCAGCAAGACCAGGGCCTATGGCTTGATTCAGTTGGCGGAGTCGGCCGACAGCATGCTCAGCGAGGGAACCCTCGAAGAAAGCAGCGTGAATCAGTTCTCCAAGCGAGCCTTCATGGAGACTTCGCAGGCTGCTCCTGAGGTGCAGTTGATGATTTCGGAGGCGGCGAATGAGGGGCAGGAGATCACCCGCAAACAGGTGCGCCGCCTGACCGATGAATTCACCGCGGCCACAAGTCCGCTCCTTCCCGAGGAGATCCGCCAGCGGACCCAGGAGAATCTGCTTCCGCCTCGGGCTGTAGCACCGCTTGTTCGTGAACTGGCCAAATTGCCGGAACCGCAGCAGGAGGATTTCCGCAAGGTGCTCCGCGATGAGCCGGAGCTGGATCGGATCAAAGATGTCACCAGTACAGCTCGCTGGATCACCAAGACCACGGAATCTGGAATTGCCGTGCGTGCGTTTCAACAGGGCGAGTTGGATCTGGATCGGGCGATGCAAGAAGCGCAGCGACTGGATGCTTTAGGGCTGTTGGCTGATGCCGTGGGTCAGGCTCAGGCCCTGGAATCAGCTGTGCTCAAGCTGCACACCTCCTGGCGTCGGCTGGGCGGACTTCAGGAACGGCTCTGGGTGGAAAGTGGCAGCAGCACGCCCTACCTCCGGGATGTGTTGAACGCTTTGCAGAGCCTGAGTGGGGCCACCATGCGGGTTTCGCTGGGAGAGTTGGCCGGAGGTAAGCGGGTAAGGCTTCAGCTCGTTGAGGAATCTCCCGATCAGCTGGATCCCCCACCGCTGGCCTGACACCACATCTTGTGCTCGGTAAACTAAAGGCTCCAGATCTGGTGGTTTCTGGCCTCGCTCGAGCACGCTCTGCAAACGCATTTCGGCTGGAATGGCTTCCGGCCGGGCCAGCGTCCTGTGGTGGAGGCTGTTCTCTCTGGTCGGGACGCCCTGGCGGTGTTACCCACCGGCGGAGGTAAATCTCTTTGCTATCAGCTGCCTGCATTGGTCCGCCAGGGCCTGGTGGTGGTGATCTCGCCGCTGGTTGCCCTGATGGAAGATCAGGTGATGGCGTTGCAACGACGCGGTATCCCCGCGGCCTGTTTGCATGCCGGCTTGGATCCGGCGCGGCGTCAGCTGGCCCAGGAGCAGCTGCGGGATGCCACCCTGCGCCTGCTCTACATCGCCCCTGAGCGGCTGCAGGGAGAGGCAACGCGACAAGTGCTCGAGGGGCATGCCCGCGATGGCCGTCTTGTGGCGTTGGCCGTGGATGAGGCCCACTGCATCAGCGCGTGGGGCCATGATTTCCGGCCCGATTACCGCCGCCTCGGCGCGATCCGCAGCCTTTGCCCTGGAGTTCCGATGCTGGCCCTCAGCGCCACGGCTGCCCCAAGGGTGCGGGCCGACATCATCCGTTTGCTGGATCTCCAGCGTCCGCTGGTTCAGGTGAGTTCTGCACGCCGGCACAACCTGCAGTACACGATGCAGCGGCGGCCCAGGGATCCGATGCCTCTTGTGCTCGCTGCGCTGACGGAGTCACGCGGCGCAGCGCTGATCTACGCCCGCACCCGGCGGTCTGTGGAGGCCTGGGCTGAACGCCTGCAGGGCCAGAACGTCTCAGCAACGCCGTATCACGCTGGATTGGATCCACAGACCCGGCAGCAGGCTCTGAAGCTGTTTCTTGAGGAAGAGCGTCCCGTTCTTGTGGCCACCGTGGCCTTTGGTATGGGGGTGGATCGTGGAGACGTGGGTCTCGTTCTCCACCTCGACTTACCAGCGACTCCCGAGGGGTATCTGCAGGAGTCAGGCCGTGCAGGCCGGGATGGCAATCCCGCGCACTGTCTGGTGCTCTTTTCGCCTGGAGATCGAACCAGCCTGGGTTGGGCCATGCAGGCATCGGCGCGGAATGCAGGAACGATGGATGACCAACGCCGTTTGGATTTGGCACAGCAACATCTTCGGCGCATGGAAGCGGTGGCTGAGGGGGAGATGTGCCGTGAACAGGCTCTGTTGCTGGCGGTTGGCGAGTTGGTGGATCCCTGTGGTCGCTGCGATCGCTGCGTCGCGTTACCGAAACGTCGTGATTGGACGCCTCAGGTGGAAACCCTGTTAACCCACCTGGCGGATCAAAACGGAACCGACATCCGACGTCTCGGCGAACATCTTGCGTTGCATGAGCCCGGCCGCCAAGACCGCTGGACCTGGTTGGCGCGGCGGTTGGTGCAGGAAGAGTTGATCCAGGAAAGCAATGACGGAGCCCAGCGTCTGTATCTGCGAGACAGCGGCCGACGTTATTTGGATTCTCCCTGGCCTCTCGACTACGCCGCCTGACAGCGGTCTTTCACCAGATCCTTTTCGAACCGGCTCTGAGGAGCAGCCCAGGTCTTCCAGCTGCCGTCGGCCCCTGTGGCATTGATTTTGCGGGCTGAGCAGTTCACTGCCAGATAGAGGGCCTGGCCCTGAGCGTTGAGGGTCGGCACCACCTCGCTACCACCCATTTTTTGCCAGTTGCCCCAATCCACCTGCAAGGGCCCGTAGGTGCGCCAATCGGCGTTCTTCGCCAAGCTCTGGCTTGGCTTGGTCTGGGTTGGCTTGGCCTTGGCTTTAGGCGCAGGCTTTGATGTCGCGGCGGGTTGGATCTTCACCGCCGTTTGGGTTGCCGTTGTTTCCCTGGTTGGGGTGATGGTTGTCTGGGCGGAAGGGTTTGAGAGATACAAACGGGTGCCCACTTCCACTTTGTTGGGGTCGCTCAGTTGGTTCAGGCTGATCAGGCTGGCGACAGGCAGCTTGTACGCCTTGGCGATTTGGGTGAGGGTCTGCCCTTTGGCCACGGTGTGTTCTGTCGCCCCAGGAATCGGCTTCACGGCTACAGGTTGGAAGGCCGGGCGCGGCATCACCGCATTGCTCGGAAGCTTCAAGGTCTGGCCCACCTCAACGTGGTTGGGGTTGCTGAGGCCGTTCAGCGCCATCAGGGATCTGGAGCTGACGCGGTAACGGGCTGCGATATCGGCCAGGGTGTCTCCGGGGGCGACGCGATGGCGTCCTTTGCCTGCGGTCACGGTCGGTCCTGGCACCTGCAGGCGGCTCCCCACTTCCACATGGTCAGGGTTGCGGATGTTGTTCATCCGGATCAGCGTGCCAACACTGATGCCGTAGCGATCGGCGATGTCGGAGAGGGTTTCGCCGGATCGAACGGTCACAGTCGCCGCGGTGGCTGACAGGGGGAGCAGCGCCGTTAGAAGGAGGAGCGCAAGACCGGTTTTACGCATACCGCTCGAGTAATTGCCCGAAACATACGGTGCCTGACACAAAGCGCCAGCCCCTCAGAGCGACTGCCCCATCAGGGATGTGCTCGGCGCTTGACGGAGCGTTATCCCGCCAGGCGCCGGAGAAGGTTGAGATCCACCTTGTAAGGGGGATAGCGCAGCTTGAAGTCGAAACGGAAGGGGCGTTTCAGCACTGCCTTGCGGTGACTGAAGGTGTTGAAGCCACTTTCGCCGTGGTAACAACCCATTCCGCTGGCACCGACACCACCGAAGGGAAGCTGGGGCACGCCGGCCTGCATCACGACATCGTTCAGGCAGACCCCTCCGGAGCTGGTGCTGTTCAGCACCAGCTGCTGATCCGCTTCATTGCCGCCGAAAAGATAAAGGGCTAAGGGTTTAGGCCCCTGCCGGATCTCCTGCAGGGCAGTACCAAGGTCATCGAGCGCGAGCACTGGCAGGAGCGGGCCGAACAGTTCGTCCGCCATTAACGGATCCTCTCGGCTGTCCACACGGATCACAGTCGGTGCGATGCGCCGTTGCTCCCGGCTGATTTCTCCGCCGATGAGCACCCGGCCCTCGTTTTGAGCGGTTGTAAGCAGTGCCTCGAGACGGGTGAATTGGCGGTCGTTGATGATTCGGCTCAATTGGTCGGAAGCCAGGGGGTCGTCGCCGTACATGGCACTTCGCTCCGCCGCCATGGCCTTCAGAAGCGGCTCCCGCATCGCCGGGGCTAACAGCAGATGGTCAGGGGCAATGCAGGTTTGGCCTGCATTGATCCCCTTGCCCCAGATCAGGCGCCGGGCGCTGACGATCGGTTCGGCACCCTCGAGAACAATGGCTGGACTTTTTCCGCCAAGTTCCAGCGTCACTGGTGTGAGGTGAGCCGCCGCCCCCTCCAGCACCTTCCGGCCGATCGTGCCTCCTCCGGTGAAAAAGATGTGATCGAAGGGCATCGCCACGAGAGCGGCCGCAACGGCCCCATCCCCTTGCACCACTTGCACCACATCGGCCTCAAAGTGCAGGGGGATGAGGCGGGCGATCAGATCAGCCACAGCTCCAGCATGCTCTGAAGGTTTGAGCACAGCGGTGTTGCCGGCGGCAAGAGCACTGATCAGTGGGCGCAGGGTGAGCTGAAAGGGATAGTTCCAGGGCCCGATCACGAGCACGCAGCCCAGTGGTTCCGGCACCACCCGTGCCTGCCCAGGCCGCAGCGATAAGGGCACCGACACCGGCTGAGCCCGCATCCAACGCCCCAACTGGCGGGTGGTGAGCTTCAGTTCCTGCCGAAGGGCCACCAATTCAAAAAATGCCTCGGTGGGCGGTTTGCCCAGATCGGCGGCGAGGGCTTCCAGGACCTCGGTTTCGTGCTGCTGCACAAGCTCCGAAAGGCGATTCAGTTGTTCACGCCGCCAGGCCATTGGGCGTGTCGAACCCTCCCCAACCACCTCTTTCATGCGGGTGAGTTGCGCGGCGGATAAGGACACAGGGCTGACGTTCGGGCCAGACGGGTCTAGCAGTGGTTCATCTGCATCCGGGGGATGACCACAGCGCTGCCGTGGTGGTCAGGAACGGTCATCTACCAATTGATCGTTCGGACCTACTCCGATGGGAGTGGCGATGGAATCGGTGATTTCAAGGGGCTCTCCGCTCGGCTCCCCTATCTCCGCTGGCTGGGGGTGAACACCCTTTGGCTCACACCGATCTACCCATCGCCGCTTCGGGATGGGGGATATGACATCACAGATTTCAACGGGATCCATCCGGATCTGGGGGATCTGGCCTCCTTCCACCGCTTCCTCACAGCAGCCCACAGCCAGGGCATGCGCGTGATTCTCGATTTGGTGCTGAATCACACCAGCGACCTTCATCCCTGGTTTCAACGGGCCCGCTGGGCCCCCAAAGGGAGCCCGGAACGCGAGGTTTACGTGTGGAGTGATGACCCCACCCGCTATGCCGATGCACCGGTGCTGTTCCGCCACTTCGAGGCGTCGAACTGGGAGTGGGACCCCGTGGCGGAGCAGTACTACCTGCACCGATTCCTCCGCCACCAGCCAGATCTCAACTACGAGAACCCCTGGGTGCAGGAGGCGATGCTCGAGGTGGTCGACTTCTGGCTGGAGCGCGGTGTGGATGGGTTCCGTTTGGATGCGGTGCCGTTTCTGTTCGAAGCCGAAGGCACCCGCTGCGAAGGATTACCAGAAACCCATGCATTTCTGAAAAAGGTGCGGCAGCGGGCTGAGCGCCATGGCCGTGAGGTGCTGCTGCTTGGCGAGGCGATTCAGCCGGTGGATGAGGCCGCTCCTTACTTGGCAGACGACGAACTTCAAGGCGCATTCAATTTTGTGCTCACCGCCCATTTGTTTGCTGCGGTGGCCAGCGGTCGCACCGAGCAGCTGGGGGAGTGTCTGATCGAGGCCGAGCGGGCCGTGAATGGAGCTCGCTGGGCCTTGCCTTTGCGCAATCACGATGAACTTTGGCTTGGGGACGGCCATCTGATCGGTGATGAGGTGATCCAGGCCATTCGTGTGGGGCTTCCCCATGGGCAGGGGCACTGGCTGAATTGGGGGATCAATCGGCGGCTGGCTCCGCTGCTGAATGGCGACCCCCGCTCCAATCGCCTGCTGCATGGTTTGCTTTACAGCCTTCCCGGCATGCCGTGTCTTTATTACGGCGATGAGTTGGGCATGGGGGATTGGCCTGGACTGCGGGATCGGGACCCCAACCGAACCCCGATGGCCTGGACTCCGGCCAGAAATGGCGGCTTCTCCACGGCGCCAGACCCTTTGCTGGTGCTGCCTCCGATCACCGCACCGGGATACGACTACCGCGTGGTGAATGTGGAAGTGCAGAAACAACTGCCAGGATCCCTGCTCAACTGGCATCGGCGCATGCTGACGTGCCGTCGGTTGCTTCCGGCACTTCGCCACGGAGATTTCCAGTTGCTGCCCAGTCCCGATCCCGGCGTCCTCGTCTACACCCGAGCCACGGAGGCGATGACAGTGCTGGTGGCAGCCAATGTCAGCGCCGCCGGAGCATCCCTCAGCCTGGATCTTTCGGCATGGGATGGCCAACGCACCCGCGAAGTGATGTGGGGCTGTGAGTTCCCGCCAGCATCGGCCACCTGGTTTGTGAATCTGCCTCCTTACGGATTCAATTGGTGGTTGATCGGTGAGGTGGAGGCCGACGCCACACCGGCCTGAACCAGAAGGGCATCCACTTCGGGTTGCAGACGCTGCGCCTCCGCCAAATCCACCATGGCGAGGCGGCAGCGGCGGGCGAGCACATCGCTGCTGCTACGCGCGTGTTCGGCCGTGATTGCCCATTGCAACTCCGCTCTGCAAACGGGGATCACCGAGCTGAGCGGCTCGCGGTCTTCAGGCGGGGCTGTTGCGACCACCGCCGCCGCCTGAAGGCCATGGCTGCCTTGGAGGTGGGCGATCTGGGCGTTCTGAAGCGTCGTGTTTGGCAACAGGCTCATCAACGTCTGTCGCTGTTCCGCGAGGGCCTTAAGAGTCGCCATTCCGCTCGTGGAAGCGCCGATCAGGGGCAGCGGATCGGGCGGGGGCAGCGGACGGCCGAGCTGCTGCTCCACCGCCATCAGGGTGTCGAGGGCCATGGGGCGGCACGTCGTCCACTTGCCTCCCATCACACTCACCAGACCACACGGCAGCGTTTCCACTTCGTGTTCCCGCACCACGCGGCTGCTGCTCAAGTTGTCCCCTGCCGGCTTCAGCAGAGGCCTCCCACCGGCCCAGCTGCTGGTGACTGTTGGATGCTTCAGCTTCGGGAACCACTCCCGTACATAGTTGAGCAGGTACGTCTCCTCGGCTGGGGATGGTTGCGCTGCATCAGAGCTGTTGCAGGGTTCATCCGTGGTGCCCACCAGGGTGCGGCCATGGAACGGCAGCATGAACAAAACCCTGCCGTCTGAGGTGGACGGCACCAGAAGCCCGAGCCCTCCCGGACACAGATCCTCTTCCAGCACGATGTGGGCACCGCGGCTGGTCAGCATCCGCGGCGCGGCATCGGGATCTGCCATCACGCGGATCGCATCCGCGTGAATGCCAGTGGCGTTCACGATGGCTGAGGCCTGCCAGTGTTCCTGAACCCCAGCGGCGTTCTCGCTGATCGCGGCTGTGATGCGGCCACTGCTGTTGTGTTCCAGGCCAATCACCCGGCAACGGGTGCGCAGTTGGGCGCCGCGTTGTTCTGCCGTGCGAGCCAGCAACAGGTTGAGGCGCGCATCATCAAATTGCCCGTCGCTGTAGGCCACAGCGCCCTGACAGGCCTGCAGCAAGGGCAGAGCCTGCTCCAGCTGCTGTCGGGAGAGCATGCGGCTCTGGCCAATACCGCGTCGACCTGCCAGCGCGTCGTAGAGGCCAAGCCCAACCCGGTAATACCCCTGTTCCCAGAGCTTTTGCGTGGGAAGAGCCAGCTCAAGGCGATGGGCCAGAAATGGTGCCTGATCAAGCCAATGCCCCCGTTCCAGCAGGGCTTCCCGCACCAGGTTGAGCTGGGCGAGATCCAGGGTCTTGAAGGCCAGTTCGAGGTAGCGAACCCCGCCATGGAGGAGTTTGGTGCTGCGGCAGCTGGTGCCTCCTCCGATGTCGCCAGCCTCCAGCACAGCAACGGAAAGGCCGCGGCGTGTGGCCTCGTAGGCAACGCTGGAGCCGCTCGCGCCCGCGCCGATTACCAACAGATCCACCTGGTGTTCAGCCATGCCAGCCCAAGCTTCTGTTCACAGCGTCATTCCAGCGGCTTCTCCAGCGGTTGCGTTGTGTTGTGTCGATCTGGGGGTGGAATCGCTGAGCGCCGTCGCCGCGGTTTGGAACCAAATGATTGAGATCATCCACAACTCCGGCTTGCACTCCCGCAAACAGCGCCACGCCACGAGCGGTGCTTTCCAAGCTGGCGGGGCGCCGCACGGTGAGGCCAGTGCAATCCGCCTGGGCCTGCAACAGGGGATCCGACGCGGCAGCACCTCCATCCACGGCGAGTTCACCGAGTCGGGTTCCAAGGGCGGCTTCCGCGAGTTCCACCAGAGTGGCCACGGAGAGGGCAATCCCCTCCAGGGCGGCGCGGGCGATATGTCCGCGCTGGCTGTCCCGGGTCAGCCCCACCAGCACGCCCCGGGCCTGGGGATCCCAGTGGGGGGTGCCCCAGCCCGTGAAGGCGGGTACCAGCATCACGCCGCCGGAATCGGGCACCGAGTTGGCCAGGTCATTGACCTGTTCGGATTGGTCGATGATCTGTAAGCCATCACGCAGCCACTGGATCACCGTTCCTGCATTGAACAGGCTGCCTTCGAGGCAATAGGTGGGTGTGCCGGCGGCATCGGTCCAGCCCAGGGTGCTCAGCAGACCCGCTTCGGAGCGTCGGATGCCAGCTCCTGTGTTGATCACCAGAAAAGCTCCGGTGCCGTAGGTGCATTTCCCTTCACCCGGTTGGAGGCAGAGCTGCCCGAGAGTGGCGGCTTGCTGATCACCCAGTAAGGCCTGAATCGGAAGGCCGGCGAAGGGAAGATCGGCGGCGATGTGGCCGAAATCACCGCGACAGGGCAACAGTTCCGGCAGCGCACTGGCCGGTAGCCCGGTGTGGGTGCGGAACTGATCCATCCATTGGCGCTGATCAAGATCCATCAGCAGCGTCCGGCTGGCATTGCTCATGTCACTGCCGTGGCGTTGCCCACCGGTGAGCTGCCAGAGCAGCCAGCATTCCACCGTTCCAAAACAGAGGTCGTCTGCCGCCGCTGCCGCCGCCGCATCGGTGTAGTGGTCCAGCATCCAGCGAATTTTGCTGGCACTGAAGTAGGGGTCCAGCAGCAGGCCGGTGCGTTCGCACCAGTCCCGCTCCAGGCCTTGTTCCTTCCATTGTTGGCAGATGTCAGCTGTGCGTCCGTCTTGCCACACCAGTGCAGGGCCACAGGGAAGGCCATTGCTGCGGCGCCACAGCACGGTGGTCTCCCGTTGGTTGGTGACCCCGCAGCTCACCACCGCTTGCCTTTGGGCCGCGTTGAGGCTGGTGTGCAGGTCAATGAGGGCCTGTCGCTGACTGGCCCAGATCGCCATCGGGTCCTGCTCCACCCAGCCGTCAGCGGGGTATTGGATGGCCAGAGGTGCACTGGCACTGGCGATCAGATCGCCGGTGCTGTTGAAGACCGCAGCCCTGGAGCTGCTGGTGCCCTGGTCGAGGGCGAGAAGAAGAGGCTGCTCTGCCATGGCCAATGCATTTCTTTCCTGCTAGCGAGGAGATGGCTGCCTGCAAAGGGATTGAGCAACGTCACAGGGTTTTCTGACCCACCGCGCTGGGTCGCCAATGCTGTGATCTATCAGATCTTTCCGGATCGTTTTCGCCGCAGCGGCTGTGGACCGGAGGCCCAGGGGCTGGTTCTCCAACCCTGGGGAACGGACCCGGCCCAGCAGGGATTTCAGGGGGGAGATCTCTATGGGGTGATCGATGCTCTGGATTCTCTCCAGCACTTGGGGATCAACTGCCTGTATCTGACACCGATCTTCAGCTCAGCTTCGAATCATCGCTATCACGCTTTCGATTACTTCCAGGTGGATCCGTTGCTCGGTGGCAATGAGGCCCTGGATGCCTTGATTGCCGCGGTGCATCAACGGGGAATGCGGCTGGTGCTGGACGGCGTGTTCAACCATTGCGGCCGCGGCTTCTGGGCCTTTCATCACCTCGTTGAGAACGGTGAGGTCTCGCCCTACCGCGACTGGTTCCATGTGCACCGATGGCCGATCAATCCTTATCCCGCATCAGGGGAGGACTGCGGCTACGCCTGCTGGTGGTCGGTGCCGGATCTGCCGAAGCTCAATCACACCAATCCAGCTGTCCGTGATCACCTGCTTGCGGTGGCACGGCACTGGCTTGAGCGGGGCATCGATGGCTGGCGTCTGGATGTGCCCGCCGAGGTGCCACAGGATTTCTGGGTGGCGTTCCGGCAGGTGGTGCGGGAGGTGAACCCGGAA
>MDTB01017662.1_pt1 | contig 11270 bp, 10 predicted proteins | sample 811161 | NCBI WGS metagenome assembly MDTB01 (sample SAMN05326650, study PRJNA326480) | marine metagenome | isolation source: seawater | place: Mediterranean Sea | collected 2009
AAAGGAAAAGAAAGATTAAAATCAATGATTGAAACAAGACCTGATTGGTGTGTTTCAAGACAAAGAGTATGGGGAGTTCCATTACCTATTTTTATAAATAAGAAAACTAATAAAATTTTAGTTGATGATGAGGTTTTTGAAAATATTGCAAAAATTTATGAAAAAGAAGGATCAGATTGTTGGTTTTCAGATGATCCACAAAAGTTTCTTGGAAAAAAATATAAAGCTGAAGAATTTGAAAAGTTAAGTGATATCGTAGAAGTATGGTTTGATAGTGGATCAACACATTCATTTGTATTGGAAAAAAGAAAAGATTTAAAGTGGCCTGCATCTATGTATCTAGAGGGCTCGGACCAACATAGAGGCTGGTTTCATTCGTCTCTTTTGGAGTCTTGTGGAACAAGGGATCGAGCACCTTTTGAATCTATTCTCTCCCATGGCTTTGTAGTTGATGGCAAAGGTTTAAAAATGTCAAAATCTTTGGGCAACGTAATTGCACCTGAAGATATTCTCAAAAAATACGGAGCTGACATACTTAGAATTTGGGTTGCTTCTTCAAATTATGCTGAAGATCTTCGAATAGATTATTCAATATTAGATCAGCATGCTGAGTCTTATAGAAAAGTTAGAAATACGTTTAGATATTTACTTGGAAATCTTAATGACAATTTTGAAAAAATAAATTTAGAAACAATTAAAATTGAGAACTTACCTGAATTAGAGCAGTTTATGCTTCATAAAATTTACAATTTAAATTTTAAATTTAACAAATATTTTAAAGATTATGATTTTCATAATCTTTATAAAGAATTATTAAACTTTTGTACTGTGGATCTATCAGCTTTTTATTTCGATATAAGAAAAGATACTTTGTATTGTGATCCAATAAATTCTGAAAGGAGAAAATCTACTCTTATATTGTTAAATGTAATTCTTAATTCTTTAATTAGATGGTTTGCACCAATCTTATCTTTTACAACTGAGGAAATTTACCAACTTATTTCAAAGAACAAAAAAAGCATTCATCTTGAAAAATTTTTAAATTTTCCTGAAAAATTTAAAAATTCTCAACTTAATTCTAAATGGGAACAATTAATCAGAATAAGAGATATCTGTAATCTTAGTATTGAACAAAAACGAGCTAGTAAAGATATCGGATCTAGCTTAGAAGCGGCATTAATTGTAAAATTAAATAAAGATAATTTAGAAATCGTAAAAGACATTGATCTTTCAGAATTATGCATCACTTCTTCGGTAAAAGTTGAAAAAACACAAGATAATGAAATTTTAGTTGAAACTAAAAAAGCCAAAGGCACTAAATGTCCTGTTTGTTGGAAAATTATAGAAGGTAAATGTTCAAGACAATCGTGTCAAAACATTTAATTATTATATGTTGAAAAAAAACTTTTTAAGTTTTTTTATAGTAATTACAATTTTTACTCTAGATCGTTTAAGTAAATTTATTATCTTAAAATTATCTGAACCACTAGGTGAATTAAATATATCCATTACATCATTTCTTAATTTTAATTTACTGTGGAATGACGGCATTGCATTTGGTTTGCTATCTTTTAAACAAAGTTTTTACTACAACATAGTAACATTAGTAATTATCTTAGTTACCATGGTAGTGATATGGTTTGCGCATACATCTAAAGGATTAGAAAAAACAAGTTTTTTATTCATAATTGGAGGATCTTTTGGCAATATCTTTGATAGATTTTATTACTCCTCGGTTATAGATTTTATAGACATAAGTTATAAAAATTTTCATTGGTTTATTTTTAATGTTGCTGATATGTTTATTACATTAGGTATTTTGATATTAATTTTTTTAGAATTCAAAAAAAAAATGATTAAAACTATATTTTTATTGTTTACATTATTTTTAACTGCATGTGCTAGTGTAAAAGATACTTTTACATTAAAGAAGAAATCTTCCGCAGATGAATTTTTAGTTGAGAAAAAAAGCCCTTTGGTAATGCCCCCAGATTACGAAAAACTTCCAAAACCGATAACAGAAAAATCTAATCAAAGTACTCAAAACATAAATCAAACAGATGAGATTGAAAAATTATTATCTAATAAAAAAATTTCAGCTTCAGAAAAAAAAATAAAAATTTCACCTTCTATTGAAAAATTAATTTTAGAAAAAATTAAATAATTTAAATGTTAAATCAAAACATTTTTTTTGAAAATTTCAAATTGAAAGATAATAAAAAGATCAAAAAAAAGATTAAAGAAAATTTAAAAAATTTGATCAACTCTCCTAACCAAGTTTTATTCTCTTTAAAAAAAAATTATAAAGATTCTTTTGATAAAAAATTTTTAGACAGATTAAATAATAATAAAAATATTAGATTAATCGGTATGGGAGGATCAATTCTTGGAGCGAAAGCTATTTATAATTTTTTGAAACCAAAAGAAAAAAAGTTTCAGTTTGTTGATAACTTTTCTGAGATAATTCAAAAAAAAGATAAAAAGATTATTAATTTAATTATTTCAAAGTCGGGAAATACTTTGGAGACAATATCAAATGTAAATATCTTAATAAAAAAAAAAGATAAAAATATTTTTATTACAGATAATAAAAAAAGTTATTTAACAGAGCTGGCAAATAAATTAAGAGCCGATATTGTTAAACATAATAATTTTATTGGAGGCAGATATTCTGTTCTATCAGAAGTCGGTATGCTACCAGCTCAATTAATGGGATTTAAACCAGAAAAATTTAGAAGGCTAAATTATTTGATAAAAAACAAAAGATTTATTAATTCTTTAGTTAACAATGTTTCAAATATTCTTACTCTTAGTAAAAGGAAAACAAACTCTATAATTTTAAATTATGATCATAAATCAAATGAATTTTTTAATTGGTATCAACAGTTGGTTGCAGAAAGTTTAGGAAAAAAAGGAAAAGGAATTCATCCAATAATATCTGTAATGCCCCAAGACAATCATAGTTTGATGCAGTATTATTTGGATGGAATTAAAAATAATTTTTTTACTCTTTATTTTTTTAAAGAAAAAAGTTCAAAAAAAATAAAAAAAAATATGATTTTAAAATCACATTCTTATCTAAAAAATAAAAGATTAAATGACATTTTATTTTCTCAATTTTCAGCTACTGAAAAAGTATTTAGAAAAAAAAATATACCGTTTAGAAGCTTTATCATTAATAATAGAAGTGAAGAGACATTAGGAGAATTATTTACATTTTTTATATTAGAAACAATCTTGTTGGCCATGGCTATGGGGGTTAATCCATATGATCAACCAGCTGTTGAACTAATTAAAAAAGAAACAAAAAAAATATTAATTTAGTATAGATAAAAATATTATTTTTGAAATTCCATATATTTTTTGCTCGATTAATTCAAAACATGAAGGTAACGTATCTTGTTCATTTTTATGCCTGTGTAAAATAATTATTCCATTTTTGTTAAGTATTTTTTTATTTCCAACTTCGTTAAGTAAATTTTCAAAATTTTTATCTTTGTAGGGTGGATCTAGAAAAATTATATCAAATTTATAATCAAACTTTAGAAAAATATTTTTATTATAAATATCTTTTTCAATTATTTCATAATTTTGAATTAATTTTAAATTAGATAAATTTTTTTTTAATACAGATAATACTCCTTGATAATTCTCAATAAAAATTACCTTCTTTGCACCTCTTGATAAGCATTCAATTCCAAAAGAGCCTACGCCAGAAAATAAATCTAGTACACAAGAATTTGCAAAATTTATTTTGAATTTATTTGAATGCTTTATAATGTTAAATATAGACTCTTTAGTTAGGTCTTTGAGAGGTCTAGTTTTATTGTCTTTTGGTTCTAAAATCTTCTTTCCTTTAAAAGATCCTGATATAATTCTCATTCTTCAATAACCTTATAACCAATATCTTTTCTGTAAAAACCATTCTCCCAATTGATTTCATTTAAAATTTTTAACGTATACTCTCTAGCTGATTTAAAATCATTTGATCTAGTCACAACATTTAAAACTCTACCACCATTTGACAATATTTTTTTCTCAAATGTTTTTGTTCCTGCATGAAAGATAAACTGGTTTTTTTTTAAATTTAATTTTTTCAAATTTAATTCAATATTGTTTTTATACTCATCTGGATAACCTTTAGAACATAATACAATACAAATTGACTTGTCGTCATTCCATTCAATATTTAATTCATGAAGTTTTTGCTCAACACACTTATTTAGGATTAATAAAAAATCTGTTTTTAGTTTCGGGAGTAATGTTTGACACTCTGGATCTCCCATTCTTACATTATATTCAATTAGAAAAGGCTCCCCTTTAACAATCATAAGACCTGCATATAAAAAACCTTTATATTCACAATTAAGATCTCTTAGACCTTTAAGAGTGGGTTCAATAATACTTTTAATTATTTTAAGATTTAGTTCACTCGTTTCAAGTCTTGAAGGTGAGTATGCTCCCATACCACCTGTGTTTTTACCTTTGTCCCCCTCAAAAACTCTTTTATGATCTTGAGCTGTTCCAAACATTTTATAATTTTTACCATCAGAAATAATAAAAAAACTCATTTCTTCTCCAACTAAAAATTCTTCAATAAGCAAATTTTCAGCTTTACCAAATTTACCATCAAATATTTCATTGACTGCTTTTGATGCTTCTACATAATTTTCAGAAATATAGACACCTTTACCAGACGCCAAACCATCAACTTTAATTACTATTGGAAAGTTACAGCTTTGAAGAAATGACAAGGCAGTTTTTGTATTTGAAAAAATTCCAAATTTTGCAGTTGGTATTTTATATTTTTCACAAAGCTTTTTTGTGAATATTTTTGAGCCCTCAAGATTTGAGGCTATTTTATTTGGCCCAAAGACTTTGATGTTAAATTTTTCTAAATAATCAGCAATTCCATCCACCAAAGGTTTCTCTGGACCAATTACAATTAAGTCAATACCATTTTGTATTATGAAATCTTTTAGTTTTTTAAAGTCGTTTATATCTATATCTATATTTGTTGCTATAGAGCTTGTACCGGCATTACCAGGAAAACAATAAATTTGTTTTATTTTATTAGAACTTTTTAATGAAAAACACAATGCATGTTCACGTCCACCACTTCCTATTACTCCAACTTTCATATAATAATATATAAACTATAAATGTTTAAAAAATTAGCAAAAATAAAATATTTACCAAATAATTTTGAAGTTATCCAAGATGGAGATCATGTAATTTGTGCGATTTCAGGAAAAAAAATTCCCTTAGAAAAATTAACTTACTGGAATGTTAAGAAGCAAGAAGCATATTTTTCTTATATAGAGGCACACAATGAAAGAAAAAACAATTAAGTTATTTCCATCTATTATGAGACCAGATCCATTGATGAGGATTTCTAGTGATCATTTTTTCTAATAGCTGGTTCAATTTTAAAGTTATATTCTCAATAGTTAGATTATTGTTAAAATTAATTGGCTCCATAATTTCTAATAAAAAGTTTTCATTGCTTTTTCGTTCTATATAAATTGGAACAATCTTACAGTTAAATTTTTTAACAAATTGAGCTGGTATCGTTGTTGTGAAAGCTTCTCTGCCAAATAGTAAAGATTTAATACCTTGCGAAACTCTTTGATCAATCATTAGTGCTACTGATGTCCCAGATTTAAAATGTTTTAAAATTTCTTTAGTACCCGAAACTCCTTTTTTTACCTGTTTGCGACAAATATACTTTTTTCTGATACTTTCCATCAGTGGATTTAAAAAATTATTATTAAGTGGTCTGTAAATTGCCGCAAGATCGATTCCTGACTTTTCGATATGCATTGCCATCAACTCAAAATTATCAAAATGCCCAGAAACAAATATTACAGGATCATTTGAAATTTTTATTTTTTCTAAAATGTTTTGGCCTTTTATTTCTAAAAACTTTTCTGACGCGACTTCTCTAAAATTTTTTACAAACATATACTCAGCTAGTATTTTACCATAACCTTTCCACATTTTATTCAAAATATTTTTTTTAAATTCTTGATTTACATTTGAAAATGCATACGAAATATTTTTTTCTATTATATCTTTTGATCTAAAAAATGGACCAAATATTGAAAAAAATTTACCAGCAATAATTCTCGATAATTTTAAACCTAATATTTTGAAAATAATAAATAAAATACCTATAAAAAGAAATTGGAAAAAATAGATTAAATTTTTCATATTATCTTTTTAATAACTTAACTAACTCACTTTCATTTTGAATAACTAAATCTATAAGCAAAAATTTTATTTCTTTTCTAAATCTTTCTGGCACTTTCATATAATCTTTTTCAGTGGTCAAGATTATTAAGTTTGCTTTTTTTGCATTATTAATAATTTTTTCAAAATCTTTATGTCCATATTCATAATGGTCAGGAAATATCATTTCTTTTGCAACATCAAATTTATTTTCAAATAAAATTTCTCTAAAATCAGATGGATTGCCTATCCCAGAGAATATCAAATATTTTGACTTTAAATTATATTTCTCAATATTTGGAATTTTATAAAAAGTTCTGAAGATCTTAATATTCGAATTAATTTTTTTGATTTGAGATTCAATTAAATCCAGGTTATTTGAGTAACCATTAAGAAATACAGCATCAAATCTCTTTAAACTTGAGATCTTTTCTCTCATCGGTCCAGCAGGAATAAGCTGACCATTACCAATCCAATTTTTTGATTTAAAACATACAAATTTAAAATCGAATTCAATTCTCAATTCCTGTAATCCATCATCAAATAAAAGAAAATCTAAATTTTTATCTAATCCTTGTTGAATTGCTTTTTTTCTCGATTGTGCAACAATTAAAGATGTTTTTTTACTCAACAATAATTGCTCATCTTTTTGGTTAGTATAGTTTTTTTTTACAGTCGCAACATTGAGTTTAAGTTTTTTTAGTATTTCAAATATTTTAATAGTAAGGGGTGTCTTGCCAGTACCACCCAAGTATATATTTCCCATACACACAGTTTTGATTTTTGATGACTTTTTTTTCTTAAGAAATTTAAATAGAAAATTTCTAAGCATAATTGGAATTGAAAATGGAATCAAAAGATAGGAAATAATAGTTGGTTTTGGTAAATCCCAGAAGTAGGGTTTTTTAAAAATCATACTTTCTCTAATAATAAATTAATTTCCTTAATATTTTTTTCTAAAATTTTTTCACCTATTATTTTAACTTTATTTTTAATATTCTTTGATTTTTTAGACTTTAAAAGTTTTTCTATAATATTTACTGCTTGATTATGATTATATATCTTTTTTGATATTTTTTGTTTTTCAAGAAATTTATAAACTTCATCAAAATTTGAAATATTAGGACCATGTAAAATATTACAGTTATATCTAACTGCCTCTAATGGATTTTGACCTCCATGTTTTATTAAAGAGCCACCTAGAAAAACATTTCTTAGTATTGAATAAAATGATTTAGTTTTACCAAAAGAATTCACTAAATAAATATCAGTGTCATCATTAATTTTAGTTTTAGGTTCATGCATATGAACCTTAAGTCCTAGCTGAATTAATTCATTTTTAATTTGATATTTTCTATCTACGTGTCTGGGTATAATTACAGTCAAAAGTTTTTTAAATTTTTTCTTTAATCGAATATGAACATTGCCTATAAATTTTTCTTCAGTATTATGTGTGCTAGAGGCACACCAAGCAGTTCTTTTTGTTATAAATTTTAGAGTTTGATTATTAATTTCAATTTTATCATTTTCTGATTGTGCATATTTTAAATTACCAAAATACTTAATATTTTTTGCACCCAGTTTCTTAAGATAGCCAACAGTTTCCTTATTTGAGCATAAACAAAGATTGATACTATTGAATAGTATATTTGAAAAATTTTTTACTCTCATCCATCTGTAATAAGATTTTTTTGTAATTCTGGCATTTAATAAAACAGTTTGTATCTTATTCTTATCTAGATTATTTAACATGTTTGGCCAAATTTCTGAGTCAATAAATAAAGCTAAAGAGGGTTTCCAGTGACTAATAAATTTTTTAACTAAAAAATCAGTATCAATAGGAAAAAATTGATGAATTACTTTTTTGAGTTTAATTTTTGAAATAATTTTTGATGAACTTAAAGTATTCGAAGTAATTAATATCTTATCGACTTTTTTTGACTTTTCTAATTTTTCCAATAATGGAACTATACTCTGTAGTTCACCTACACTTGCACCATGAAACCATATTAGTTTTTTTTTGATCTCATATTTTTTAAAAAAACCAAGTTTCTCCTTAAATCTTTTTAGATCTTCTTTATTTTTAAATAATCTTGTTAAGATTATAAGTGGAGACAAAATAAAAATAAAATTAATTAAAACTTTATAAAAAAAAATCATTCAGATCTTTTTAATTGTTTTTTGTAAAAATTCTTATAAGTTTCAGAAGTTTCAAGCAAGTCAACATGCTTTCCGTGATCTATTACTTCTCCCTTATCGATAACATAAATCACATCTGAGCTTAGTATTGTTGACAATCTGTGAGCAATAACAATGGTAGTTCTTCCTTTAGTTAAAAAATTTATTGCTTTTTGAATTTTACTCTCTGTTTCAGAGTCTAGAGATGATGTGGCTTCATCTAATAATATAATAGGACTTTTTTTTAATATTGCTCTAGCTATAGATAATCTTTGTTTCTCACCCCCAGAAAGCCTTACACCATTCTCACCAATCAAAGTATCATATTTATCAGGTAATTTTTCAATGAAATCATTTGCAAAAGAATGTTGAGCTGCGATTTTAACTTCATCTATAGAGGCTTCACCATTTGCATACATAATATTGTTAAAAATTGTATCATCAAACAAAGTTGTGTCTTGACTAACTAAAGAAATATTTTTCCGCAGAGAAAAAATTGATGACTCATAAATAGATTGTTCATCTATTTTGATATCTCCTGAATTTGCATCATAGAATCTCGGAATAAGATTTAAAATTGTTGATTTACCGGCACCACTATGACCAACTAATGCAGTCATTTTTTTTCCAGGTATTTTAAGATCAATAGAGCTTAAAGTTTTGGGCCCACTTTTATAATAATAAAAGTTTAAATTTTCAAAATTAATATCTCCTTTATTAATAATTAATTCTTTAGAGTCTTTTTTATCTTTTACATCTGGTATGTTATCAATTACCGGTAGTATATTTTTGGCTCCAGCCAAGCCTTGTTGTATCGTAATATTTAATGTTGCTAGAGATCTTACAGGTTGGTAAGCGAGCATCATAGCTGCTAGAAAAGAAAAAAAATTACTTACTTCTAGCTCATTTTTTGAAATCAACACTGCAGAGAAGTAAATTAAAATTGCAATCATAATACCAGTAAGTACCTCCATAATTGGAGAAGCTCTTACAAATACTATATTTATTTTTCTTCCAGTTTCCTTAACGTCTTCAATTAATTTTTGAGCTCTATTTTGCTCAAAACTTTCTCTTTGGAAAATTTTAGCAAGTTTATGATTTTTTAATATTTCCATAAAATATGAATTTAGAATCCCAGCACGATTCATTTGTTGTTTTGAAACTTTACCTATTCTTTTTCCAAGTGATTTTGCAGCAACAGATGCAATTGGAATCATAATTATTGCAAATAATGATAGTTTCCAATTTTGATAAAACATTACAGACAATAAACCAATTAAGGTTAAAGAATCTTTAAATAGATTTAAAATTGCTGTACTAACAAGATTAGTAATCATGCCAACATCATTTGAAAGGTTAGTTATAAATTTTCCAGAGTGTTTGCCTTCGATTGTTTTGGTATCTGCATCTAATATTGAATTAAATACATCGATCTGAATGTCTCTAGTAACATCCACTGATACACCAATCATAATAACTTTCGCCACATATAATGAAATGCCTTTAACAGCAAAAGCCAAAACAATTAAACCCGGAATAATTAAAATTAAATTTTTTTTTTGTTCAATAAATAATTGTTTTATTGCTGGATCTAATAAATATGCCACGGAAGAAGTGCTTGCAGCCAATAATAATGTAAAAAAAACAGAAAGAAGAATTTTATTTAAATATTTCTTTGTATAATCAACATATAACCTTTTTAATATTTGAAAGTCATTCGTCATTTATATTTTCCCAGCTAATAAACTAATGAAAACTAATAGACCTAAAAAATTGTTTGTTTTAAATATTCTTAAGCACTGAGCACTATCTTTTGTTTTAATTTTTTTAATTTGAAAAAGGGTCATTTGTAATATGATTAATATGAATACTAAATAAAAAAAACTATTTAATTCTAACAAGATTCCTGTGATTAAAAGATTTATTAAAAAAATAAAATAACATAATGTTACAAATATAACTGGACTATTTTTAAATTTAATCGATGTAGACTTTAATCCTATAATTTCATCGTCTTTTATGTCCTGATATCCATATATTGTGTCGTAACCTAATGTCCAAAATATGGCCCCCAAATAGAATATAATTGAGATAATATCTATTTGATCTTTTATTGAAGTCCATCCTAGTATTAATCCATAGTTAAAAGTAATGCCTAAAAAAAGCTGAGGCCAATAAGTAAATCTTTTCATTAATGGATAGGTGAAAGCTAAAGGCATTGATCCAATCGCCAATAAGATTGTAAACTTATTAAATTGTAACAAAACTATAAGTGCAATTAGGCAGAGTATTACAGAATATAAAAAACCTAAAATAACTGAAATTTTACCTGAAGCGATTGGTCTATTTTTTGTTCTTGAAACTTTGCTATCGAACTTTCTGTCCGCAATATCATTGATAATACAACCAGCAGATCTCATTAAAATCGCACCTGATAAAAATAGAAAAAGATAAAATATGTATGTAATTATCTCTCCAGAAAAATTGTATGCTAATGTTAAGCCCCAAGCACAGGGCCAAAATAAAAGCATGTAGCCAATTGGTTTATCTAGTCGTGTAAGTTCAATGAAAAGTTTTATTTGATGCATAAAATTTTACTTGTAAATAACAAAGCCAAGATTGATAATCAAACTGATTCGTATGAATATAGATTATACAGTTACCGCCTTAATGTTTCCTGCAATTCCATTGATAATGGGGGTTTATAGTAACAGGTTTCATTCTTTAAGTGCTCTAATTAGAGAACTACATGATGAACATGTTTATGAAAAACATATTCCTCCTGAATGGAAAAAACAGTTTATTAATTTAAGTGGAAGAATTACTTTATTAAGATGGTCAATATTATTTGGAGCATTTGG
>MDTB01220618.1_pt1 | contig 11270 bp, 9 predicted proteins | sample 811161 | NCBI WGS metagenome assembly MDTB01 (sample SAMN05326650, study PRJNA326480) | marine metagenome | isolation source: seawater | place: Mediterranean Sea | collected 2009
CCGACGCATTTTGAGCTGACAAATCATTTAATTTCATCCATTTTCGAATCTCATCTGGTGTAGGTTCATTTACGTTATAAAATAACAATTTATTCTCTTCCTAAATATGCTTTTTTTGTAAGTCTGTTAAATTTTTCAGAATTTTGATATTTGTCAACATTGTTATCCGCAAGTGAGATGATAATTATTGAGAAAAAGGAAATAAACACTGTAAAAATTGCTGGATACTTTAGTGGAAAAATTGCTTCTTTAAATCCAAATACATCGACCCAGATAGTTGGACCAAGTATTACTAATGAAATAGTTGTAATCAGTCCTATTAAGCCACCATAAAATGCGCCATTTGTTGTTAAGTTTTTCCAAAAAATAGTAAGAAATAGGATTGGAAAGTTTGTGCTAGCTGCAACAGCAAAGGCCAAACCAACCATAAACGCCACATTTTGTCCTTGAAAAAAGATTCCAAGGAAAATTGCTACAATACCTATAAATACACTAGAGTATTTTGATACTTGTAATTCTTTTTTTTCATCTACTTTTCCTTTTTTAATCACATAAACAAATATATCTCTACCTATCGCTGATGCCCCAGCTAATGTTAGTCCAGAAACTACTGCTAAAATTGTTGCAAATGCTACAGCAGAAATAAATCCCAAAAAAAACTCTCCACCAACAGAGTGAGACAAATGAATAGCAGCCATATTATTAGATCCTAATAATTTACCTGTTTCGTCAAGGTAGAGCTGATTTTGGGTTAAATAAACTATGGCTCCAAATCCAATGACGAAAGTTAAAATATAAAAATACCCTATAAATGCTGTTGCATAAAATGCTGACACTCTGGCACTTTTAGCGTCCGGAACAGTAAAAAATCTCATTAGAATATGAGGTAATCCTGCTGTTCCGAATATTAATGCTATGCCTAGCGAAATCGCTGAAATGGGATCGCTTATCAATTTGCCAGGAAATAGTATTTCTTGTTTGCTATCATGAATAGTCACTGCTTGTGATAGTATTTCACTTAAGCTAAATGAAAATTCTTTTAAAACTAAGAAGGCTAAAATCGAAGCACCAAAAATTAAAAGACAAGCTTTAATTATTTGAACCCAAGTTGTTGCAATCATTCCTCCAAAACTTACATATATTATCATCAATATACCAACTATCCAAACTGCAGTATCATACGGCAGACCAAATAATATTTGTATAAGAGAACCTGCACCAACCATTTGAGCAATTAAATACAATATTATAGTAACTAAAGTTCCAATAGCAGACAGTATTCTGATTTTTGATTGTTCTAATCGAATAGAAGTAACATCCGCGAACGTAAATTTACCTAAGTTCTTTAATCTTTCGGATATCAAAAAAAGTATTATTGGCCAACCAACTAGAAAACCAATAGAGTAGATTAGCCCATCAAAACCAGAAAAAAAAACTAAGCCAGAAATACCTAGAAATGAAGCCGCAGACATATAATCACCAGCGATAGCAAGCCCATTTTGAAAACCCGTTATTTTTCCTCCTGCAGCATAATAATTTTCTTTAATATTAGACTTTTTTGAAGCGTAATAAGTGATTAATAATGTAACGAAAACAAATAATATAAAAATTACAGCTGCGAAATAATTACTTTCTTTTTGATTTGCTGAAAGAAAAAAAGGAAATAAAGAGAATATAATGAAATAAAAAAAAATCACTTTTCCAAATCTTCTTTAAGTTTATCTAAATACGTATTAGAAATTATTGTATAAACTAATGTGAGAAGTATTGATAAAATAATAATCAAGAGTCCGATTAAAATGCCAGTTGTGACAAATGTTTCGCCCACAAATATGCTAAGCAAATTAGGCTTGAATCCAATTACTAAAACAAAAGAAAAGTATAGAACTAAAATAAATAAGGAGAAAGAAAATGATAATAATCTATTTAACAAAATAAATTTATCATAGTTTTTGTTTTCTTCTATTTCTTTTTTCATAAATTAAAGCCAGACTAATGAAATAGTCTGGCTTTACGAAATCTAAAGGTTAACAGTAACAGCTTTAACTTCAGTGTAGTTTTTAAGAACTTCATGTCCCATTTCTCTTCCCCATCCAGATTCTTTATATCCACCAAATGGAAGTGAGGCGTCAAATATATTGTGACAATTAACCCAAACTGTTCCAGCTCTAATTTTAGCTGCTAGTTTGTGTGCGGTACTGATGTCTTTCGTCCAGACACTTGCTGCTAAACCAAATGAAGTATTATTAGCTTCATTGGCTATTTTTTCTAAACTTTCGTCAGAAAATGGTTGAGCGCACACTACAGGACCAAAAATTTCTTCTTTAACAAGGGTCATATCGGAACTTGTTTTTGCGAAAACTGTAGGATGGACAAAATGACCACCAGAAGAATTATCGTATTTTCCGCCTGCCATAATTTCGCCCCCTTCTGATTTTCCTGATTCGATGTAACCAGAAACTTTTTTAAATTGTTCATCAGATACAAGAGGTCCCATTTCTGTAGAAGTATCCATTCCAGGACCCACTTTTATATTTTCAGCTATTTTTGCTATTCCTTCTGAAACCTGATCAAATACCTTTTCATGCGCGAATAGTCTTGATCCTGCACAACAACATTGTCCATGGTTAAAGAAAATTGCTGAGGCTGCTCCTGCAATTGCTGCATCTATATCTGCGTCTGGAAAAACAATTGTTGGAGATTTTCCACCCAACTCAAGTGAAACCTTCTTAAGATTTCCTGATGCAGCACGTGTTATTATTTTACCAACCTCTGTAGAACCAGTAAAGGCTACTTTATCTACCATTGGATGCTCAGCCAAAGGAGCTCCTGCCTCTTCACCAAAACCAGTAACCATATTCAAAACTCCTTTTGGTAAAACCCCTGAATCATTTATAATTTCCATTAGTCTTAGTGCTGAAAGGGGTGTTTGCTCTGCTGGTTTCATAACAACTGTACAACCCGCAGTCAGGGCAGGGGCAATTTTCCAAGCTGCCATTAAGAGTGGAAAGTTCCATGGTATTATTTGACCACATACACCTACAGGTTCTCTTAAGGTATAACTGTGATATTTAGCCCCAGGTGTATACAAGCAAGAATAGGGAATTGTATTTCCTTCAATTTTAGTTGCCCAACCAGCCATATATCTAAAAATATCTGACGAGAGAGGAACATCAGCTGCACCTGCAACTGCAACAGGCTTTCCATTGTCTAAAGATTCTAATTGAGCTAGTTCTTCATTATGTTGATCTATAAGATCTCCTATTTTCCATATAATCTTACCTTTTTCATTATTAGGCATATCAGTCCAGATCCCTGAATCAAATGCTGATCTTGCAGCCTTGACGGCTGCATCGATATCGTTACTATCACCAGCAGAACAGGTTGCAATTTTCTTACCTGTTGCTGGATCTTCTACATCAAATGTCTTACCAGATTTAGAATCAACCCACTCTCCATTAATATATAGTTTGTGTGTTTGTCCTAAAAATTTACCAACATTGTCATTAACTGTATAATTTAGTACAGAAGCGTCCATTTTAAATTTCCTCCAATAAATATTTAATTAAAATAATTGAATTATTATACCAAGAGAAAATTTTAATTTCAATAACTCTAAGTTATTTAGAAACTTTAAAAAAACCAGTCAAAGCTCTTTAATTTTTGGAAAAACTGATTTTGATTACAGTTTTGTTGGGTTAGGGGCACTTCCATAAACTTTTTTTGGATCAAAAACTTTTTTTTTTTCAGTAAATTCTAAGTTGTTTGTATACTCATTATTTACGGAGGAAAGTTTTCTATAAAAACAAGATTTATAACCAACATGACAACTAGCTTTTAATCCACCCAATTTTACCTTAAAAATTACGCAGTCTTGGTCATCGTCTATTCTTATTTCTTGAATTTTTTGATTAAGACCACTTGTTTCTCCTTTTTTCCAAATACATTTTCTACTCCTTGACCAATAATGAGCTTCTCCACTCTTCATAGATAAATCAAAAGCATCCGGACTTAAGTAACCATGCATTAAAATTTCATTGTTTGAATGATCTACAGTAATGACTGGTATCAAGTTATCTTTGTCAAATTTTGGTTGCAGAGATTTTCCTTCTTCAACCTCAGAAACAGATTCTCTTTTTCTAAACTTTTCAACCATTAGAAGAAGTGTAATTTATAAATCTTTCTTGTAAAGACGAATCAGTTTTAAAATCACCTAAAAAAATGTTTGTAATTGTGGCAACATCAGGCTTTGCAACACCTCTAGTGGTCATGCATTGATGAAATGCCTTTATCAAAACAGCTATCCCCTTTGGCTTAAGAGATTTCTTAATTGCATTAGCAATCTGCTGGGTCATTGTTTCCTGAGTCTGAAGTCTTCTAGCGTAAATTTCAACGGTTCTAGCAAGTTTAGAAATTCCTACGACTTTTTTTACTGGAATATAGGCAATATGAACTTTTCCAATTATTGGAACCATATGATGTTCACAGTGTGAGTTAAATGAAATATCTTTTAACATAACCATGTCTTCATACCCCTGAACATCTTCAAAGGTTTTAGATAGATAATCTTCTGCAGATTCTTTGTATCCTGAGAAAAACTCCTCGTATGCATTTACAACTCTTTTAGGTGTGTCTCTTAACCCTTCTCTATGAGGATCATCTCCAGCCCATCTTATCAAAGTTTCAACAGCTTTTTCAGCATCTTTTCTACTTACTTTATTTTGGTGAGCGAGTTTAAAGTTTTTTGCAGAACTTGAGTCCATTTTATACTTCTTTCTATTTTAAATTAACTTATAATAAATAATTTGTATTTAAAAAAAAAATTTAAAGTAATATATTTAATACTACTTAAAATTCAATTTGCAAAATGAAATTTAAAATCATAAATGGTACCATATTTGATCCCACACAGAATATAAATAAAAAAGTTAAAGATATATATGTGGAAAATGGATTTATAATAGAGCCAACTAAATCTGAAATTTCGAAATTTAAAAATGTTTATGACGCCCAAGGAATGTATATTATGGCAGGCGCTATCGATATTCATTCGCACATTGCAGGAGGAAATGTAAATAATGCTAGATTGTTAACACCAGAAATTCACTCTAACTTTTTAGAATCTAATTTAAAAAGGAAAAAAACACTTCCTGGTTTTAATTCAAGATGGACATCAGAAGGAACGGGCTATAGATATGCAGAAATGGGATTCACAACAGTAATTGAACCAGCAGTTTTACCAATAAATGCTTTTTTAACACAATTAGAACTAGAAAAAATACCAATGATCGATAAAGGCTGTTTAGCAATAGTAGGTAATGACAACTTTTTATTAAATGCTTTAAATCAAAAAAAAGGACAATCTTTCATTGATGATTATGTTGCGTGGAATATAAACATATCAAAATCTATTGGTTTGAAGGTTATAAATGCTGGAGGAACCGAGTTATTTAAATACTCAGGCGAATCTGAATCTTTTGAACTAGATGATATTGTTCCAGAATATGGAGTTAGCTCGCGAAAAATTCTTGAATCTTTAAACATTTCAAATGAAAATTTAAAAATCCCTCATCCGGTTCATGTTCATTGTAACAATCTTGGTATGGCGGGTAATATTAAATCGATATTAAATACTGTAGACGCTGCACAAGGAAGACGTATGCATTTAGCTCATATACAATTTTATGGTTATGGTAAAAAAGGTAAGAAAGGATTTTCTTCATGTTCTGAAGAATTAGCCAATAAAATTAACAAACATAAAAATATCTCCGTTGATATTGGTCAAGTAATGTTTAAGCCAACTATTACAATTTCTTCTGATATATGGAAACAAAACCAAGCAAAATCAAATGCAAACCCAAAAAAATGGGTTATATCAGAAATTGAAGATGGTGGTGGAGGAATCATACCTTACGAATATAAAAATAATAATTTTATAAATGCACTTCAGTGGGCTATCGGACTGGAATTATTTTTACTTATAAATGATCCTTGGAGAGTTTTTTTAACAACTGATCATCCTAATGGGGCTCCTTTTACATCTTATCCAGAATTATTACGATTACTAATGGATCTTGATTTTAGAAATTCTGTTATCAATCAAATAAATATTGACGCTCAAGAAATAAGTAATCTTAAATCAATAAAGAGAACTTATAGCTTTTATGAAATTGCTATAATGACAAGAGCAGCACCAGCAAAAATTCTTGGTCTTAATGATAGAGGATCACTTAAACCTGGTTCAATAGCAGATATATCAATCTATAAACCCCAAAAAAATTTTGAAAAAATGTTTAAAAATGCAGAATATGTATTTAAAAATGGAGTTGAAATTGTTAGGAATGGAAAAGTTTTAAGACACTTTAAAACTTCAACCAAGTGTTTAAATCTTAGTTATGACCATAAAATTCATAAAAAAATTAAAGATTGGTTTGACAATTATTATTCATTAAACTTACGAGATTTTGAAATAGATGAAAATTATTTTAATGAAGATAATTTTGAATTTATTAATTAATCTCTATCAATAACATTAAAGAAAAAAGGTGTTACAATAAGTGTAAGGAAGATTGAAAAAATAATTCCTGATATTAAAACAATTCCTATTGTTAGTCTTGATTCAAATCCAGCACCTGTTCCTAAAACAAGAGGTATAATTCCAATGACTGTTGAGAAACCAGTCATAACCACTGGCCTAAACCTCATTCTACATGCCTCTATTAGAGAATCATAAGATTTTTTTCCTTTTCTTTTTAATTGCCTTGCAAATTCGACAATTAAAATGCCATTCTTGGCTGCAATACCGACAAGTATTATTAGTCCAATTTGACTAAAAATATTTAATGAATTATTTAAGAAAAATATAGCAGACAATGGTGCCGTCAAGGTCAAAGGAACTGAAAGCATTATTATAAGTGGAAATTTATAGCTTTCAAATTGAGCACAAAGAACTAAATATACAAATATAAGAGAAACAAAAAATAAAAAATAAAACTGATTCATTGATTTTTTGTATTCTTTGCTTTGTCCTTTAAAATCGATTTTGTAATTTCCTTGAAGTTTTTCTCTTGAAGTGTTCTCCAGGAAATTAATTGCCTCACCTAAGGAATAACCTTTCTTTAAACCAGCACTCAGTGTAATTGATCTCATTTTATTATATCTATTAAGCTCTTTTGCCTCATTTACTTCTTTGAATTCTAATAAATTATCTAACCTAACATAATTTCCACTAAGTGACCTAACTTCAAAAGCTCCAATATCTCTAATATTTTGTCTATTTTCTTTTTTTGCTTGGACTATTACATAATATTCTTCACCATTTTCGATGAAAGTATTTATTTTTCTGCCTGCGAGAAGAATCTCTAAAGTTCTTCCAATTTCTTTATTAGACACTCTTAGATCTGATGCTTTATCTCTATCTATTCTGATTTTAATCTGAGGTCTGTTTTTCTTGTAATCAATTCTTGTAAAAAGAAAGTTTTGATTAGTATTTATTTTTTCAAGAATTGTATTCATATTTTGATTGATATTAAAATAGTTATCACCCGAGATAACAAATTGGAGCTGTTGACCTGATCTTCTTTGACCCAATCCTCTTGGGGGAAAAATTGTAACCTTCGAATCAGTAATGTCTTTCGATATATCTTTGAAATCGTTGATTATATCCCAAATTTTTCTTCTTTGTTCCCAATGATTCAAAACTATAATGCCTAAACCATCACTAAAATTTTCAGAACCAGAAAAACTTCGTGGTACACGTAATAATATTCTTTTAGCTTCTTCTGTTTCATTAAAACGGACTAACTCCTTTTCTAATTTAAGCATTTGATTTACCGTATTTTCAAAAGTACTTCCTTCCGGAGATTCCATAACCATGATAAAAACTCCTCGATCTTCCTGAGGCGCAAATTCTTTTGAAATATTTTTATATAGTTTAAGTGAAAATAAAATAAGAGGAACTATTAAAAATACATACAAGAATTTCTTTCTGAGAAACAATTTTAAAATTTTTATGTATGTATTCTCAATAAGTTTCTTTCTTTTACCCTCCTTGGAAGAATTTAGAATTTTTGAACTTAACATTGGTGTTAGGGTTAATGAAATAATTGTGGAGAAGAAAATTGCTGAAATAACAGTTACTGCTAATTCTAAAAATAATTTTGCAGTATCACCATCCAGAAAAATTATAGGCATAAAAATACTCACTAAAACTACTGATGTAGATATGATGGCGAAGACCACCTCTTTAGAACCGTTGATAGCTGCAGATAGCTTTGATTGACCTTGTTCAATCTTTTTATGAATATTTTCTAGCATAACAATGGAATCATCTATAACTAAACCGGTACATAGAACTAAAGCTAGCAATGTAATTAAATTTAAAGACAATCCAAAAGCATTTAAGAAAATAAATGTTGATAAAATAGATATTGGAACTGTAAGAACAGGTATTAGGGTACTTTTGATGTCTCTTAAAAATAATAAAATAATAAATGTGACTAATAAAACTGCAAAACATAATGTAAATATAACTTCATTAAGAGCTTCAGATACAAAAAGTGAAGTATCATAACTTTGATATATATTTATATTTTCCGGAAGTTCATTTTTTATTTTATTGAATTCCTTTTTTACTCCATCTGTAACATCTATAAGGTTAGAAGATTTTTGTTTGAGGATACCTAATCCTATCATTTCTTCAGCATTTCCTCTAAATATTTGTCTAGTTTCTTCTGGGCCAATTTCTATTTTGGCAACATCTCCTAATCTTACGAAAGAAAAATCATCTTCTTTTTTTATAACAAGATTTTTAAAATCTTCGACACTGGTGAAACCACTTTGAAGTTTGACTGTATAATCGCGGTATTTTGATTCAATTCTACCAGCAGGTATATCGACATTTTCATTTAATATAATTTGTTCCACTTCATTAACTGACACTCCATATTGAGAAAGCAGTATTGGGTCAACCCATATTCTTAAAGATTTTTTCTTACCACCTGAAACTCTTACTTTGGCAACACCAGGGATAACAGAAAACCTATCTACTAAGAACCTTTCTGCATAGTCAGTTAGTTCAAGCTGACTAATATCATCCGATGTTAAATTAAGCCACATAACTGCATTAGAATCGGAATCAATTTTAGAAATTTCTGGAGGGTCAGAATCTTTGGGAAGATTTTCAAGAATTCGAGAAACTGCATCTCTAACATCATTTGCAGCTTCATTGATTTCCTTATCAATTTTAAATTCAATTGTTACTTTTGATCTTCCATCTCTACTTACAGAGGAGATTGAGTCAATTCCATCGATTCCACTTATTTGTCCTTCAATAATTTCTGTTATTTTTGTTTCAACAATCTCAGATGAGGCACCTGGATAAAGAGTGTCTATTGTGATTTCAGACCTTTCAATATCAGGAAATTGTCGAAGGGGGAGATCCTTCAAAGACAACAAACCAATAATGATTAAAAAAAAAGCTAAAACAGAACAAAAAACTGGTTTTCTAATAAAGAACTCGGATAAATTCATCTTAATTTCACAATGGATCCGTTTTCTATTTTATTTATTCCTTCATAAACAACAACATCACCAATATTTAATCCAGATAATATTTCTATCATACCATCAGATTTGATACCAATTTTTACTCTTTTTTTTGTAATAATATTTTTATCGGATACAACGTATACAAAAGAAATATCGTCCTGACTTATTATTGAGTTTTCTCTAACCATGAGAGAGTTTCTTTTTTCTAGTGGTATAATTAGATTTACCATCATTCCAGGTTTAATTTTATTTTTAGGGTTAGTGATTTTTCCTAAAATTCCAAAGCTTCTTGTATTTTTATTTATAACTGGATCAATGACAGTTATTTTGCCTTTAATATCTTTTGGAATATTTACGTCTTGTTTAAGAAAAAAAAAATTATTAATTTTCAATTTATTTGAAAAAACCTCAGGGATAAAGGCCTGAATTTTGAGAGTTTTAATATCGTGTAATTCTGTGATAATATCACCAGGTTTGATAAACGAACCCACACTGTAATTTTTTATTCCAGTGTATCCATTGAACGGAGCTTTAATTTTTAAGTCATCTATCTTAGCTTCTATTTCTTTAACTTTACCACTTAATTTCTTCTTTAACATTAATCTATTGTCGAGAATGGATTGAGAAATATTTCCCTTTTCGGACAACTTTAAGGCTCTTTGATAATTTATTTCTGCTTCCTCAAATTCTGCATAAACTTGGTCAAGAACAGCTTTTTCTTCTTCATCATAAAGTTCGACAAGTAAATCATTTTCTTTTACATATTTACCTTCAATAAAATGTATTTTATTAATCTTTTCAGAAACTACAGTAGTAATACTTACACTTTCATTAGCTAGAACTGAGCCTGGAATTTCGATATTATCAACAACTTTTTTTATTTCAGGTTTTTTTGCACCGACTGATATTAAATTTTGAGTCTGGACCAGACTAAATGAAAATAGGTAAATACAAAAAAATTTGAAGAAGTTTGATTTCATATATTCCTTAGATCATCTATTATTTTACTATAATTTTTGCACTTAAAAATTGTAGAGCCTGAAACAAGAATATTAGCACCAGCGTTAACTGCTTCTTTAGCGGTCGATAGGTTTATTCCACCATCAACTTCAATATCAATTTTTTTTCTACCAATCATTTGTTTTACCTCTTTAATTTTTTTTAATTGTTCGTAAAGAAAGCTTTGGCCACCAAATCCAGGTTCTACCGTCATAATTAATATAAGATCAACATGATCGAGATATTTTTCAATAGATTTTGCTGGTGTATTTGGTTTTATTGAAATTCCTACTTGTTTATTACGTTTTTTGATTATGTCAAAAGCCTCAAAAATTTCCTCATTGATTTCCTCGTGTATTGTTATTAAGTCGGCTCCTGCATTTATGAATTCTGTAATATACTTCTTTACTGGATCAATCATAAGATGAACATCAAATATTTTCTTAGTATATTTTCTTATTGACTTAACAATATCAGGTCCAATTGTAAGATTAGGAACAAAGTGTCCGTCCATAACATCGATATGAATATAATCACAATTTGCATTGTCTAATGCTACTATCTCTTCTCCTAATTTTGCAAAATCAGCTGAAAGAATGGACGGTGCGATTTTCACCTTATCGCTCATAATTAATTCTCTTCGAGCTTTTCTTTATATTCGCCAAGCGTAGCAAGAGAATTTAATTCACTCCTTTTGGCTAGGGCGTTTTGAGAATCTTCAA
>MDTB01101662.1_pt1 | contig 11269 bp, 9 predicted proteins | sample 811161 | NCBI WGS metagenome assembly MDTB01 (sample SAMN05326650, study PRJNA326480) | marine metagenome | isolation source: seawater | place: Mediterranean Sea | collected 2009
AAAAAGATATTTAAAATCAATAATTAAAGATAAAAAAAAGAGTAATTTTATCTTGTATTGTTAATATTGTTATCTGTGCGAGCAGCCCTGCGAGCAAATTGCCGAAAACACCTGCAAAACCTAGTTATAGCTTAGTTGGTGATCTGCATGGCATGCAGGTGGTCAGCGGTTCGAGTCCGCTTGGCTCCATCAGGATTTTCTTTAGTTATGAAAAATTATCTCAAACGAATATTTTTAAATTTTTTATGATAATAAATTGTAATTATTGTTAATTAGGTGTTCCAAGATAGTCCTTATTTGAAAAGGAGCCCTTTCAAATAGGTGAGAGATTTATGATACGATTTAATTTTATTGATTTTAAGGTAAATTCATAATATGAAATTATCTATATTTGGTTCAACGGGATTTATTGGAAATAATTTTTTAAAACTTTATCCAAATCATATACCAATAAAAAAAAATATTTTATTACCTAAAACTAATGATATTTTATATTTAATATCTACTGTAGACAACTACAATATTTTTGATGATATGACTAAGGATGTAAAGGTAAATTTAGAGTTATTGTGTAAGGTATTAGAAAACTGCAAATCAAAAAAGATAACTTTCAACTTTATAAGTTCTTGGTTCGTTTACGGTAAAAATTCTATACTCCCATCAAACGAATCTACTTTATGTAATCCAACAGGATTTTATTCAATTACTAAAAAATGCGCTGAGGATTTATTAATATCTTTTTGTAATGCATTTGAAGTAAATTATAGGATAATTAGATTATGTAATGTATTAGGAAGGGGGGATAAGGGTGCCTCATCAAGAAAGAATGCTGTTACATGGATGATAAATTCAATTAAAGAGAATAAGTCTATAAATTTATATGATGAAGGTGAAGTCTATAGAGACTATCTACACGTCAATGATGTTTGCAAAGGAATTGATTTAATATGCAGAAAAGGTAAAAAAAACGAAATATACAACGTTAGCTCAGGTAAACCAACAAAATTAAAAGACATTATAAACCTTGCTATAAGATTTACAGATTCAAAGTCTAAAATTAATTTTATTAATACCCCCACTTTTCATAGTAATGTTCAAAGTAAGGACTTCTGGATGGATAATAAAAAAATAACTGAACTAGGTTTTAAACAAAATATTTCAATAGAAGAAATAGTAAGTGAGTTATGTCTTTAATTTCTATTAATATAAGTATTTTAATTAGGAAATTTCTATCAAAATGGATAAAATTAATTACTGCAAAACATATAGGAATTTAAAAAATTTTAATAAAAAATATTTAAAAAAAGGTTAAATTAACTTTTCAGCCTCTTTAATTGTTTTAATAATAAATTTTAGATTTTCAATAGGTTGCCTATTATGAGAACCTAAAAGAATACCCGATCTCATTATTTCATCACTTACTTCAAAGGTTCCAAAACTTTCCCATTTGAATTTTTTTGAAACAGGTTGGCGCATTATATTACCTGTAAAAATAGTTCTGGTTTGAATACCTGCCTTTTCTAAAAATATTTGCATTTCTCTTCTTTTGTTTGCAAGATCATTTTGTAAAATAATGGGGAAAGCAAGCCATCCAGTTTTCACATTTTTATAAGTATTAGGTATATGAAAATTATTTGAATAACTTAAATTATCTTTTAGGAATTCAAAATTATAAATTCTTTTTTTAATATTAGTAGATAATTTATCGAACTGTACTAAAGCAAATGCTGCAGATATTTCTGAGGGTAAAAAGTTATATGCAATATCGTCAAATATATATTTATCATCATAGAAAAAATTATCAATTTTTGAATTGAATCTCCTTTCATAATCTTCAGAATTATCATATAAAGACGATCTTCTGCCCCAACCTCTTAGTGAAAGAGCTAATTCATAATTTTCAATATTATTAAAACAAGTCATACCTCCAAAACCTGCACCTGTAATAACATGGGATGCATAAAAACTTGTAGTTGATATATCTGACCAATTTGATAAAGAAGTTTCATATGAATAGCCAATAGTATCTGCTGAATCCTCTATTATTTTTAAATTATTTTCTTTGGCGAAATTATATATTTCATTCCAATTAGCTACATTACCAATAAGATTTGGAACACAAATAGCTGAAACATCTTCAAGATTAATTTCTTTAAGTTTTGAAGTATTTATTTGGAGTGTATCCTTCTCTACATCAACGAAAAGTGGAATTAAACCGCTCTGAACTATTGGAGAGACAGTGGTGGAAAAAGTAAGTGCAGGAGTTATAACTTTTGAACCTTTTTTTAATCCTAATGATAATATTCCTAAGAGATTTGCTGATGATCCACTATTAACCATTAATCCATATTTTTTGTTGAATAAATCTGCAACCTTATCTTCAAGTTCTTGAACTTTAGGGCCATCCATTAAGGCTAGTCTTCCTTCTTCGAGAACCTTGTTAACTTCTATAATTTCTTCCTTTGAGTAACTTGCCTCTGCGTAGAATATTTTTTTAGGCATAATTAATCTAAAATTTTAATGTTTCTAAATTATAAGTAGGAATTAATTTGAGAGTGATTTCAAATAATTTCAATTAAATAATACTATTTTATGGACTAATATAAAATCTTTTCTTCATCTTATATATATATTAATACTCTAATAATAATACCCATTTATTCAATTAGTTTGAACGAAAAATGACAATCATATGCAATATACCTTAGTTTACAAAAAAAGAATTAGTGTCTTTTTTCTGCGAGCAATTCTGCGAGCAAAGTGCAAAAAACACTAGCAAAACCTTGTTATAGCTTTGTTAGAGATCTGTATGGCATTCAGGGGGGCTGTGGTTCTAATCCGCTTAACTCCATAAGGTATTTCGTTACTTATACAAATTTGCCTGGATGATTTTATATCATGTTAAATAATTTATTTTTATTCATATAGCAGCTTGGTTAGGCGCAATATTTATAAAATTAATAATTTAAACTTTTTCTAAAATTGGAAATAAATTTTCTATAGAAAGATTAATTTTGGGAGGAGTTGCAATTAGTGGTTTATTTGGAGCAATTCAGGCGAATTTATGATTAAAAGCAAAAGAAAGAAGAATAAAATTAGCTTTAACTTGACTAGTAGGGAGCCAAATTTAAGAGGTTGGGATGAGATAAGAAATACTTGGATATTAATAATATTAAGCTTACTTTTGGCTCGCCAATTAAATATATTACTCAACTTATTCTTTAGTTCTTTTGTTGGAAGAAAAAGGTTGTTGAACAAATATTATGTAAATTGATAATTTGTAAAAAATAAAAAATAATTTGTTTTTTGTAAGCTAAAGTTCAAAAATTATAATAAAATTTTAAAAAAGCAGTTAAATAATTTTTTTGTGAAAAAAAATGATTCAGACTCCATTAAAGAGGATTTTAGAGAGAATATTTCCTTCTAATAAATTATTTATTAAACAAGTTGGATATTTTTTTTATTTACAAAGAAGCATAACATACCTATTTTTAAGATTATTTAATGGTGAGGTAAATTTTCTTCCATCTTATATAAATCCAAAAAATAGACAAAAATATATTTGTCATGATTGGGATCCTAGTGGAAGTGAAGTTTTTATTACTGACGGATATGTTGATTGGGGATTAGAAATACTATTTATGCATTCTGTTAAACCTGGGGGCTGTTTAGTTGATGTTGGTGCCCATAGCGGTTATTTCTCGCACTTACTTTATGATAAATTTAGTCATTTTATAAATATCGAAACTTCTGAGATTTGCATGACTAGATGCTTACTTAAAACTGAAGTCAAATGGAAAGATAAGGTAGTACATAATGTCAATCTTCCAGCATTTGAGAAAGATAATATTGAAGTTTCTATAAAGCAGAACTCTCAAGGATTTGGTGAATCAAAATATTTAGGACATGGAAAAAAAGATAAAGTTATTTCAGAAAGCTTAATGAGAACAATTACGATAGACACTCTTTACAGTAGATTAGAAAAGTCAATTAAATTTGATGGTGTTTCTATAAATGGGATTAAGATCGATGTAGATGGTTGTGATTCTGAAGTTTTGAGAGGAGCAATTAAATCAATTAAGCGTTTTAATCCAGTTATTTATATGGAGTCATTTTCTTCAGATGATTTTGAATTTCTTAAAGAATTTGATTACAAGATTTACACTATGGTTTCGAAAAAAAGTGATCCTCGCTCAATGAAATTTATTAATATACCTTCTGCTGATTTTTTAAGTAAAGTTTGGTACAAAATGTGTATTGCCGTGCCAAGTTCTAACGATTGTCTTTCATTATTTAATGGGATGAGAAGAGATAATCATGATAGAAAAAAATTATTTGTTGATATTTAAGATTTTTTTATTCAATTAATTTGCGTATTTTTAATTCTTTTGGAAGTTAAATTTATAATTTTAATTAACTTATAAAGGTATTCAATAATTAAAAAATTTTCTCAAGATTAATTTTATGATTTTTTCTAAATTCACGATAAGTTTTGAGAAACTCTTTTTTTGTCTTTAGAGGATCATACCTAAATAGTTTCATAATTAGGGCAATTGGCTGCATTACAAATATAAAAATAATTCCAAGTATCAGATGACTATTTATAAAAGATAAAGCATTCCCAAGATTCATCCATTTCTTATAGAGAAATTTAAGATAATTTGGAAAAAAAAGTCCGAATATTATTAAAGGTAAACCTAAAAATAGAGTCCATAATCTTATTCCATGATCAAATATGAAAGGTAGAAGCCAGCCTATTAAAAATGGGAATAGGAATCCTAAAACCAAACCAAATTCTCTTAATTCTTTTTTTGATGGAGCAGAGCTTTTCATAATTTAATCTAAATCAAATTCTTGAAACCAATTTTCATTCATTTTAATGTTTATTTGTTTATCTTTATAAAGTATTTGATTTTGTAAAACAAGTATATCCATTTCAGTTCTCATAAAACACCTGTAAGCATCTTTCGGTGTGCAGACTATTGGTTCACCTCTTACATTGAAAGATGTGTTGATTAAGGTAGGACAATTTGTTATCTCTTTAAACTGCTTTATTAAATTGTAATAACGCGGGTTAAATTCCTTTGATACAGTTTGAACCCTAGCTGAGTAATCTACATGAGTTACTGCTGGTATTAATGATCTTTCAGTATTAAGTTTATCTAATCCTTTTTTGACTTTTTCATTTTTGGGGTTAACTTTCCAAAGACTCTTTTTGACTTTCGATACTAATAGCATATAAGGGCTTTTAACGTCAGTATCAAATTGACTAGACAAGTCCTCTTCTAAAATTGATGGAGCAAAGGGTCTAAAACTTTCTCTATATTTTATCTTCAAATTCATGATACTCTGCATTTTTGTATTCCTAGGATCTCCAATTATTGACCTTGCACCTAGAGCTCGGGGTCCAAATTCCATTGGGCCATTAAACCAACCAATAACTTTCCCTTTTTCTATAGAATTTGCAACCTCTTGGAAAAGTTCTTCGTCGTTTAAAATTTTAAAAGATGCGTTTATTGAATTTAAATAATTGATAATATATTCATTACTGAAGTTTGGACCAAGAAGAGATCCCTTCATAGAATCTTTTGGATTAATGTATCTGTTATTTTTAAAATAGTCATAATGTGCAAGTAATGCCCCCCCAATAGAGGAACCTGCATCTCCACTCGCAGGTTGAATCCAAATGTCATCATAAATTCTTTCTTTGAGTATCTTCCCATTTGCAACACAATTAAGAGCAACTCCCCCAGCAAGACATAAATTTGATAAACCAGTTTCATTTCTTAATGTTTTCGCTAATTTTATGACAACTTCCTCTGTAACCACTTGAATAGATGCCGCAACATCCATGTAGAATTGAGTAATTTTTTCATTTTTATCCCTAGGTAAATTTTTGAATAAATTATAAAATTTTTTACTAGTCATTTTAAATCCTCTGTGATATTTGAAATAACTCATATCAAGACGGAAAGTACCATCTTCTTTAATATCAATTAAATTATTTTTGATCAATTCAACATACTTAGGTTCACCATAAGGAGCTAAACCCATCAGTTTATATTCTCCGGAATTTACTTTAAATCCACAATAATAAGTAAATGCTGAATAAAGTAGTCCTAACGAATGAGGAAAGTTTATTTCCCATAATGGCTTGATCTCATTATCTTTACCAATCCAAGCAGAGGTAGTTGCCCATTCACCTACTGCATCCATACATAAAATTACCGCTTCTTTAAAAGGACTTGGGTAAAATGCAGATGCAGCGTGGGAAAGGTGATGTTCAGAAAATAATAATTTTGGTATAAAAGGTTTTTCATGAGGAATAAGTGATGTTTGTATTTTCTTAAACTCTTTTTTAAGAAAAGATTTTAAGAAAATCTTTTCCTTAAGCCAAACTTGCATTGCAGCAATAAAAGATCTTAAACCCCTTGGAGAAGTTGCAATGTAGGTTTCAAGTAATCTTTCAAATGTTAGAAGTGGTTTTTCATAATAAACAATTGCTTTGATATCTTTTAAATTGATTTTTTGAGAGTTTAGGCAGTACTTGATTGATTTAACAGGAAAACTGGAATCATGTTTTTTTCTTGAAAACCTTTCCTCTTGTGCAGCAGTTATAATTTCTCCTTCCTTTATAAGCGCAGCTGCACTGTCATGGTAAAAACAAGATATCCCCAGGATATATTTAGTCAACTCAGATTAGTTTAATTACGATATTATAATACACACTTATTTTGTATGATCCAATATATAAGAATTGAATCTTTACTTTACTCTACAACTAATTTATATTAAATGTAAATATATTTTTTTATTCTTATTAAATAGGTTATATGACAGATTTAAAAAGGTATGAAGAAGTCAAAGATGCTCTCTCGGAGAAAATTGAATACAAAGAAGAAAAACTTTACTTTAATAATAAAAAGTTAAATTTAATAAATAATAAAGTACCGAATTTCATTACTGAAGACTTGGATAAACTTACCGATAAAATGTCAGAATTTTATGATGAAGTTAAATTCCCAAATTACGATGATTGTGAGGATTATGCCTCTTTATATGATAAGGGAACAAGTAATTTATTTACAAATAGAATTGATCAAGAATTAAGTTATGGAATAAATATTCTTGAATTAGGTTGCGGTACAGGTCAATTGTCACTTTTCTTGGCGCGAGGAAATAGAAATATTTTTGGAGTAGACATTTCTAACGGCTCTCTATCATTGGGGGAGAAATTCAGAAGTGATAATGATATAAAAAATTTATATTTCATGAAGATGGATGTTTTTGATTTGAAATTCAAAAAAAATTATTTTGATTTTACGATTAGTAATGGTGTCCTTCATCATACAAAAGATGCCAGAAAAGCTTTTAATGCCTTAGTAAAGGTAACAAAACCAGGCGGATTAATTGTTATAGGTTTGTATCATAAGTATGGAAGATTTTTTACAAAGGTTAAGCAAAAATTTGCTAAGATTCTTGGTAGAAATATTTTTTTATTAGATAAAACATCTTTAAAAATAAAGAGTAGACATAAAAGAAATGCTTGGGTAACTGATCAATTTCTTAATCCTCATGAAACGTTACATTTACCTTCAGAAACAATGCAATGGTTTCATGAAGAAGGTGTAGAATTTGTGAATTTAATACCTCATTTAGATGATATTTCTATGCCACTGTTTCAAAAACGAAAAAAACCCAAATTATCTAAATTAAATGAATTATTTATGCTTTTTGATAGGAACCAGATTCAAGAAGGAGGTTTTTTTGTGATGATTGGAAGAAAAAAATAAATAATAATTATCCACTCCTAGAATTTTAAAATTACTTATAGTTTTAATTTTATTAATGAATAGCTCAGCTCACTTTATCTGATTTATTAGAATTTTATTTTTTTTAATTATTTAATTAAATCTTGCAGTGGTTTATTTCATGAAATATCGCCTATATTCATATATTTTCTTATGCTTATAAATTAAAATCTAACTATTTTTAATTTAGTTGATTACATTAAAATTTTTATTTTTTATATTTACCATCCACTAATAACATTATATTCTTATTAAATTTATTTAAATTGTGTCAACAAGAGAAAAGTCTATAAAACCGTTTATGTCTTTGAAGTTATATTAATACTTTCTGTAATAAGAATTAAATTATTAACTCAATAACTATTTTGAATTTAATGGATCTTCACCTATTGTTATAATTTCCCATTATTAATTTATCAGCTTAATTAACGTTATCAGCTAAAAATTTTCCAATCGTATCTGCTCCAGAGGGGGTTGTATGAGCTGCATCGTAGAAATGATCTGATTCTAATAATTTTGATGGAATTTCAAGAACTCTAAAATCATTAGCTTCGAATTTCTTTTTATAAATCCTATCATAAATATAAATGTAATTTGCAGACTGAATACCATCTAGTTTATTACCCTCGATATCATATAAATACTGTCTATAGTCTTTTAGAGATGCTGTAGTTTTGTTTAAAAAAGAATTTGGTTCAATAAATATTGTAATTTTATCAATAGTATATTTGCCATTTAATTTGTTTTTAAAATCAAGAATTAATTTATGAATATATTCACCATATTCTTTTTGATTTTTGATTGAGAGCCAATCAAATTTTACAGAATTGGAATTCCTATTAAAAGATGATGCACCAAAGCAGCATCCATTAGATAAATATTTTTCATAAATTGGTAAATCTCCTATTTTTTTTCGAAGATTATTGTTTATTAATTCTAGCCTTAATTTATAAATTCCTGGGATTGAATTATTAATTAGGTTTTTATATTTTGTTTCAATATTTTGCTTTGAAATTGGCTTAATAACATTATATCCATAATCCATTAGGGTATTGATATTTGTCAAAATTATTACCTCTTTTGGATATCCGATATTAGTTAAAAAATAATCAATTGTTTTTATGCAATCAGAAAAACCTTTACTACCTTTGCCAGCATTTATTGCTGGAATCGATGAATAATAAGTAAATCTTTCAGTCAGTCTTTTACCTTCTTGTATTACAGTTGTTTCCGTTGTAGAACCTCCGCAAAATAAAATACTATCTTTTATGTATTTTTTTTCTGGAACAGATGATGGAATAATCGTTCCAAATTTATCAGTTCTAAACTTAATTATCTTATTACTATTGTGGTCGCCATAAATTGTTCTGTAAGTATCAACTCTTTCTTGAAATGGTTCATGAAAACCATAATTTGAAATTTTCTTAGTTTGATTAAAGAATCCAACTTTGAAGTAATATTGGCAAAATAAATCAACAGTAAAAATTGGAAAAAAAATGTATGCAAATATTAATAGAAGATAATTTTTTTTAATTTTAAGAATCAAATTTTTTATAAATATTAATAAAATCATATCATTATTAGTAAAATTATTAATTTAGAATTTTTTAGCTGGATTCCTTATTTATTTTTTGATCTAAGGAAACCAAATTACTGCTAGTAAGAAAAAGTTACGACAAATTTACTTCTTTTGAAATAATATGAAAAAGTAATGTCCATCTATATAAATTTTAATAGAATTTCTAAATTCAGTTCAATATGAGGTTGTCTTCTGTATTAATAATTTTTTCTAATAGATATTTTAATTTGGATTCCTAATATTATATTATTTGATTTAGTAATAATGAGAGCTAATTCTTATTCTTGAAAAATAATCTAAACTCAATCAATCCTTATTGCAGTTGAACAAGAGTTGATTTTTTTATTTTAATAATATTAAAGGTATTTATTAAATTATCATTAATAAATAGATCAGCTCTCTTTAGTAAATAAATAAATAAACTTGGAACAATATCAATAATAATAATTCAAAAACTCTTTATTTAATATTTTTTGCATAAAATAGTTATATGTAAATCAATCTTTTGGATTTTTGAGTCATGATAAAACAGAATAAATTAATCACAAATAACATATTGAATGATAATTTATTGATAAGTTTTCCATTATGGTTTCCTCTAATTTATTCGTTAATTATTTTTAATTATCCAGGATCAGGCACTATTTTATTCATATTTACACTGTTTATTTTTGCTGAGACACATTTTGCTTCAACATGGTTATTCTTTTTTGAATCAGAAAACTGGATTTGGATTAAAGAAAACTTTTTTAAGATTTTAGTTATACCTTTGTACACATTTATATTATTTATTTTTATTTGGTTTATTTCTCCAATGACAGTAATTTTTTTTCATTATTGTGCTTCTGGATGGCATGTAACAAAACAAAGTGTAGGCCTTATGAATTTATATGGAGAGAAGAATAATTCTATTTACTCTTTTATTATTTATTTATCTTCATTCCTATTTTTATTTATTGGTCTTAATAAGCCAGGTATTTTATCTGATTATTTTGGTTCAAAACAAGTCAATATTTTTTTATTTTTTATGATAATTTTGTATTGCTTAGTGATTTTTTTCGATTTAAAAAAATTACTAAATAAAAGGTTCAAAATATATATGCCATTATTAACAGGAGTTTTAATATATATGCCAATATTATTTTTTGATAATTTGGCTACAGCAACAGCAGTAGGTGTGGGCATGCATTGGTGTCAGTATATTACTATTGTTTGGTCAAAATTTTTCAGAAAAGAACTTTCACTTAATGGTTTAAATAAAAGAAAATTAAAAAAGAAAAGCTATATTTATATTGTATTTGTTTTGTCATACGCTCTGTTTATGACATCTCTCGCCTTGATTGGTATCAAAATTTACCCTAATCAAAATATAAGTTATAATTTCTTTTATCTGATACCATTAATTTTTCAACTTTTTCATTTTTATATTGATGGATTTATATGGAAGTTCTCTGATCCACATATAAGAAAAAGTGTATTACCTTATATGTTTAATCAAAAAATAGAATAAATAAAGGGTGCAACCACAGTGCCTTGAGTAAATACTATAATTCCTCCAATCAAAATTAAAGTAATAATTAAAGGGGCTAACCAATATTTCTTTCTTGCTATTAGGAACTCATAAACATCTTTCAATAACTCAAAAAAATCATTCATGGACTTAAAAATATTTATCGGATAATCGCATTATCTCATATGCAATTAAAAGTTTATAGGTTTTAAAATAAAAAATATATAATTTTATTTTAACTGTAGAAGATTATATACCTAATAATAATATGACGTTTTTTATAAAAAAGGGAAGAGATATCTTTAAGCTTATCCTTGCATTGATTACTAATTTTCTTTCTTCTTTTAATTATAAGTTAATTAAATCTTC
>MDTB01123440.1_pt1 | contig 11269 bp, 8 predicted proteins | sample 811161 | NCBI WGS metagenome assembly MDTB01 (sample SAMN05326650, study PRJNA326480) | marine metagenome | isolation source: seawater | place: Mediterranean Sea | collected 2009
ATGAGGCGGAAAACAGCGCCCAAAGTTGTAGGAAACTCCTGAGTCGTGATCAAAATCGACGGAAAACCGTTGCGCTGTACTACTGAATGCATATACAGTATTTGCACTAAAAGTTTAGGGCAGGGAGAGCACACTGCTCTGGTGGGTTCTAAAACAATCTGCCAAAAAATGTCGAGCAATCTTCGCTAGATACGCGGTAACAGCTCGAACAACGTTCGCACAATAGCTGAGTAATATCGGAAAAGTTACATTCTTAAAAGTTACCTAGTAATAGAGGCACTGACCATGGCACAGAAACAGCAGGAATCTTCTAAAGGCACAGACGCCAACCCAGAAAAAGAGCGCGCATTATCCGCTGCGCTTGCGCAGATTGAACGGCAATTCGGCAAAGGCTCGATGATGCGTTTGGGTGACCAAGAGCAGTTGGCTATTCCTTCAGTATCAACTGGCTCACTAGGGCTAGACGTGGCGCTAGGAATAGGGGGTTTGCCTAGAGGGCGAGTCGTTGAAATTTATGGCCCAGAGTCTTCAGGTAAGACCACGCTTACTCTGCAAGTTATCGCAGAAGCGCAGAAAGCCGGCGGGACCTGTGCTTTTATTGACGCCGAGCATGCTTTAGACCCGCAATATGCCCAGGCGCTGGGTGTAGATACGGACAATCTGTTGGTTTCACAGCCTGACACCGGCGAACAAGCGCTGGAAATCTGCGACATGCTGGTGCGCTCAGCAGCGGTAGACGTGGTGGTGGTAGATTCCGTTGCCGCACTCACGCCAAAAGCCGAGATTGAGGGCGAAATGGGCGACACCCACGTCGGTTTGCAAGCTCGCTTGATGAGCCAGGCGTTGCGCAAAATGACCGGCAACATAAAGCAAGCCAACACCATGGTGATATTCATCAATCAGATCCGCATGAAGATTGGAGTAATGTTTGGCTCGCCAGAAACCACAACCGGCGGTAATGCGTTGAAGTTCTACTCATCAGTCCGACTAGACATACGTCGAATCGGCGCCGTCAAAAATGGTGATGAAGTAGTCGGTAACGAAACTCGCGTGAAAGTTGTTAAGAACAAAGTCGCACCGCCTTTCCGCCAAACAGAGTTCCAAATTCTTTATGGCGCTGGCATTCACCGAACGGGGGAAATTCTAGAACTTGGTGTGCAGCAGGGCATTGTTGAAAAGTCTGGCGCTTGGTACGCCTACAATGGTGACCGCATTGGCCAAGGTCGTAAGAACGCGGCGGATTTTCTTGATGAACATCCTGAAATGAAGGAAGAAATCGAGGCGACCATTAGGCAGCAGCTAATGCCGCAGCTGGCCACCGCCAAGGACTCAGCAGATGTGGTGATCCCAGACGCCACCCAAGAAAGCTTAAGTTAAGCCGCCAGGCCATTGCTTTAATCGATTACCCATCCGCTTGTGATGCAACAGACGGAACAGGATTCGAACGAAAAGAGAGATTCAGCTCGGGTATACAACGCCGGGTTGAATCTCTTGGCTCGCAGAGAGCATAGCTGTAAAGAGCTATACCAAAAGCTTAGTCAGCGATTTGCGGACAAATTAGCACAGCAAGCGGTGGTGGCGTTGCAAAGTAGTGGACTGTTGAGTGACCAACGGTTCGCTGAGTCGCTAACTCATGCGCGCATGAGTAAAGGCTACGGTCCGCGCTTCATTGCTCAGGAATTATCGCAAAAGGGCGTTTCGAAGGAGGTGTATAGCGACCTCATCGATGAAAAGAGCCCGATATGGATCTCGCTGGCTACACAAGCTGCACACAAGAAAATAAGAACGACTTCCCGATTGGCTGAAGCCATTAACGCTGTTGATAACGAGGAAGAGAGCGTTGAAGTGCAGCGCGAACATCAGCAACAGAGGTTCCAAGCCCGGCAAAAGCTATCAGCGTTTTTGTCACGCCGTGGCTTCTCTGCAGCAACGATTCAACAGGCGCTTGACGCGATCGCTTGTGGCAACTAACGCAAGGAAAAATGCCACGCCGAGTGGTGCATGCGTGTTACCTCTTCCGATGACATGCCACGAATCTAGGGCCTAATCCGCTTTTTCGTCAATCCCGCAGCTGATCGTCCAGCGGTGAGGTTTCGAGAAGCCACGATGTCGAACGCCCATTGGCTCGGCCCCGCTCGTTGTCTTCCCCTCATCGACTTCGCACGGCTTAATGACTTCAGGCCAACCGCCAAGTCGCGTTGGCCATGGCAGCACCGGGCGGGATTCTCCTCTATAATCCTGCTGCTGTTGTTTTAACTAAGTCTCAGTTTTATGAATACTGCAGAACTGCGCGCTGCGTACCTCTCCTTCTTTGAGTCGAAAGGCCACAAAATCGTATCCTCGAGTTCGTTGGTGCCACACAACGACCCAACGTTACTTTTCACCAATGCGGGTATGAACCAGTTCAAGGATCCGCTGCTTGGGAAAGTTAGCCCTGGATACACTCGAGCTGTTTCAGCGCAGCGTTGCGTGCGGGCAGGGGGCAAGCACAACGACTTAGAAAATGTTGGCTACACTGCCCGCCACCATACGTTCTTCGAGATGATGGGTAATTTTAGCTTCGGTGATTACTTCAAAGAAGAGACTATCGCCTGGGCGTGGGAGTTCAGTACCGAGGCACTTGGCCTAGATCAAGACAAGATTACCGTAACTGTGCATCCAACGGACGAGGATTCGCGGGCGATTTGGCGCAACAAGATCGGCGTTCCCGTGGAGCGCATCATCGATCTGGAAGAGAACTTTTGGACGATGGGCGACACAGGTCCCTGTGGTCCATGTACTGAACTATTTTATGATCATGGCTCTGAAGTCGCGGGAGGCCCGCCCGGATCACCTGACGAAGACGGCGACCGTTACATTGAATTTTGGAATTTAGTGTTTCCCCAATTCGACCGCTCAGCTGACGGTGAATTGGCACCCTTGCCTCAAGCGGGGGTTGATACAGGTATGGGCTTGGAGCGTATGGCGGCAATTCTCCAGGGTGTGCATAGCAACTATGAGATCGATCTGTTTCGCAACATTATGCTGTCCGCCGGTGAGTATGCCGGTATTCGTGATTCGAACGAGGTGCTGGGTACTGCGTCGTTGCGGGTCATCGCTGACCATATCCGCAGCAGTGCGTTCTTAATTGCCGATGGCGTTAAACCCGGCAACGAAGACCGCGCGTACGTGTTGCGCAGGATCATTCGTCGTGCGTTGCGACATGGCTATAAGCTCAACATACGCGAGCCTTTCTTTCACAAATTAGTCGCTGTTTTAGTCGCCGAGATGGGCGCGGCATACCCGTTGTTGGCAGAACAAGAGTCTGTGATCACTGCTGCGCTGGCGGATGAAGAGGCGCGCTTTAGTGAAACTCTTAATCAGGGAATGGATCTGCTGAAGCGCGAGTTAGGCCAGTTAAGTGGCGACACCTTGCCCGGCGACACGGCTTTTAAGTTGTATGACACTTATGGTTTTCCCATTGATCTGACTGCGGATGTCGCTCGTGAGTTAGGTCTTAGTGTAGACCAGCAGGGCTTTGACGAAGCTATGGAGGCGCAACGGCAAAGGGGCCGAGCCGCTACGAGTTTCAGCACAACGCTTGGGCAAAAAGTTCATGTTAGCGAACCATTAGAGTTTGTTGGTTACGAACGCCTGGAAACGCCTGTACAGATAATTGCAGTGTTCGATGCGCAGGGCGATGCTGCTGATCAATTGACCGCTGGCGACACCGGTATTTTAGTTGCCGACAAAACATCCTTTTATGCCGAGTCTGGTGGCCAGGTCGGCGACAGCGGGCGAATTGTTGGTGACGGATTTGAATTTCAGGTCACTGACACCCAAGTCAGCGCGGCCCAGCATTTACATATCGGCAATTTGACTAAGGGTGTTGTTGCATCTGGTGCTGCTGGCGTCGCTGAAGTTGGGTTGGTGAGCCGCGACCAAACTCGGGCCAATCATTCGGCGACTCATCTTTTACACGCTGCATTACGTCAAGTACTAGGCGATCGGGTGCAGCAGAAGGGATCTTTGGTTAACGCCGAGAAGTTGCGCTTTGATTTCTCGCACGAAGGTGGGATGAATCGCAAACAAATTGCCGAGGTCGAAGACAGGGTGTGCGAACAGATACGCCTAAACTCTGTTGTAGATACTCGACTAATGCCCTATGACGATGCTGTAGCGAGCGGTGCCATGGCGTTGTTTGGCGAAAAATATGAAGACGAAGTTCGCGTGTTGACCATGGGCGATGGTTATTCTGTGGAGCTCTGCGGTGGCACGCACGTTGCGCGCACAGGCGACATAGGAGCATTCAAGATTCAGTTGGAGACAGGAATTGCCGCGGGCGTAAGGCGCATCGAAGCTGTCACCGGTCAGGCAGCGGTGGCGTACAACCGATTACAAGAAGATCGATTGTTGGCTGCCAGTGAACAACTAAAGACCAACCCGCTCGAATTATCTGACAGAATTATTCAGGTTATTGGTGAAAACAAAGCTTTTGCTAGGGAAATAGAATCTTTGGGTCAAAAAATAGCCGCCGCGCAAGGCAGCGATCTGGGTGAATCGATCCTAGACATTAACGGCGTGGCATTCTTGGCGGCTAAAATAGACGCGGACAGCAAAACGCTTATGCAGACTTTAGATACGCTGCGTGCAAAAGCGTCTAACGACAGTGTGTTTGTACTCGCCAATGAGCAAGGCGGGAAAGTTGGTCTGGTTGTAGCGGTAAGCAAGGCGCTCAGTGCGCGGCTTGCGGCGCCAGAGCTGCTAAATGCAGTGGGACATCTCGTCGGAGCCAAAGGCGGCGGTCGTGCTGATCTAGCTCGTGCCGGCGGCGGCAATAATCCTGCCGGTATTGACGAATTGATCACTGCGAGTAAAGAGTGGGTGGCGGAGCAGTTGCACTAGCCATGGCCCTTATCGTCCAGAAGTACGGCGGCACAAGTGTCGGCGATGTGGATAAAATCCAAGGCGTGGCGGCGCGGGTGGCGCGCTATAAGAAAGACGGTCACCACGTTGCAGTAGTGGTTTCGGCAATGTCGGGAGAAACCAATCGTCTGATGTCGTTGGGACAGCAAATTGGTGGCGAAAAGCCGTTGCCTAGAGAGTTAGACGTATTATTGTCGTCTGGCGAGCAAGTTACCATTGCATTGCTGAGTATGGCGCTGACAAAGCTCGGGTTAACAGCGAAGTCTTTTTTGGGTGATCAAATAGAGGTACGTACAGACTCTGCTCATGGCAAAGCTCGAATAGAGCGGATGGATACACAAAAGCTTAGAGATTGTCTAGAGCTAGGTACGGTGCCAGTGGTGGCAGGTTTTCAGGGCGTCAACGCACACGGGGATATCACAACTTTGGGCCGTGGTGGCTCCGATACCTCGGCGGTTGCATTAGCAGCAGCGCTACAAGCCGATGAATGCGAAATTTGTACCGATGTTGATGGTGTGTATACGGCGGATCCTCGCATCATCAATAATGCGCGGCGCTTAGGACAGGTCACCTTTGAAGAAATGCTTGAGTTAGCAAGTCTGGGATCCAAAGTCTTGCATCCTCGCTCAGTAGAATTTGCCGGACGCTACTCGGTGCCGCTTAGGGTGCTCTCAACCTTCGAAGACGGGCCTGGCACCCTGATTACAATGGAGATGGATAACATGGAACAAGCCGTCGTTTCAGGGATAGCGCATGCGTTAGATGAGGCGAAAATAACGGTCTCGGGCGTGCCGGATATTCCCGGGATTGCGTCGAAAATCCTCGGACCAATCGGGCGAAAAAACATTGAAGTCGACATGATCCTACAGAATACAGGTGCCGACGGTTTAACGGACTTCACCTTTACGGTGAAGCGCCAGGACTTCGCCGACGCCCTAACGACGTTAGAAAGTGTCGCTACAGCAATAGACGCTCGAGAGGTAAACGGCGACGATGCCATTGCTAAGGTTTCTATAGTGGGTGTTGGTATGCGCTCCCATGCAGGTGTGGCTACGCGTATGTTTGATGCCTTGGCCGCAGAGAACATAAACATTCAGATGATCTCGACTTCAGAAATTAAAATTTCCGTTGTTGTGGCTGAGCGCTACATGGAGCTTGCGGTCAGGGCTTTGCATGCTGAGTTTGGCCTGCAAGAGGACAATTAGCGTATTGGAGACTAATCGGAGTTTCGTGGACTAAACGGCCCAGGCGTAGCACGGACGCACCGGAGAGGCTAAGAAAGGCGGAAAAAACTCAGATAAGTTGAACATTAGGCGACACTAGGTACCACTGGGAACAAGACAAAAACTGATGCATTGGCAAAAAGACGAATTGGTCGACCACTATGTTCAGGCGCTAAATCTGGCGGCTGTCCATCATGCTCCATTCTCGCATCTGTTTGTGGAAAAGCTTTTTCCGCAAGATGTGTATGACCATCTCACTGAGCTGCTGCCGCAGATCGACGGCTATAAGTCGTTAAACCACCGCGACGCCATGCGCGAAGACGGTACCAGCACACGAGAAGTGTTGCCTTTCAATGACGCTTATCTGGAACCTTTGCCGGCAGAGCAAAGCGATTTTCTGAGTCTGCTTAAGTCCGTACTCGATGACCGTCGGGTCGGTGAAAAGTATTTCGAACTGCTGGCACCAGATCTGGCTAAACGCACCACCGCGAAGATTCCAGAGCAGGTGCAAGCGTTTCCAAAGTCAGGGTTATTTCGTGATGCCTCCGGCTATAAGATTCAACCTCATAAAGACATCAATACAAAAATAGTGACCACGCAACTGTACTTACCAGCGGATGAAAGCCAATGCGAATTTGGCACCACGCTGTATAAACGCTCCTTCAAGGGGCGCATCATTCGCGAGCTCAACAAAGTGTCGAGTAAAAAGCGCAGAGAGTTCGAACCAGTTAAGACGTTTCCATTCCTCCCCAATTCAGGCTACGCATTCATTGTCGGCAAGAAAAGCTGGCACGGCAGGGAACCGGTTCCAGCGGGGCTGGGAAATCGGTTTTCGTTAATGAACATATACTATAACCACCCTGATGTGCCGTTTTACGACAAGTAACCGTGTCGTTGGCGATGCAACTTAGCATATGGTCGCGACGATTAGCGCAACAGGTGTATGTGATTGGTAAGGATCAGGTATGAGCGAGACAATGATTAGGTATGTCCATTCAGAGCGGGCTTACGACCGGTGTCTCAACACGACCCAGATCGACAGTTGGCGCCAGCGCGGTTTCGCTTTAGTACATGACTTACTGCCTAACGCGTTGCTGCAAGAACTGAAACAGGATGCCGTAGATTTTTATCCGCAGCCGGGCTCCGCGGCGTCAAAGCATTTTCGTAATTTTGGTAGCGCGCAGAAGTTTGTGTTCCCCGCGGAGTCAGCAGCCTGTAATGCGGTAACGCTCCACCCTATATTATTGACCGCCGTGGCGCAGCTGTTAGCAGTAGAGCCTGCGCAGTTGCGGCTTACCCAATCTGATCTCTGGCCAAAGTACGGCCACGATGAATCTGTAGACAATACCGATCAGCGTATTCACTGCGACTATCCGAATCACTCGTTATTGCACCCGCCAGAGTGGACTAAACCCGAAGCAGTAGAGATCATTATTTATCTCAATGACTTTGACGAATGTGAAGGTGCCACTGCAGTTGTACCTCGTCAGGGGCAAGATGATCCAGCTTACCCATGGCCGATTACGCAAACGCCGGGAGTTGCGGGGCTCGATTATGTGAATGATCGTAATAAGGCAGAAGCGTACCTGGCCGAACACAGCCCTGAAGCGGCGAGATTTCGCGAACGGCATTTGTATCCGCGAGAAGTGGTCGCGAAATATAAGTTTGGGTCGGTGCTGTTTTATCGTCATGACACTTGGCACCGCGGACGCCCGGTAAAGAAAGGAGCGCTTCGGCTCGTGCACAATTTGACGTTCAGCAAGGTTGGGCACGATTGGCTTAATGTATTGCATCCAGGGTGGTCTTGGTCAATGTATCGAAAAGACAAGCTAATGGAGCAGTTGGTAGCTCAAGCTACAGTAGAACAGCGAAGTGTGCTCGGGTTCCCGTTGCCGGGGCACGCGTATTGGACTTTACAGACCGTGGCAGCGGTTGAGGCTCGTTATCATGGGTTTGGTATCGATATGGCGCCGTACAGAGACGCGCTCGCTTAGAGATAAGCTGCCATAGTTATGAAGGGACAGACGCTGAACGCCGATTACGTCATTGTGGGAGCAGGCTCTGCGGGCTGTGTTGTAGCCAATCGATTGTCAGAAGACGAAAACTGTTCGGTGATTCTCCTAGAAGCCGGCGGCACGGATCAGCGTTTGATTGTGAAAATGCCCTCGGCATTTTATCTGCCCATGCAAAGTAGAACTTTGAACTGGGGTTATAAAAGCGAGCCGGAAGAGCATATGAACGGCAGACGCCTTGATTGTCCCCGCGGTCGAGGGTTAGGGGGTTCGTCCTCCATTAACGGTATGGTTTATGTGCGAGGACATGCCCAAGACTATGAGCGTTGGCAGGCGTTGGGCGCAGAAGGTTGGGGTTATAAGGATGTACTGCCGTACTTTAAGAAGGCGCAAGGATCTCGGGCTGGGACGACGGCGGATACTGCGCGCGGCTTCGATGGCCCGCTGGTTACTACCAACGGCACCATGAAAAACCCCTTGTACGGCTACTTTTTGGACGCGGCGCAGCAAGCAGGTTTTGCCTATAGAGAAGATCTAAACGACGGCGAACAGGAAGGTTTTGGGCCGTTGCCAATGACTGTAGCCGATGGCGTGAGGCAATCCGCCGCGCGCTCTTACTTAGCTCAACCACGAAAGAATCTGCGCATCTTGCGTAATGCGTTGGCGACGAAGGTCGTCACGCAACACGGCCGGGCGGTTGGCGTAGAAGCTCGGGTCCAGGGACAGCGGACTGTGATTCAAGCAGACCAAGAGGTCATATTGTCCGCAGGGGCCATCAATTCACCGCAGTTGCTGATGCTTTCTGGCGTAGGTGATGCGAATCATTTACGCGACGTAGGGATTAATGCGGTCGTAAGTTCGCCGGGTGTTGGGCAGAATTTGATGGATCACTTAGAGGTCTATGTGCAGCAAGCGTGCACCAAGCCGCTGTCGTTGTACAAAGATCTAAGTACCTGGGGTCGCTTAAAGATTGGTGCTCGCTGGCTATATAACCAGACCGGATTAGGGGCAACGAATCACTTCGAGGCGGGCGGCTTTATGCGCAGTGGTCCGAGTGAGCCTTACCCAGACATACAGTTCCACTTTCTGCCAGCGGCAATGTCTTATGACGGCACTAGTAGGGTTGAGCAACACGGCTTTCAAGCGCACGTGGGGCCTATGCTGCCGCGCAGTCGCGGTGCGATTAGGTTGCGCAGTAACGATCCAATGCAAGCGCCACAGATAAAGTTTAACTACATGAGCGATCCAGCAGACTGGCGCGTTTTTCGAGCGGCGATTCGCGCTGCCAGACGTATATTTGCCCAGCCCGCCTTAGCGGCAGTATCTGGTAAGGAACTTAGTCCCGGCGCTGACGCGCAGAGCGATGCTGAGTTAGACGAGTTTGTACGCAATCATGCGGAAAGTGCTTACCACCCTTGTGGTACTTGTCGCATGGGTAGCGATGGTGACGCGGTTGTGGACTCCGCTGGTCGGGTCAATGGCGTGGCTGCACTAAGAGTGGTGGACTCGTCCGTCTTTCCGCACATTCCAAACGGTAATTTGAACGCGCCGACCATCATGTTGGCGGAGAAACTAGCGGCTGCGATCAAAGCAAGTTGAGCGCAGCCGCCGGCCTGATTACTTAACTTTGATTCGCTAGAGCCCAACGACCGCAGGATGCGGCGCAGGCAAGCTCAGCACACCATTGTTAACTGCTGCTGTAATTTTGTTGGCGGCAGCGCCGCTTGGAGACTGAAGCGACTTGAAAACGCGCCGTAGTAGCGTTCGCGACGGATGAGGTTGTTGTCCTCGCGGTCATTATGTTCGTAACGCTTGCCCTCAATACTCTATATCCCGTCGTGCCCATCCACGTGAATTGCGTTGCAGACAAACCCCGGCACATCCATGGTAACGGTGAAAGACTTTTCACCTTTTGAAAGATCCACGACGGGTATCCAGCAGGTTTTATTTCTCGATCCTGTCGGTGCTTACCCGAGCAACGATTCGCAAGGCTCGTAACCCAAATGGTGGACCAACTTAGGCAGCAGACCTTGCGAGCTGGAAAGGTGTTGGAAAACATTCAAGATATGGTTGGAGTAGTAGCTGATCTGCTCGAAGAGGTCGCTGTTAACGATATAGTTAGGGCGGCGATTGACTCGTGCTACGAAGAAAGCCGTGTTTATGGTGTCGACGTATCCTTGGATCTAGACCGTTCAGAGCCGGATGTGTCTTGTGATCCCTTACCTCCACTGGCGTCATTATTGTTTATCCAGCAGCCGCCTCCGGATGGTGGCGGGGATACGATGTTCGCAAATATGTGCGAAGCGTATCACGCGCTCTCTACGCCGCTAAAAAAATGGTTAGTGGGGCGCATGGCAGAGCATGATGGACGCAAAGATCTTGCGGCATATAACGTCCGTTTGAATCCTGGCCAAACCTACCCGCGTGCCGAGCACCCAATTGTGACTCGGCACCCGCAAACCAATGAACCGATTCTTTTTGTGAATGCTAGTTTTACCAGCAGACTAGTGGGTTTAAGCAAAGCAGAAAGCGATGCCATGCTAGACATGCTATGCGCGCACACTGAGAGTAACCCACGTTGGCAATGTCGAGTGCGTTGGTCAGCTAACACTCTAGTGATGTGGGACAACCGGTGTACGCAACATCATGCAGTTTGGGATTATCACCCTAATAGGCGGCTTGCCAGGCGCGTAACCGTGCAGTGTGCCGAGCCTCCCATGGCATACAGCTAATGCACCCTAACTAAGGTGGTTCATTCGTGCTCGCAGTGGCACGCTCGGCAGGTTCGGTAGTTGAGCACATGCGCGCAGGCGATTAAGACCGCACCAAGGACAGTCATGAGCGTTTCGCCGGCTTCTCCTAAACTGAGAAGGTCGGCGAAGATGGCGACAACAAGACTTGTCACACCAGCGAATCCGAGAGCAATAATGCGCCAATTTCCGTGCAGGCGGCAGCCTAAGGACAATGCGATTGCACTGGTTGGTAACACCACAATCACCAGCGCAATGTGAAAGTTCTCGTCGGCAAAGGCAAAGGTGGCGAAGACTGGAATAGTACTGATCAAAATCGGTAACGCCAGGCAGTGCAAAAGACACAGCACTGATAGTCCGATAGAGCATCGGTCCAATA
>MDTB01186568.1_pt1 | contig 11269 bp, 10 predicted proteins | sample 811161 | NCBI WGS metagenome assembly MDTB01 (sample SAMN05326650, study PRJNA326480) | marine metagenome | isolation source: seawater | place: Mediterranean Sea | collected 2009
ATTCATTAGTTTATGATTTTAAAGGAATATATAATAATAAAAATTATTTGAGGTTATAATTATTAAGTTCATAGATTTAAATAAACAGTATCTAAAAATAAAAGATAATATTAATAGTGATATTTTAAAAACTTTGGATAAAACAGATTTTATCCTTGGTAAAAAAGTTTTTGATTTAGAAAAAAAATTAGCTGATTATGTTGGAGTTAAACATTGTGTGACGTGTGCTAATGGAACCGATGCTTTATTTATACCTCTTATGGCAAAAAATATAGGTGTTGGAGATGCTGTTTTTACAACTAATTTTTCATATTTTGCAACAACAGAAGTCATATCACTTGTGGGTGCAACTCCAGTATTTATTGATATAAATGAAAAAACATTCAATATAAATGCTGAGTTACTAGAAATTCAAATTAATAAAACTTTAGAGCAAGGAAAATTAAAACCTAAAGCAATCATTGCTGTAGATTTATTCGGTCAGCTTGCTAATTATTCAGATATTAAAAAAATTGCAAAAAAGTATAATTTATTTTTGATTGAAGATGCAGCACAATCTTTTGGTGCAACATTTAATAATAAAAAATCTTGTTCTTTTGGAGATGTAGCTTCCACATCTTTTTTTCCAGCTAAACCTTTAGGTTGCTACGGAGATGGTGGTGCAATTTTTACAAATAATGATACCTTGAATGAAATTTTCAGATCTATAAGAGTTCATGGTCAAGGAATAGATAAGTATGATAATGTGAGAATTGGATTAAATAGTCGACTAGATACAATTCAAGCAGTGGTCCTATTAAATAAGATGAAAATTTTTGATAATGAAATAAATAATAGAAATAAAATTGCTAATTATTATTCAAAAAAATTAAGTAAATATTTATCTGTTCCATTTGTTAGCGAAGGAAACAACTCTGTTTGGGCGCAATATTCATTGTTAGCAAAAAATTTAGAAGAAAGAGAAAAAATTATATCTTTTTTGAATGAAAATAATATACCAACTGCAATTTATTATAAAAATATTTTTTCTAAAATGAATTTATATAAAAATTTAAATAATAATCCATGTAATATTTCTCAAATTATATCTGAAAGAATTTTCAGTATTCCTATGCACCCTTATTTAACAAAATCAGAATTAGATAGAGTGATTACATTAATTATTGATTTTTATGAAAGATGATGTTATGAAAAATAATGTTTTAATAACTGGTTGTGCTGGATTTATTGGCTTTCATTTAAGTAATAAACTTTGTAAATCTGGATATAATATAATAGGTATTGATAACATTAATGATTACTATGACACTAATTTAAAATTAAAGAGATTAGAAATTATTAATAAACATCATAATTTTAAATTCGAAAAAATTGATATTTGCAATAGTACTGAATTAAATTTTTTTTTAAATGACAATAAAATTGATTATATTGTTCACTTAGCAGCTCAGGCAGGTGTTAGATATTCTTTAGAAAATCCTCATGCATATATTGATTCAAATATTTCTGGCTTTGTTAATTTATTAGAAATTTGCAGAAATAAGAATTTAAATATAATATATGCATCTTCAAGTTCAGTTTATGGAGATTCTAATAATTTCCCCTTATCAGAAAATGAAATATGTTCTAAGCCTTTATCGCTATATGGAGCTTCAAAATTGTTTAATGAATATATAGCTTATAGCTATTTTCACCTTTTTAATATTTCTAGTATAGGTCTAAGATTTTTCACTGTTTATGGTCCATGGGGACGGCCAGATATGGCCTTATTTAAGTTTACTGAAAATATATTAAAAAATAAAAAAATTGATGTATATAATTTTGGAAAGCATTCACGTTCTTTTACATATGTTGATGATATTGTTGATGCAATTGAATTGTTGGTAAATAATTATAGTTCAAACAATCAAAATTACTACAAAATATTAAATATTGGAGGAGATGAAAGTATTAAATTACTTGATTTTATAAAAATAATAGAATCTAAATTAGGAAAAAATGCTACTATAAATTATTTACCTAAACAATTAGGAGATGTTGAGAAAACTGAGTCAAATTGTGAAAAAATAAGTACATTGGTTGGTTATTCTCCAAAAATTGATATAAAAGAAGGTATATGTAGATTTGTAGATTGGTATAAAAATTTTTATTTAAATGATTGATTTTCATAATCATGTTCTTTTTGATGTTGATGATGGACCCAAAACTTTGGAGGAATCAATTGATATGGTAAGATTTGCATATAATCAGGGTATAACAGATATAGTTCAAACAGTACATTTCCAACATCCCAAAATGGAAGGTAAAAATACTGATTATAAATACTTAGTTAATAGAGTAAGAGATTTTCAATTTAAAATTGATAAAGAGAATATAAAAGTAAAAATTCATCTATCATCAGAAGTTTTTTTTCTTCCAAATCTTTTAGAAATATCAAAAAATCCATTAACTAAAATAGGCAATGGTAAATTTATGTTAATTGAGTTTAGATCAGACTTATTTCCTACAGGATATGAAGATGAATTTTATCAATTAAAACTAAATGGTATAACTCCCATTATTGCTCATCCTGAAAGGTATAGATTTATACAATTAAATAAAAATGTTCTTAAAAAATGGAAAAATGCAGGTTATTTAATTCAATTAGACGCTGGAAGTATTTTAGGAAAATTTGGTAATCATACAAAAAATTTAGCACATGAAATTTTAGACATGAGTTGTGTCCATTTATTAGGTTCAGATGCACATAATAATAAGCATAGAAACTTTTGTCTGAAAGATGCATATGAAAAAATTGAAAAATTATATGGATTAGAGGTTGTTAATAAGTTAAAAAACAATGCAAATAGTCTTTTGAACGATAGTGAAATTAAAAATATAAAATTTGAAAAAATAAAAAGAGCTTCTTTTATAAGAAGTATTTTATCTAAATTAAAATGATGATAATCAAGGGTATAATGATTAAAAATAGGGTTTTTTTATCTACTGTTTTCTTGTTGTTTGGTTTGTCGTTTCCTCAAGAAAGATATTCAAAATTAAATTCAATAACTATTCCTGGTAGTGAATATTATACTGATGAACTTGGCAGTGTTTATTTTTATGTAAATATTTTAGGTCATGTTAAAAATCCTGGTTCTTATCCTATTTATGAAAAATCTGATTTATTATCAATAATTTCTCAAGCTGGAGGACCTCTTGAGGGAGCTAAGTTAAATAAGATTCTCCTATATAGAAAAAATTCTAAAAAAATAAATATAAACTTAGAATTATATTTGGATTCTGGTGAACAATCTAGTTTAGATTTTAAACCAAATGATACTATTTATTTAGAACAATCATTAGGTTCATATTTGTTGACACGTTCAAGTATTATAAGCTGGACCTTATCACTTTTAAATATTTATCTAACTAAAACAAATAATTAATTTTTATTTGATGAATAATAATACTAATTCTGATTTTAGTCAAAAAGAAATAAGTCTTGAAGAAATAGTATTTTCTTTAAAAAAACATATAAAAGTAATTTTATTTATTACTTTTTTCTGTTTTTTTTGTACGCTGATTTATGTTTTTGTTCAAAAACCTCGCTTTGAATCTACATCTTTAATTTTGATTGAAGATCCTTCAACATCAGCAATGGATATTTTTGATGCTGGTGTGAAAACAAATAAAAATTATATTGAAAATGAAAAAGAAATTTTAAAATCAAGAACGATTTACGAAAAATCTATTAGAACCTTACTTGAATCAGACTTTAAAAATAACTTATTCCTCTTTGGTACTCGAGAATATAATCACCCTTTTAGTTTTATTTTACCAAGTTTTATATATGGAAAGCCAAGTGTTAAAAAAATCAATGAAGATTTAAGTGAAGAAGATTTTTTGTTTTATGTTAAGAATTTACAAAATAAAACGGAAGTTTCTAATAAACATAAAACAGATATTCTCAAAGTTACAGTTAGAAGTATTGATTCAGAAGAAGCAGCATTATTAGCAAACACAGTAGTGAATGTTTATCAAAATAGTGATTTGGAACGGTCAACTGGAGAGATGTCAAGTTTAAAATCTTTTTTAAATCAACAAATTTTAATAAAAGAGGATGAATTAAATGAATCTGCAAGATTATTAAAAGATTTTCAAGAAAAAGAAAAGGTTTTTTCAGTTGATGATAACTCTAGTTTATTATTAACAAATTTAATGGAAATCGAATCTCAATATTATAAATATAAAGCAGAAGCTAATATTCTAAAGCAAAGAAAACTATATATTGAAAATCAATTAACAATTGAAGAAAAAAAAATGGTTAATAATGTAACTAATACTATTAATAATAGACTGTTTGCATTAAAAAATGAATTAGCATTAAAAGAAACAGAGCTGATATCTGCTATTTCTCAGCAAGGTGAAGATCATCAAATAGTAAAAAATATTGAGCGAAAGCTTGAAAGCTTAAAAGAAAGATTGAAGCTTGAGACACGGAAATTAGTTTCTCAAGGTATCGCTGTTGCTGACCCAATAAATTATAGGCAGTCACTAATGGATTCAGTAATAAGTATATCAGCAATTTATGCGACATTAGAAACCAAATCAATTGAATATGAAAAATTAGTTAATAATTATGAGTCTCAATTAACAACACTTCCAAAAAAAATATTAGATTTTTCTAGATTAAAAAGAAATTTAAATATTGATACAGAAACATATTCATTAATGAGATCAAAAATAGAGGAAGCTAAAATTAATGAAGCATCAAAAATAAGTAAAGTAAGAGTAATTGATAAAGCAAATCCAGATTATGAAAGGGTAACTCCTAAAAGAAAATTAAGCTTATTAATAGGATTGCTATTTGGTGGATTCTTAGGTTTTGTCTTAGCATTTATTATTGAATTTTTAGATGGTACTATAAAAACAATTGATGATATTGAGAAAAGAGGTTTGACAATACTTTCTTTAATTCCATCTATAGGCATGGATTCAAAAAAGAATAAGAAAACTAAAAAGTATAAAAAATTAGTAAAGGATGTTAAAAAAATTCAGAGAAGATTAATTACACATGAAGATCCAAAATCACCTGTTTCAGAATCATATAGAACATTACGTACAGGGCTTTTATATTCTAAAACAAAAGCAGATAAAGGTAATGTTATCTTGATAAGTTCACCTGGCCCAGGAGAAGGTAAAACTACTACAATTGCAAATTTAGCTATAACTTATGCAAATCTTGGTAAAAAATGTGTTATAATTGATACAGATTTAAGAAAACCTGTTGCGCATACTATTTTTGATGTAAATCGGGAACCAGGTATAACGCGATTTATTAGTGGAATTAATGATAAAATAGATGATTTAATTCATAAAACTCAAATAGAAAATTTATCATTAATAACTTGCGGTGCTGTTCCTCCTAACCCCTCAGAAGTACTTGCATCAGATAGAATGAACAATCTGATTGAATACTTAAAAGAAAATTTTGATGTAATCTTATTTGATGCTCCACCACTATTAGCTGTTACAGATTCATTTATAACTATGAAATATGCTAATCAGTTTATTTTAGTTGTTCGTTCTTCTCATACTCAAAAAGGTGGGTTAGATAGAGCCTTAGAATTGTTAAAACAAGCAAATGCACCTTTAACTGGTGTTGTTATAAATGATATAGATTCTTCTAATTCTTATGGAGGTGGATATTATTATAACTATTATCAATATTATTATGGTTCATCAAAATAGTTCCTTCGTAAAAAATGTCTGATTTTTTTTGGTTACACATTAAAAAGTCAGCTGGTACAACAACCAGAAAACTTTTGCATCCCTATTATACTAGTGTTGAAAGAAAAAATAATCCAAAAACTTTTATTCAGTCTTTACCTGAAGAGTATAACGATATTTTAAATAATTATAGAATCTATTTAGGTGAGTATCAATTTAAGAGATGTCTTTTTGCAAAAAAATTTTTATACCCAAATAATTGGGATAAGATATATTCATTTGCATTTTCCAGGAATCCAGTTCATAGATGTATTAGTATGTTTAACCACTTGTTTTATAGGGACTCTATTTTGAAAGTTCAGATTTTATCTAAAAAATTTTTTTTTAATAAATCTTATGCATTTGATTATTTTTTAGATTGCTGTGAGGAATCTCAAATAAGTAAAAATGTTAATAAACCTTTAAATCTTAGATTTACAACACATACTGCTCTAATGTGGAATGATATTACTGATTTTGAAGATAATATAATTATAAAAAAAATTTTTAGATTGGATGATTTTATATTTGGACTAAATTACGTTTTTAAAAAATGTGGAATAAATAAAATAATTAAAGATAATAAAATTAAACTAAATAAAAATAGTAATGTTTATTCCCCATCAAAAAAACAAATTTTAAGAATAAAACATATTTATAGTAGAGATTTTGAAATCTATGAATCAGTTGATTCTAATTGTAAACAATAAATTGCTAACTTAAAAAACAAAAATTATTATATCTAATAAATCATTATCAGGTTTCTTGTGGTTGTTTAGTAGTGCTAGTACTAAAGCAATATTAAATATTGTTTTTATTGCTATACTTGCTAGACTTCTAATGCCTGATGATTTTGGTCTGATTGCTACAGCTATGTTAATAGTAAAATTTGCTGAAATGTGTGCTACAATTGGTGTTGGTCCAGCTCTTGTGCAGAAAAAAAATATAACTGATAAACATATTTCAAGTGCTTTTACTTTTGTTATGATATTAGGATTATTATTATATGGTTTTTTTTTATTAATAAATCCTTATTTAGCTTCTTTTTTTAATAGATATGAATTGCTAAAAATATTAAATTTAATTTGTATAATAATTCCTTTCCATATGTTCTCTCAGGTTTCTTATAGTTTGCTACAGAAAAATTTCAAGTTTAAAAGCTTAGCTGGCTGGGATGTTTTATCTTATTTTATTGGATATGGTATGATTGGTGTTCCCTTAGCTTATTCAGGGCTAGGTGTATTTTCTCTTGTATGGGCTGCTATTATTCAGGCAGTATCTTATACACTTTTTTTATTTTTAGTATATCCAGAAACATTCAAAATAAAAATTTATAAAAAAGAAATAAAAGAATTATTATTTTTTGGAAGTGGTTTCACTATTGCTGGTTTTTTTAATTATTTTGCTAGGAATGGTGACTATTTTATAATAAGTAAATTTTTAGGCATGGAACAGTTAGGATTATATTCAAGGGCATATACATTAATGAATGCTGTAGATAGGATATTAGGAATGGTTATGCAAAAGGTGATGTTTCCTACTTTTTCAGAAATACAAAATAATAAAAATATAGTTATTAAAGTTCTTGATAGGTCTTTAGGCTTACTGTTACCTATGTTGATATTTGCTTCAATTTACTGCTATATTTATTCTGAAGCTATTATTACAATTATTTTAGGAAAAAAATGGCTAGATGTTATTATTCCATTTCAAATATTAGTTTTAGGGATGACCTTTAGAGTAGGATATAGGTTATTAGCTTCTTGCATAAAAGGTATTGGAAAAGTATACCAAAATTCATTTCTTCAATTTATATATATGTTATCAGTCATTATTGGTTCATATTTATTAAAAGATAGTGGAATTATAGGTATCTCAATTGCTGTATGTTTTGCATTATTTGTACATTTTTTATTTCAATCAATATATCTAATCAAAAAAGGTTATCTTTATAAAAAAACAATATTTGAAAAAATATTTTTTTGTTTTCCAATAATTTCAATAATTATTGTTCCTTTAATTATAATTAATAACGTGTTTTTAAATATTGTACCTCCAATTTATATTTTATTAATATCAATTTTATTTATAATATTTATATTTATATTATTATTAAAATTAGATTTTAAAGTATTTATTCCATCTGATTATATATGGCTTATTAATAAAATGAAAAATAATACTAAGTGAAATCATACTTGAAAAAAATAATTCCCGAATCATTATATGATTGGTATTCATTCAAAGTAAATAATTTGTATTTAATTTCATTCCCAAAATCTGGAAGAACTTGGATTAGAATGTTGATAGGATTTTATGTTAATAATCTATATAATTTGAAAATTCCACTTTATGAACTAAGTATTACTCAAAGGTTATATAAGTACAACAGAAATATTCCCCGCATAGCAGTATCTCATTATGGAAATCCACATTTAATTCACATTGATGATATTAAATTGAATAAAAATAAGTTTAACAATAAGAAAGTTATCTTTTTAATAAGAGACCCAAGGCCAATTGCAGTATCTAATTATTACCAATTTATGTTTAGAGGAGATAAAAAAAAATCAAATATAAAAAAATTCTCAGGTTCTATTAATGATTTTGTTTTGGGAGATTATGGTGGAATAAAATCAATTGTAAAATATTATAACTTATGGATAAAGCATTATGCTCAGAGTACTGATTTTCATGTTATAAGATATGAAGAGTTATTAAAAAATACAGCAAATGAATTTAAAAAAATAATATTAATTCTTGATTTACCTATAAATAATAATCTAATAGAAAAAACAATTAATTTTTGTAATATTAGTAATTTGAAACAATTAGAAATAGAAGGAAAATTAAATGCATATCACTTTGGAGGTGATGATGAAAAAAATTCTAAAGTTCGATCAGCAGGAAAGAAAAAATGGTTTGATGAAGTAAATTCTGAAACAAGAAAAAAAATGAATGAAATTATTTATAATAAATTAGATAAAAGATTTAAATATGATAATTTTCAATAATAATGATTTTAAATATAAAAATTGGTCAAAAGCATTAGCGGATGAAGGTTACGAAACTATAACAAATAAAAAAGTCTATCCTTATATATTAGTTTTGTTGTTTCAGTATATTGTTAAAGGAAAAACAATTGATGCTTATGTATTTAGATATTTAAATGATAGAAAATCATTTTTTAAAACATTAATAAATGTTTTAACTGATATTTTTATAATTTCAATCTGCAAATTAAAAAAAATAAAAATTATCTGGATAGCTCATAATGTCGATAAGGAAACAAAAGTTTATCATAAATTTTTAAATTCTTTTAGAAGAAAAATTATTGTTTATTTTTCTAATCAAATTTTAGTAACTGACCCTATCTTGATTGATTATGTAGAGGAGCATGGTTTTAATAAAAAGAAAGTTGATTGGCTTTGTTTTGGAAAACCTAATAAACTAGAAATAGATCTTAAAAACAAAAATTTATTAAAAATACTTATTAATTATAAAATTAGATTAAAAAAAGAATTTAATAGAGATAAACTAATATTAGGTTTTTGTGCATCCTCAGCTGAGATTAAGTGTTATCACTTTCTTAATTTAAATGATTTTATTATTAATCTTAATAAATATAGTGATAAATTATTTTGTTTTGTTTTGATTGGAAAATTCCCAGTTGGAAATAAATTTGATTTAGAAAAAATAAAAATTAATCAAAATAAATATATTATGCATATAGATGAAAATTTTCAAGTAAATGAAGATTATATTAAATCTGAAATTGATTTTATTTATAGATCAGTAAATGATTTATCTGTATCATATTCTTTGTATGTATCAGCATCCATTGGTAAGCCAATTATATCTGACGATATTGGTTTGTTACCACATATGCTAGAAGAATATAAATTGGGATTTACTATACCTAAAAATGAATTTGATTTTAAATGTTTTTCAAAAAATATTCAAACATGGGATTCTTTATATGCTGATTTATTCTTAAAGAAAAGATCTTGGAAAGTTGCTGCAAACAAGATAATCCAAAATTGTAATTAGTTTAAATAAAAATAATAAAATTATGAAAAAAATATGTGTAGTTGGTGGTGGTAATTGGGGTAAAAACCATATAAAAACTCTAGATAGTTTAAATGCATTAGGAGGAATTGTTGATATAAATGATGATTTTCTTAAAAAATATAAAAATCGTTACTCTTATGTAAATACTTTTAAAAATTTAGAAGAAGCTATTAAATTTGGTTTTGATGGATATATTGTAGCAACACCTGCACCAACTCATTTTCATATAGCAAAGAAAATAATTGAATCAAAGAATCATGTCTTAGTTGAGAAACCAATAGCAACTAATTTAAAAGATGCTATAGAGTTAAATGAATTATCAAAAATAAATAATATAAATTTAATGGTAGGACATGTTTTACTTTTCCATCCTGCCTTTATTAAAATAAAAGAATTACTAAGTCAAGGCAAATTAGGAAAGTTACAATATATGTATAGTAATAGATTGAATCTAGGTAAAATAAGGACAAATGAAAATGTTTTTTGGAGTTTTGCTCCGCATGATATCGCTTTATTTCAATTTTTCACAAATTCATCTCCTACCTCAATAGTCTCTATGGGAAAAGATTTCTTACAGAAAGGTATACATGATACAACACTTACAGTTTTTGAGTATCAAAATAATATTATGGGACATATATTTGTTAATTGGTTACATCCATTTAAAGAACATAGATTTATCATAGTGGGGAGTGAAGGAATGATTTCATTCGAAGATTCATTAAATAATAAACCTTTAATTTTTTATGATAAAAATATAGAATGGGGTAAAGGAATTCCTACACCTAGAAATGGAAATTCTGAGGTTATCAATTATAGTAATGAAATGGCATTAGAAAATGAATTGAAATACTATATTAAAACTTTAGATGGAGCACCTCTTGAATTAGCAAATGGTGATAGTGCAATTGAAGTTATTAAAATTTTAGAACATGTATCAAAAAAATTAGTTTAATAATAAATAATGATTTCAGTATTAACATATAATGCTCCACATAGAAAAACTCAAGATTTACTTATGAGATTAAAAACTAATGGATATAATGAAATTCAGGTTCTTGCTACACCGTGGAAAAAAAGAAAGAATTTTCAATCATTAATTCCTCATAGGAATTTTGAAAATTTAAATATAATGCCAAATGAATTATGTAAAAATTTAGGTTTTAATTTTAATGAAGTAGTAATTGATGACATTTCTATTTCTGATCAAGAATATATATTAATTGGTGGAGCAGGAATTTTGCCTGAAAAAATAGTTAATAGTGGTAAAGTGATTAATTCTCATCCTGCATATTTGCCTTATGTTCGAGGATTAGACTCATTAAAATGGGCAATATATAATAATCAAAAAATAGGTGTTACTACGCATATAATTTCTAAAGATTGTGATGCAGGAAAATTAATTAAACGTAAATTAGTACCACTTTATAATTGGGATACTTTTCATAGC
>MDTB01052841.1_pt1 | contig 11268 bp, 12 predicted proteins | sample 811161 | NCBI WGS metagenome assembly MDTB01 (sample SAMN05326650, study PRJNA326480) | marine metagenome | isolation source: seawater | place: Mediterranean Sea | collected 2009
TAAACTTGAACTTGAGGAGAAACAAGCATATACAGAACATGATCTCTCACATTGACCACAAAACATACATATTCCTCTTTGGTTGTTTATTCTCTTTGTAAGAACAGATAACCTGGAGGGGATTACATTTATACCAGATTTTTTAGCGCCCTTTATATAATATAACTCATGTAATCTTGGCTTGGGCGGTGGTAAAAAAAATCCATCAGGATCATTTGGAAGGTTTTCTTTAGTACCAAAAACACCTATTAGTTGGTCAAGTTTATCGTAATAAGGTTTAATATCTTCATAAGTTATTGGCCAATTTTCATCTAAATCATAAAAATCCTTACACTTAAAATCTTTCGGGCCAAGTCTAGAAGCAATTCTACCCCAATGATTTGTCCTACCACCCAACATCCTTGATCTCCACCACATAAAGTCAGTATCTTTTTTTGAAGAATAAGGCTCACCATCAACTTTCCAATCCCCATATGACATATGAAAATCCCCAAATCTTCTTGTTACAGATGATCCTCTTCTTGGAGATGCCCAAGTGGGTTTAAACTGAGTTTGTTGTTCAGGGTCTGCGGGGTCAAAATAAGGACCAGCTTCAATAAGAGCCACTTTAAGTCCTGCATCAGTCAAGATTTTAGTAGTAATACCACCAGCTGCTCCAGAACCAACAATAATCACATCATACTTTTCTTTAGATTTTTTAATTTCCATAATGTAATTCAATTTATTAAAAACAATTATATTTAATTAGAGTTAGCAATAAACTTTTCTTATGTTAAATATCAATATAATTATTTACTAATAAAAATTAAACACTCCATTCATACTACTCAAATTATGATAATAGAAATATGTACAACAACCTTAGGTTCAATAATGAATGCTCAGGATGCCGGTGCTAATAGATTAGAGTTGTGCGAAAATTACTTTGTTGGAGGGGTTACTCCAAATATTGAATTTTTTGAAAAATCTTTAGAAATATCAAAAGTTCCAATTAATATTTTAATCAGGCCAAGAGGTGGGGATTTTATTTACAGCAATATAGAATTTAATAGAATGTTTGAATCAATTCAAAAATTTAAAAATTATAATATTAGTGGCTTTGTTATTGGGTTTTTAGATAATAAAAATCAATTAGACAATACATTATTAAGTGAATTTAGAAGTGCAACTGATGGATATGAATTAACGTTTCATAGAGCTTTTGACTATTCAGTAGAACAAGAAAAATCATTAGAAAAATTAATTGAGAATAAATTTGATAGAATACTTTGTTCCGGAAGTAAAATAGATTCAGAAAAGGGTTTAAGAAATCTTAATTATTTAAATTCTATAGCTTTAGATAAAATAACAATCATGCCAGGTGGAGGGATAAATACAAGGAATTTTAAATTATTTAAAAATGCAGGTTTTAATGAAATCCATCTTTCAGCTATTGATAAGAGAATATCATTAGATTCTAATTATGACATTATTAAGGAAATTATAGAGATGAGTAAATAATATTATATTATTTTTGAAAAAAATTTTATGGCTTTTGATATTAATGTTATAAAAACGGTTTATGCAAAGATGTCTTCTAAGATTGATAATGCAAGGAATATTGTCGGTAGACCTTTAACTTATGCAGAAAAAATTCTATACTCTCATCTATGGGATGAATCTACAAAGACAGTTTTTAGAAGAGGTGAGGATTATGTTAATTTTGGACCTGACAGAGTTACTTGTCAAGATGCAACTGCTCAGATGGCACTTCTACAATTTATGCAAGCTGGAAAAAATAAAGTAGCAGTGCCAACAACGGTTCATTGTGATCATTTAATCTTAGCACAATCTGGTGCACAAAAAGATCTTAAGAATGCTAATAAGGTTAGTTCAGAAGTTTTTAATTTTTTAGAATCTGTATCAAGAAAATATGGTATTGGGTTTTGGAAACCTGGAGCAGGAATTATTCATCAAGTTATTTTAGAAAATTACGCTTTTCCAGGAGGCATGATGATTGGGACTGATTCACATACTGTAAACGCCGGAGGATTAGGAATGGTAGCTATAGGTGTGGGAGGAGCAGATGCAGTTGATGTAATGGCAGGGATGCCATGGGAGTTAAAATTTCCAAAATTAGTTGGTATAAAACTAACCGGTAAATTAAATGGTTGGTCTTCAGCCAAAGATGTAATTTTAAAAGTTGCAGGAATTTTAACTGTTAAAGGTGGGACAGGTTATATACTTGAATATTTTGGAGATGGAGCTGAATCTCTTTCATGTACTGGTAAAGGTACAATTTGTAACATGGGTGCTGAAGTTGGAGCTACTACATCAATTTTTGCCTACGATGAGTCAATGGAGAGATATTTGAAATCTACTGAAAGAGAGGATATAGTAAAGGCTGCTTCAGAAATTAAAGATGATCTTAGAGCTGATTCAGAAGTCTACAATAATCCTGAAAAATATTTTGATGAAATTATTGAAATTGATTTAAACACTCTAACCCCTCACATTAATGGGCCATTTACTCCTGATCTAGCAACACCAGTAAATGAAATGAAAAGTAAAGCTAAATCAGAGGGCTGGCCTACTGAAATTAAGTGGGGTCTCATAGGATCTTGTACAAATTCATCCTACGAGGATCTCTCTAGAGCAGCTTCAATTGCAAAACAAGCATTAGATAAGAATATAAAAATAAAATCCAAACTTGGTATTAATCCTGGCTCAGAGCAAGTAAGATATACAGCAGAAAGAGATGGTATAATTGATCTTTTTGAGAGACTTGAATCTAAGATATTTACAAATGCTTGTGGACCTTGTATTGGTCAGTGGAATAGAGAAGGGGAGAACAATACAGAAAAAAATTCAATTATACATTCTTTTAATAGAAATTTTGCTAAAAGAGCAGATGGTAACCCTAATACACATGCTTTTGTGACTTCTCCAGAAATGGTAATGGCTGTCGCCTTATCTGGAAATCTTGATTTTAATCCCATTACTGATAATTTAATTTCCGAGGATGGAAATGAAGTAATTCTAGATCCTCCAATTGGAGATGAATTACCATCAAATGGTTTTGATTGTGAAGACAATGGGTATGTTGAACCTCCGATAGATGGCTCTAATATTAATATTAATATTGATCCAAATTCTAAAAGACTTCAAATACTAGAAGCATTTACTCCCTGGGATGGAAAAAACATTTACAATGCAAAACTTTTGATTAAAGCCCATGGTAAATGTACAACTGATCATATTTCAATGGCTGGTCCATGGTTAAGGTATAGAGGACATTTAGATAACATATCTGATAACTGCTTAATTGGTGCAGTTAATCATTTTAATATGAAGACAAATTCTGTTAAAAATCAAATTACTGGAGAATACGGCCCAGTACCAGAGACTCAAAGGTTTTATAAAAAAAATAAAATAGATACTATAGTTGTAGGGGATCATAATTATGGAGAGGGATCCTCAAGAGAACATGCAGCTATGGAGCCAAGACATTTAGGAATTAAAGCAGTGATTGTTAAGTCTTTTGCAAGAATTCATGAAACAAATCTTAAGAAGCAAGGAATGTTAGCCTTAACTTTTAACAAAGAAAATGATTATGATAAAATTTATGAAGATGATATTTTTAATTTTATTGATTTAAAGTCTTTTTCACCAAACAAAAGTATTTCTCTTGAAATTATTCATTCTGATAATTCAAAAGAAATTATTAAATTGAATCATACTTTTAATTCTCAGCAAATAGATTGGTATAAAAATGGTTCAGCATTGAATTTAATAAAAGCCAAAAATTTATGATTAAAGATTTAAAATATTTAATGTCATATTCAATTGCCTTAATTGCATTTTTAGGTATTTCTGTTGGTGGTTTTTATAATTACCTTGCTGTTATTTTCACATTTATTTTTATTCCTCTACTTGAAATAATTGTTAAGAAAAGTGATGAAAAATATACCGAAAAGGAAAAGGAAAATAGATTATTAGATCCTTTCTTTGATATTTTACTTTACTTAAATATTCCTATTGTTTTTGGGATTTTCTTTTATTCTATTGATAAGCTAGCATATACTTCCTCAATATATGATATAATTGGAATAATTCTATCAACAAGTATCGTTATGGCTACAAATGGAATTAATGTAGGGCATGAATTGGGACACAGAAAATCTTTATTTGCAAGGACATGCTCTAAGATTCTTTACCTACCAAGTCACTATATGCATTTTTACATTGAACATAATTTTGGACATCATATAAATGTTGCAACTCCTGAAGATCCTGCGACTGCTAAGTATAAACAAAACCTCTATAGCTTTTGGATAAGTTCTGTTACTAGAACTTATTTAAGTGCTTGGCAAATCCAGCTAAAACTTTTAAAAGTTTCTAAGAAAAGCTTTTTCTCTGTTAAAAATGATATGATTTTCTACTCATTTTTTCAAATTGTATTTTTAATTTTTATCTATTATTTTTTTGGATTAAAACTAATGCTATTATCAATAATAATGTCTATTATATCATTTCTGTTTCTAGAGACAATCAATTATGTTGAGCATTATGGTCTTTTAAGAAAAAAAGAATCAAGTGGAAGATATGAGAGAGTCAAACCACATCACTCTTGGAACTCAAACCATACAATAGGTCGTATTGTTCTATATGAATTAACTAGGCATAGTGATCATCACTTTAAATCTTCAAAAAAATATCAAGTATTAGAATCACTAGATAATTGTCCACATTTACCATTTGGGTATCCAACATCCATATTAATATCATTATTACCACCATTATGGTTCAGTATTATGAATCCATTAGTAAGAAATCATATGGGTTATACTGAATAATTATTTATGGTCTATACTACAATCATGACTAGCATGAGGTATATTGGATTCAATATTTCCTTCAATATAATTTTCATACCAACTACAATCTAAATATCTTAACCCATCAAACTTTTTTTCAAAAAATCTGTTTTTAGACTCAATAAAACCATTGTAAGTATTTGCAAAAGGTGATGATGGATGCATTATATCATCTGGATTTGAGCTATGTGCGTATCTTAAAACATCATGGCCAAATTCATGATACATTAGACCTAATTTTTGCCAAATATTTATATCACTCCAATATCTAAAAGCAATACCGACTCTAACTCTTGAATCGTCACATGAAGAAGCAGCATATGCACCATAGTCAAGAACTTGACCAGATGCAAATAGTGCATCTGATTCATATTCATAAAAAATATTCACATCTGTATTAATCTTATTATATTCTGGGCTGGAAGTCATTGAGCATTTAGCGTCAGCGATAAAAATTTCCCAAAAGGCATACAAATTATCAGAGTCAAAGTTTGGATCTGTAACTTTAGAATAATCTGCACAGCTAAATAAAATTTCTTCTGGAAGATTTCCATAATCAAGTATGTTTTTTTTACAACCAATAAAAATTAAAGAAATAAATGTTGTAAGCAATATTAGCTTTGAGAGGGACATGGTATATACTTAATTCCGGGAAAGGATCTTGTAAACATTCTGTCCTTTGCGCCAATGAAGTCATTAATATTTATATCACCTCTAGTACTGGCTGGATACATTATGTCTGCTGGATCGGTGCTGTGTTCATATTTATAAACATCATGACCAAACTCATGATACATTATCCAGAGTCTTTGCAGTAAATTTTTCTCTGTCCATTCATTGTATAGAACACCAACATTAACCCTGTTATCATTACAATAACCTGAATAGGTTGAATATGCAATATGATCTGGAGTCACTCCTGAAGCAATCTGTGCTATGCTTCTGTATTCAAAAAAAATATTAAGTGAAGGATTTCTCTCATTGTAATCTGGCCCTCCTCTTGAACATTTTACATCTTCAACAAATTTATACCAATACTGCATTAAGTTATCTTGATCTGTATTTTGTGGATCCAATAAGTTATCATAAGCTACGCAGCTATAAATTTGCTCAAATTCTTCAATTTCAATTTCAGGTTCAATATTTTCAGATTTTGAGCATGCAAAAATAACAAATGCAAATAAAGTAAATAAACTAAATTTATTCATAATAAGTTTTTTGTAGCGAGAGGGAGATTTGAACTCCCGGCCTCCGGGTTATGAATCCGACGCTCTCACCAACTGAGCTACCTCGCCAAATTATGAAATGCAAATATATAAAACAAATACCGAGAAATTATTGCTAAAAAACTCTTTATTATCGTTAATACTAACTTTTTTTAATATATTGAAAAATATATGCCTAAGAAGAAAGAATTTGTAATTGAATATGATTTTCAATCATCTCCTCAACTTTTATATCAATATTTGTCAACACCTTCCGGCCTATCTGAATGGTTCTCTGATGATGTAAATTTTCGTGGTGAGCAGTATACATTTTTTTGGGGAGAAACTGAAGAATATGCAAGAGTTCTTTCAAAAAAAGTAAACGAAAAAATTAGATTTCAATGGATAAATGGTGAAGAGGATGAGAAAGATTATTTTTTTGAATTTAGAATTCAAATGGACGAAATCACAAAAGATGTATCACTCATAATAACAGATTTTACTGAACAAGACGAACTTGAGGAGTCAAAACTTTTATGGAATAGTTTAATTTCAGATTTAAAACAAGTTTTAGGCTCAACTTAATTTAAAGTTATATCATCAGGAGAATTTGACCATATCCTGTATTTATTTCCTAAACTCTTAACTGTAATATTCCAACTATTTTTTTCTTTTAAGCTAAACAAATCATCTGCTTTTTTTTCAATTATTGTCCAGTTTTTATTATAAATTTCATTATTTAATTGATTTAAATTCCATCCAGAATACCCTTGGAGTAAAATAAAGTCATTAACACCTATAGCACCTTCTTCAAGCAAAATAAATAAGAATTCAATATCATTTCCCCAATATATGTTATCATACACATTAATAAGCTCTGAGTATTTTTTTTTACTTTTTAGAATAAAAAAGTTTTCTGATGATACAGGACCACCATAATATAGATTAATTTTAATTTTTTTTTTGGTCTCAACTTCCTTCATTAGAAGTTTGTCCAAGCGTCTATTTATAATAAACCCAGTAATGCCCTCATTTGTTTTTTCAACAATCAAAATTATCGATTTAAAAAAAACCAAATCAGTCAGTAAGCTTGGAGATGCAATAAGAATTTTACCTTTCATATAAAAAAAAGAGCTTCACTAGGAAGCCCTTTTAGACATTTTTTAAATGAATCTAAAACTTAGTTTACTGTACTTGAAAGTTCAGCTCCAGCTTTAAATTTAACAACTTTCTTTGCAGGGATTTTAATAGTTGCACCAGTTTGCGGATTTCTTCCGTCCCTTGCAGCTCTCTGAGAAACTGACCAAGATCCAAATCCAACTAGTGAAACTCTTCCACCACCTTTTAAAGTTGAGCTAACACTCCCTAGAAATGCTTCTAGAGCCATTTTCGCTGATGCTTTGGATATGCCAGCACTAGCTGCCATAGCATCAATTAATTCTGATTTGTTCATATCACTTAATTTTAATGTTTAAACAAAAATATGTGATAATATGAAAGTCCAATGGAATAAGGGTATAAAAGTATAAATTTGTTAATAAATAGATGTGTTTTGTTGATAATCCTATTTATTTACTCAATAAACATGGGAATTTTCGTAAAGTTTTAGCCCATTTATCAATTCTTTTGCATCCATGACTCTTTTATTTGCTAACTGAACAACAGTACAATTAATAGTATCAATTCCATTACATATATGTATTTCACCATTACTAATCACAATTTTTCCAACTTCTTTAGTAGAAAAAACATTAACTTTTTCTGCTTCTAGAATTTTCATCCTCATTTCTTTATCTCCATTTTTTAAAATTGTCCATGCACCTGGTTTTGGAGATAGTCCTTTTATCATACCTAATATATATTTCACAGATTTATTCCAATTTATTCTTGTATTATTTTTAGATAATTTGGGAGCAATTTTAAATCTTCCATCGAAGGCTTGCCTTGATGGGCTTATACTATTGGATTTAACCCCTCTAATAGTCTTGACTAAAAGTCTAGATCCAACAATAGATAATTTATCATGTAAAGATCCAAAATTATCATCACTAGATATATTTACTTCTTTTTTTAGTAATATATCTCCTTGGTCTATTTTTTCATTAATGAAGAAAGTAGTAACACCTGTTTTTAACTCATTGTTTATTAAACACCAATTAATTGGTGCTGCACCTCTATAATTTGGTAATAATGAGGCATGCAGATTAATTGTTCCATATTTTGGAATAGAGAATATCTCAACGGGAAGCTTTCTGAAAGCTACAACAATAATTATATCAGGATTTATACTTTGTATTTGATTAACAAATTCTTTATCATTAAGATTATTAGGTTGAAGTGTTGTAATATTATTCTCTTTAGCATATTTCTTGACTTCACTCTGCATGATTTTTTGACCCCTTCCAGATTTTTTATCGGGAGACGTTACTACGCAATTAACTTTGTATTTTAAATTGATTTCATGAAGAGAGTTGACTGCAAACTCTGGTGTGCCAAAAAAAATCAGTTTTAAATCATTCATGGTAAATTATTCAAAATAAATTTAACTCTTTCTTTAATACTTACATTTGGAACTTTAATCATATTAATTCCTGATTTTCTGTAAACCTCGACAATAAAAGAACTAATTTTTTTTGCATCACTAAAGTCTTCAATTCTATTTTCATCCTTTTTGTATATCTCTCTCCATGGATTAAATAAGAAAATTAAGTCATAATTGTATTTATATGGTAATTTATCCCAATATTTTGATGACTTGTCTATTAAATTTAAATAGGCAGTTATTTCATGTATGCCTCTGTCATAGAAAACTATATTTTCCTTACAATCTAAAAGATTTGCAGATTTAAAGTCGTACTTTCTTTTATCAAGGATACTTTCACTTATTTTGATTGGATCTGTTTTAAAATCAAGTCCCTTTAATTTGAATTCATTAAAAATCTCTCTAGCAGCTTCTTCAAAGCAATAAAATGTTTCTTTTTTTAATGCATTTATTACACTAGTTTTTCCTGTACCAGGTCCACCAGCTAGTACAACTCTTTTATTTATTTTTTTTTCTTTCAACACTCAACTCAAGATTATTATATTTGCATATTATTTACAAAATTAATTTCATTGTCAAATAAAAGCACTAAATCTGAAGATTTTTATTTAAGATTTGAAGAACAATTAAAACAATCTCAATCATGGCCAGGTTCTTACCTATTTAAATTTATTCTAAAAAACGAAGCTGGTGAATTGGAAACATTAAAATCAATATTAAATAATTATAAAGGTAATCTTTCACAAAAATCTTCAACAAATAATAAATTTATAAGTGTAACATTTGAATATCTTGCATTATCACCATCAGATGTCATAAGAATTTATAAAGAGGCAAGTGTTATTGATGACATAATAAGCCTTTAGATTGGTAATTAATTTATTAAATTGCATGAATATGAACTCATTAGAATACAATACTGAGAGGACAAAGCTAATAATTCCTGAATATGGTAGGCATATTCATCAAATGATTGATCAGGCTGTAGTATTAGAAGATAAGGATGAAAGGAATAAAATGGCTAAAGCCATTATTGGTGTTATGGGTAACCTTAACCCCCATTTAAGAGATGTACCTGATTTCCAACATAAATTATGGGCTCAGCTTTTTATTATGTCAAATTTTGAACTTGATGTTGATAGTCCTTTTGATAAACCATCAAAAGAACTTTACATTAACAGCAAACCAAATAAATTAGAATACCCTCAGAGCTATCCAAAGTACAGATTCTATGGAAACAATATCATGAAAATGATTGATATTGCCTTAGAATGGGAAGATGGTGAACTAAAGGATAAGCTAATCGCCAACATTGCAAATCATATGAAGAAATGTTTCTTAAATTGGAATAAAGATTCTGTTGATGATAAAGTGATTTTTGATCACTTAGCTGACCTATCTGACGGAGGTCTAGTGGTTCCTGAGTCAAAACTTCCATTAACAGACTCAAGTGAATTTCTTAAGAATAAAGTCAAGACAAATAATAATTATAAGACAAATAAGACTAACAACAAAAATCGCAAAAAGTCTAAAAGAAGATATTAATGTCTAGTTTAAGAGTAAAAGGTGGAGTCAAGCTTTCCGGTGAAATAACCCCCCAAGGTGCTAAAAATGAAGCACTTCAGGTTATTTGTGCTACACTATTATCAAATAATGATATAATTATTTCAAACATTCCTGATATTATTGATGTTGTAAAACTAATTGATATATTAAAAAGTTTAGGTGTTAGGGTAAATAAAATAGAAAAAGGAAAATATTCTTTTAATTCAGAAAAAATTAATTTAAAATACCTTGAAAGTCAGGAATTTATTAATGATGTAAAGAGATTAAGAGGATCAATTATGTTAGTAGGTCCACTTCTTGCTAGGTTCGGTTTAGCGTCAATCCCCAGGCCCGGTGGTGATAAAATAGGAAGAAGAAGGTTAGACACACATTTTACAAATCTTCAAAAACTTGGGGCAAAACTTATTTATAACTCAGAAATAAAAATGTATACAGTTACTTCAAATAATTCTCTCAAAGGAACAAATATGTTACTTGATGAAGCTTCTGTAACTGGTACTGCAAACATTTTAATGGCCTCTGTACTTGCGAAGGGAAAAACAACTATTTACAACGCAGCATGTGAGCCTTATGTTCAACAGCTTTGTTTACTATTAAACAAGATGGGTGGAGATATTCAGGGTATTGGTTCTAATTTATTAAAAGTTAATGGCGTTTCTTCACTAGGTGGCGCGTATCATGAGATCCTTCCTGATATGATTGAAATTGGTAGCTGGATTGGTTTAGCTGCTATGACAAGAAGTAAATTAAAAATTAAGAACGTATCATGGGATAATTTAGGCCAAATCCCAGATGTTTTTAGAAAACTTGGAATTACAATAGATAGGGAAGGGGATGATATTTTAATACCTGAACACTCTAATGGATATTCAGTCTCAAATTATATTGATGGTTCCATACTAACTATCTCAGATGCTCCTTGGCCTGGATTTAGTCCTGATCTTATATCAATTATCCTTGTTGTAGCTACACAAGCTAGTGGAAGTACACTTATACATCAAAAAATGTTTGAGAGTAGATTATTCTTTGTAGATAAACTAATTGATATGGGTGCAAAAATAATTTTATGTGATCCTCATAGAGCATCTGTTATTGGACA
>MDTB01024129.1_pt1 | contig 11267 bp, 6 predicted proteins | sample 811161 | NCBI WGS metagenome assembly MDTB01 (sample SAMN05326650, study PRJNA326480) | marine metagenome | isolation source: seawater | place: Mediterranean Sea | collected 2009
AAAAAACCTATATTAACCGACTATTTAAACCCTAAGAAAATTATTTTTTTACCTAATACGGCTGGTTGTTTTAATTCTGAAGAGGCTTTAAGAACTTTAAGACTTGCTAGGGAGATGGGTGGCTGGAAACTTGTTAAATTAGAAGTTCTAGGAGATAAAAAAACTCTTTATCCAGATATGATTGAAACTATTAAATCAACAAAAATTTTAGTTAAAGAGGGATTTAAGGTAATGGTTTATTGTACGGATGATCCTTTGCTAGCGAAAAAATTAGAAGATAGCGGAGCTTCAGCAATAATGCCTTTAGCTTCTCCAATTGGATCTGGATTAGGATTACAGAATAAAGTTAATATTTCTCTGATCATAAAACAATCTAAAGTGCCAGTTATTGTAGATGCCGGTATAGGTACAGCTTCTGACGCAACTATTGCCATGGAATTAGGATGCGATGGTGTCTTAATTAATAGTGCTATTGCAAACGCAAATAAACCAATTTTGATGGCGAAGGCCTTTAAGGACGCCGTTATTTCTGGAAGGAATTCTTTTTTAGCTGGCAGAATGAAAAAAAACAACTTTGCTTCACCAAGCTCTCCCATTAAAGGCTTAATTTAATTTTTCTTTTTTCTTCTAACCCAAAGAGTTCTAATTTTTTTTTTTGTTTTAGTTTTTTTTACTTTTTCCTTACTTTTCGTGGAGTCTTTTGTTTTTACTTTTTTATCTTTAGGTAAAATCTTTTTAACTTTTTTTACTTCAGCAATTTCATTTATATTTTCAATTGAATTAATTATTTTTTTTGATTTATTTAATAAGTTTATTTTATACTCTGGAATAATAAATTTATCCTCAGAAAGTATTTTTACCTCATAAGAATATTTTTTTTGAAAATATTTCAACTCGTCAATTAAATTTTTTTCTATATAAATTTTGACTTTTTCAGGAACATATGCATTAATAATTTTTACTTTATCTGTAAAAGCTAAGTGTTGTATTTTTTTCAAAATTTTTTGAGAGAATGAATTAAGTGATAATTGAGTTTCCCATCTGATTGATCCTTCACGTAATCTTTGTCGAGTCATTTCAAGGAGACCAAAATTACTTATTTTTCCAATTTGTATTCTAGCTCTATCTTTTCTGATACTTTCTCTCATCTTTTTTTCAACTATTCTTCTATTATAAAAATTCATCATATCAATAAAGTCAACTACGATTAAACCTGATAAGTCTCTCAATTTTATTTGGTGAGCAATCTCTTCTGCAGCTTCTACGTTTGTATTTAAAGCGGTTTTTTCAATGTTAACTTGCTTTGTGGATTGTCCAGAGTTTATGTCAATTGCAACTAAAGCTTCCGTTGGATTAATTACAAGATAACCACCAGATCTTAATTTTACTGTAGGTTCATAAATATTATTCAATTCTTTTTCAATATTCGCATCATGAAATAAAGGTATTTTGCCTCGATATTTTTTTATATTCTTTACATTTTTTGGCATTAATTCTTTCATAAATTTTTTTGCTTTTTGATATGCTTCATTTCCTTCAACATAAACATTTTTTGTGTCATTATCGTAAGTATCTCTTAGTGTTCTTTTAATTATATCTCCTTCTTCATAAACAAGTGACGGAGCGTTAGAGTCTAGTGCTTTTTCTTTGATTTCTTCCCAAGTTTTTAAAGTATTTTGAAAATCTTTTTCAATTTCATTTTTCGTTTTATTAGCTCCTGCCGTTCTTACGATTACTCCCATGCTTTTTGGAATTTCTATATCATTCAGTATATTGCGAATTTTTTGACGATCAGTAGAATTAAAAATTTTTCTTGATATACCTCCGCCCTTCGGTGTATTAGGCATTAACACCATATATTTTCCTGCTAAAGATATAAAAGTAGTTAAAGCAGCTCCTTTTTGTCCTCTTTCTTCTTTAATAACTTGAATTAATATTACTTGTCCTGGTTTTATTACTTCTTGTATTTTATATCTCTTGATACCAAATGAAGATTTAACTTTTTCCCTGTATTCCTTTTTGTTGTTTTCTTTTTCAATTGTTAAATCGCCACTTCCATTTTTTTCTACTTTAGTCTCTGAAAGATTTTCGGCTTGTGAGTTATCTTGATTATTGTCTAGGGGTTTATCTTTTAAATCTTCTCTTATTTTTTCTTCCGCTATACGTATTCTTTCTTTGTCTTCAGATGGTAACTGATAATAATCAGACTGGATATCATTAAAAGCTAAAAAACCATGCCTATCTCTGCCAAAATTAACAAAGGCAGCTTGTAATGATGGCTCAACTCTACTTATTGTTGCTAAATAGATATTATTTTTAAAGTTTAAATTGTTCTTATCTTCAAATTCATATTCTTCAATTGAATTATCTGATTTAAGAACAATACGAGTTTCATTAGGATGCGATGCATCGATATATAAATTTTTTTCCATTTTATTAGAATTCCTTTTAAATTTTTATGTATTGATAAATTTAAATTTGTCATTAAGGTTATTTTATACATTTTTAGGCATAAATACACGATTTTAATTATTGTCTGCCCAAAGATAGTCAGAATTGTTATTATAAATTAGTTTAATGTTAAAATTTCTCAATTTTTCAGTAAAATTTTTAATCATATTTTTTGTCATTTTAGTATTCTTTAGCTTTTCAACTTTGTGGTATTTTTCCATAGGTTTACCGGATTATAAAAAATTATCTAATTATCAGCCTCCAATATCAAGTAGGGTATATTCAGAAAACAATAAACTAATAGCAGAGTATGCTATAGAAAAAAGGTTATTTATTCCCTTTGAGTCTATCCCAGATAAAGTTGTAAATTCATTTCTTTCAGCTGAAGATAAAAATTTTTTCAGCCACCCAGGTATAGATGCCAAAGGTATATTAAGAGCAGTCATTAAAAATATTAAAAATATTTCACAAAATAAAAGGCTGGAAGGAGCCTCTACTATTACCCAGCAGGTTGCCAAGAACTTTTTATTAACTAATGAGGTTTCAATAAAAAGAAAAATTAAAGAGGCAATCTTAGCATTTCGAATTGAAAGAGCATATACGAAGGAGAGAATTCTTGAACTTTATTTAAACCAAATTTATTTGGGTCAAGGCACATATGGTATAGCTGCAGCTAGTTTAGAGTATTTTGACAAGTCAATAAAAGAATTGAATTACTCAGAGTCTGCATTATTAGCTGCTTTACCAAAAGCACCAAGCAAATACAATCCGTATAGATATCCTGAAATAGCAAAATTTAGAAGAAATTTAGTAATAGAAAATTTGTATGAAAATAATTTTATTACCAAAGAGGAATTAAAAAATTTAAAAAACTCGAACATAAATCTTAAAAAAAGAAAAATTGAAATAGTAAATGAAGCTAATTCTTATACTGAAGAGGTAAGAAAAATAGTCAAGAATATTTATGGTTTCGAAAAACTTTATTCTCAGGGCTTAAGCATTAGTACTCCACTAAATATAGATTATCAAATTCAAGCATTGAAATCTTTAAGAAAAGGAATTGAAGAATACGATAGAAGACGTGGGTGGAGAGGTCCAGTAACAAATACAATAAGGAATAAAAATTGGAAGAATAGCATTAAAAGGTATAAGCTTGACCCTACATTAAACTGGCATTTTGCTGAAATTATTTCATTAGATGATAATAAAATCGAATTTAAAATAATTAACAATAATAAAGATGAAATAAAAAGTTATTTAAATTTTCAAAATATCAAATGGACAGTCCCAAAAAAAAAATTAATTAGAGATATCCATAAAGCAGGAGATATTATTTTTGTTAAAAAAGAGAAAAATTTCTGGACACTTAAACAGTATCCTAAAGTAAATGGAGGTATAGTTATTTTAGATCCATTTACCGGTGATGTGATGGCTCTTGCAGGCGGTTTTAATTTTAAAACAAGTGAGTTTAATAGAGTTACTCAAGCTAAAAGGCAACCGGGATCTGCTTTTAAACCAATTGTTTATGCCGCAGCTTTAGAAAAGGGTTTTGCACCTAATTCGATAATTCTTGACGCACCATTTGTTGAAAGTCAAGGAGTAGGATTAAAAAATTGGAAACCAGAGAATTACGGTAAAAAATTTTATGGACCATCAACGTTGAGGAAAGGAATTGAATATTCAAGAAATTTAATGACAGTCAGAATTGCAAAAATTTTAGGTTTGGAACAAATTTTAGATTTATCTAAAAAATTAAATATCTATGATGAGATACCTGAACTATTATCTGTATCATTAGGAGCTTCAGAAACTACATTAATAAATTTAACTTCGGCCTATGCACCATTTGTTAATGGAGGAAAAAAAATAGATCCTAAATTAATTTCTAGAATACAAGATAGAAGGGGAAAAACAATTTTTCAAAAAAAAGGAATGAAGTGTTTAGGATGCGATAAATTTATTAGTGATGAATTTGAGCTTCCTAAAATTGAAAATAAAAATGAGCAAGTATTAAGTGAAGAAACCTCTTATCAAATGACATCAATATTGCAAGGCGCTGTACAAAGAGGAACTGCAAAAAAATTGAGAACTTTAAAAGTACCCTTAGCCGGAAAAACAGGTACAACCAATGATAACTTCGATGCTTGGTTTATCGGATTTTCCTCCAACTTAATAATCGGTGTATACGTTGGTTTTGATAATCCAAAAACTTTAGGAAAATATGAAACAGGATCAAAAGCAGCACTACCAATTTTTAAAGATTTTGTTGAAAATTCACTTTACAAAGAAGATTTTGGCGAATTTCAAATACCTGAAAAAATTTATTTAACTTCATTGAATTATGATACGGGTTTAAAGTCAGCGCCTGGTGAAAAAAATTCAATTATTGAAGCTTTAAAATTAAAAGATATTAACAATTTGAATAATAATACCTTAATCTCAACCAGCGGACGTGATAAAATAGTTAAATTTAGACAATTCTATTAATGGAAAATTTTGAAAACACTTTAATTGCCACTGAAAAATCTCTTAATAATATTAGGGGGTATCTTTGATAAAGAAAATATTGAGACAAAATTAAAAGAGCTAGAAAAAATTTCTTTAAAAGAGGATTTTTGGAAAGATAAAAATTTAGTAAAAAAAACAGTTAAGCAAAAAAAAATTTTTGAGGATATATTAAATTCCTACAATAAATCGTTAATAGACTTAGAAAATTTAAAAGATCTTTATATTTTAGCGTCTCAAGAGAAAGATGAAGACACTATTCGAGATTGTTATAAAAAAATAATACAAAATCTAAAAGATATTAAAAAAATTGAAAACATCTGTTTTTTGTCGGGAGAGAATGATGATTATGATATTTATCTAGAAATTCATGCTGGTGCTGGAGGAACAGAAAGCCAAGATTGGGCAGATATGCTGCGAAGAATGTACATGAAGTGGTTCGATAAAAAAAAATTTAAATATGAAATTATAAGTGAGCATAAAGGAGAAGAAGCGGGAATTAAATCTTCAACAGTTAAAGTTGAAGGTAACTATCTTTACGGACTTATGAGATCAGAGTCTGGGGTTCACAGACTTGTTCGTATTTCACCATTTGATAGTGGCGCTAGAAGGCATACAAGTTTTGCCAGTGTGTGGGTTTATCCAGCCATTGAGGATGATATAAATATTAAAATTGATGAAAAAGATTTAAGAATTGACACTTACAGGTCAAGCGGTGCTGGTGGACAGCATGTTAATACTACTGATAGTGCTGTAAGGATAACACATTTACCCTCAAAAATTGTTGTGCAATGTCAAAATGAAAGGTCGCAACATAAAAACAAAGAAACTTGTTATAAAATGTTGAGAGCAAGATTGTATGAGCATGAAATGCAAAAAAAAGAAGAAGAAAATCAGAAAGAGTTAACCTCTAAAACAGATATAGGCTGGGGTCATCAAATAAGATCATATGTGCTTCAACCTTATCAACTTGTAAAAGATTTAAGGAATAAAACAGAGAGCACTAACCCACAAAGTATTCTAGATGGAAATATTGATCAATTTATCGAAGAAGGTTTGAAAAACAAGTAATGAAAAAAATATTTTTAAGTCTATCAATATTTATAATAATTTCTTTAACATCTTTATTGATAATCCTTGCAACTAATGGAATTAAAACGGATAGATTTAATAAATTTATTTCTAATAAATTAACTCAATCTAAAAATATTGATTTAAAATTGGAAAAAATAAAATTTAAATTAGATTTACAAAATTTGAGTTTATTTTTGGAAACTCAAAAGCCAATTATCAATTATAGAGACATACTTATTCCTGCTCAAAATATTAAAGTATATATTGATTTTTTATCTCTTTTAAAATCAGAACCAAAAATTAAAAAAATTAATTTAATTTTGAATGAGATAAATATATATGAATTAAATAAACTTTCCTCAATTATAAAACCTTCAAACTTTAAAAGTTTTATAAATAATAAGGTTAATTCAGGAAAAATTTTTTCAGAAATTGAGATATTTTTAGATAAAAAGGGAACATTTGATAATTTTATAACTAGAGGCAATATTAAAAATTTAAATTCAGAATTATTTGGTGGTTTAAATCTAACAAATACAAATCTAAGTTTTTTTGCGGATAAAAACGATATTTTAATTAAAAATATTTTCGGAAATGTTGAAGGAATGACGATATCTGAAGGTGACGTTAAAATTGAGCTTCATGATGTTATAAAATTAAATTCAAACTTTAAATCAAGAATTAATTTAAATAATGAATTTTTCGATAAAGATATTCAAATAGTTAAAAAACTTAATTTATTAAATAATATAGAAAATTTACAAGGTATGTTTAACAATAGTTTTAATATCGAACTTGATAACACTTATAAAATTTTAGACTATAACTATAGCTTTTCAGGAAAAATTGAAGAAAGTAAAATAAAATTTTCAAAATCAATAAAAAATAACTTTCTCAAAGAAAAACTCAGTCAAATTTATTTATCAGATCTACAGATAAAAACATCTTTTAAGCCTAAAAATGTTGAATTAAATTGTGATGGAAAATATTCATTTGATAACTTGGATTTTCAGAAACTGAATTTACAAAATATAATTAGTAATGATTTATCAAATTTTAAAATAAATTTTGATTTTAAAAATGATTTTCACATTGATTTAATCAATTATAAAAAATTAAAAAATTCAATAGCAAATGTGTTCATAGACTTCAGCAAGAAAAATAATGAGATAAGAATAAAAGAAATCAATTTTGCAAATAAAGATAACGTTATTAAACTTAATGATTTAAAATTTAATAAAAATACATTTTCGTCTTTCGGTAAAGTATTAGTAAACACCTCAAATAATGATTTTACAATTAGTAATAAAAAAAAAATTTTTATCAATGGAAAGAAATTTGATGCAACCAATTTAATTAAAGCTTTTAACAATCAAAACGATGTCAATATATTCAAAAATATTAATAAAAATATTGAAATAAATTTTAATAATATTCAGTTACCGATGTCTGAGAAGCTCCAAAATTTTAAATTATTAGGTGAAATTAAAGAGGGGAAATTAGTTAAAATTTCTTCAAAAGGAGATTTTGAAAAAAATAAATTTTTAGATATTTCTATGAAAAAAGACAAAAATAGTGAAAGAAAATATTTAGAGATTTATTCTGATTTAACAAAACCATTACTATCTGAATACAGTTTCTTTAATGGACTTTCTGGTGGAAAATTACTTTATGTATCAATCATAGAAGATAAAAAATATAATTCAAAACTCACAATTGAAAATTTTAAAATAGTGAATGCGCCAGGAGTAGTAAAATTACTTTCATTAGCAGATTTAGGTGGACTAGCGGATTTAGCAGAGGGAGAAGGTTTATCTTTTGATTTATTAGAAATTGATATGGAAAAAAGTAATAACTTTTTAAAATTAAATGAGATTCTTGCTTTAGGTCCAAGCATTTCAGTTTTAATGGAGGGATATCAAGATAAAAGTGGCTTAACTAGCCTAAGAGGAACTTTAGTGCCTGCAAAAACACTTAATAAAATAATTTCAAAAATTCCTTTAATTGGCAATATCATAATACCTAAAGAAGTTGGAGAAGGTCTATTTGGAATTAGTTTTAAAATGAAAGGTCCAAAAGGAGAAATTAAGACTAGTATCAACCCTATCAGAACTTTAACTCCAAGATTTATTCAAAAGATTGTCGATAAGAGAAAAGAAACTAAGTGATTTTAACTAAAAAATGTTTTTTTTTCCCATAAGAAATTTTTAAAACATTTTTCTTGAAATCATTTAATTGAAGAATTTTATTTTTATCACTTAATACAACATCATCAATCTTGAAGCCTTTATTATCTATAGCCCTTCTTACTTCACTTTTAGAGGGTAAAATTTTGTTATTAGCTATAAAATCTAAAAAATTTAATCCATCTTTTATCTCTTTTAGTTTGATCTTGATTTCTGGAAGTTCAGACCCGAAACCACCTTTTTGAAAAGTTTCTTTTGCAGTTTTTTCTGCCTTTTTAGATGCTAAATCTCCATGAAGTATTTTTGTAGCTTCATTAGCTAGTAGAATTTTTAAATTATTAATATTTTTTTCTTTTTCAAAAATTTTATCTATCTCTTTTGTTTCAATATCAGTAAAAAAATTTAAAAATCTTTTAACATCGCGATCGTCTGTATTTCTCCAAAACTGCCAGTAATCATATGAAGACAAATTATCCTCATTTAACCAAATAGCTCCTTGTTCAGTTTTACCCATCTTCGCACCAGAAGCTAGAGTAATTAAAGGTGAAGTCAGTCCATAAGCTTCCCTTTTCATGATTCTCCTTATCAACTCCACTCCATTAATAATATTCCCCCACTGATCTGAACCTCCTATTTGAAGGATGCAATTTTTTTTCTTGAATAATTGAAAAAAATCGTATGCTTGTAAAATCATATAATTAAATTCCATGTAACTTAAAGATTGTTCTCTCTCTAATCTTAATTTAACACTATCAAAAGTAAGCATTTTATTAATAGTGAAATGACTTCCAATATTTCTTAAAAATTCAATATAATTTAATTTATTCAACCAAACCCCGTTATCTACAAAAATTGGGGCTGTTTTTTTATTAGATGTATCCAGGATCTTTTTAAAAACTTTTTTTATACTTTTTATATTGTTATTAATATCTTTTTTTCCCAAAATTTTCCTTGTAGTGTCTTTTCCAGACGGATCTCCAATTAATGTCGTGCCACCACCTAATAACACTATTGGTCTATGTCCGTGTTTTTGCATTAATCTCAAAATCATAATTTGTAATAAGCTACCAACATGAAGACTGCTGGCAGTACAATCAAAACCTATATATCCAGATATTGACTTTTTATTGCAAATTTCGCTAAGTTTGTTTAATTCGGTACACTGATTGAGGTACCCACGGTCTTCCATTTCCTGTAAAAAGTTATTTTTCATAGTGATATTTAATTAAGCAACTATTATACAAAAATTGTTATAAATAAATAAAAATATGCAAAAAAATTGGATCTGTTTGGGATTAATGAGCGGAACTTCAGGAGATGGAGTAGACGCATCTATAATAAACACAAATGGAATAAATCATTTTGAGTTAATCAAGGATGAATACTATGAATATGATTTAAAAATTTATAAAGATATTCACAACCTTAAAGAAAAAATTCATAAAGCAGAGCACCTTAAAACCTTTAGTAAAGAAATTGATAGATTAGAGAGAGAAATCACAATTTTTCAAGCAAAAATAATAAAAAAAATAAACTTAGATAATAACGCTATAATAGGCTTTCATGGTCAAACTATATATCATAATCCAAAGGAAAAAATTTCAAAGCAGTTGGGTAACGCAAAGTTACTAAATCAATTAACTAATAAAACTGTGGTCTTCAATTTTAGGAAAAATGATATCCTCAATGGAGGTCAAGGAGCGCCTTTAACTCCTATCTTCCATCAATTGCTTGCTTTAAGACAACAACTTGAATTACCCGTATGCTTCCTTAATATTGGAGGAATTTCTAATATTACTATTGTTTATGATGAAAACGATCCAACAAAACTTTACAGTAGAGATATTGGACCGGGAAATTGTTTAATAGACTCTTGGGTGAGAGCTAACACGAATAAAAAGTATGATTTAAATGGACAGATTGCTTTAAGCGGAACAAAAAATGAAATAATTTTTGAGCAGGCTCAAGAGCTATATATGAATAGAGATAATAAAAAGAAAATGTCATTTGATACTAATGATTTTGACATATCTTTCATAAGAGGATTAAATTTTGAAGACGGAGTTACAACTTTAACAGATTTTACAGCAAGTATTATTGGTGAAGAATTGTCTTTATCACTAAAAAAATCAAAAAAAGAAATTACCGAAATACTTCTTTGTGGCGGAGGAAGGAAAAATAAAGCTCTAATTAAAAAGATTAAAGAAAATTTGCCGAAAAATATTGATCTTAAGTTGATTGATAAATATAGAATTGATGGAGATTTTATAGAATCGCAAGCATTTGCCTTTCTTGCTGCTAGATCTTTTTTGCGATTACCAATTTCATTTCCTGGAACAACTGGATGTGAAAAACCCTGTTTGGGTGGAGAATTAGTTGAAAATTAAATTAAAGCAGTTTTTTCTTTAATATATTTTTCTATTTCTAAAATTAATTCTTTTTCCTTATTATTAAAAAAATGATTTGAATTTTTAATTTTTGAAAATAGAACCTCAACGCCTTTTTGATTTTTAATTCGATTATTTAACTCATCAATACTTTCTTTAGATACAAGCTCATCATTCTCACTGTATAAAACTTGACCCGAGGTCGGACATGGAGCTAAAAAGGAAAAATCATATACATTAGGCTGAGGAGATACAGCTATAAAATTATTCACTTCTGGTCTTCTCATTATCAATTGCATACAAATTAAAGAACCAAAGGAAAAACCAGATACCCAACATTGACTGTAATCTAAATTTTGTCTTTCAATCCAATCTAATGCAGCAGCTGCATCAGATAGTTCACCTTGTCCGTTATCAAAGACTCCATCACTTTTTCCAACACCTCTAAAATTAACTTTTATAACTGAAAAACCATTCTCTAAAAAAATATTATACATAAGTTGAACAATTTTATTATTCATTGTTCCTCCGTATTGAGGATGAGGATGTAAAACTATTGCAACAGGAGACCCAAATTTTGGATTTTTATAATATTTTGCTTCAAGTCTTCCAGCTGGCCCAGGTATAAAAATTTCTAAACTTTTTGGTTTCATATTTGATAATG
>MDTB01068276.1_pt1 | contig 11267 bp, 9 predicted proteins | sample 811161 | NCBI WGS metagenome assembly MDTB01 (sample SAMN05326650, study PRJNA326480) | marine metagenome | isolation source: seawater | place: Mediterranean Sea | collected 2009
AGTCTTGCTTAAGGGAGGAAGCGTGGCATCGTGCCACCTTACCGCAAGCCTCTTGTTCTCTTCCGGTAACGGCATGATGTCACGTTTATTTATTTTTCCCGCCTTAAAAATTCTCTATTTTCGTTGGTGTAATGATGACATGCTCAAGCGTGATAAGTTGTTTGTTGAGGTTTTAAATATGCATTATTTTGCTGAGTTTATTCAAGGCTCTCGAGCTTTAAGAGACCAGCAATAGTTTTTTCTAAAAGAGGCTTCTGATCTGGTCTAAATTGCATCTTAAATTTTTTAATATTCAAATTTTTCTCTTTAGCTCTTTTTAGAAACTTCTTTGCGCTCTCAATATTGCCTTTCTCTTGTTCAAGAAATGCGTAAAGAGCTAAAACTCTAGCTGACATATCCTCGGCTTCAATATTTTCACCAATGAGGCTGTAGATTTCACTAATCTGATTATCTTTATAGAGGGAAAATACCAAGCTACTAGTGATAAACCATCCATTATCATTTGGCACTAAATTGAGCGCATCTCTTTTTGATTTGATAGCATTTTTACTATCTCGGCAGCGTTCGTAGACGATTCCAGCAGTTGTCAATGTATCTACTGTGCCGCTTAATTTTTTAGCTAACTGGATATCAGCAATTGCCTCTTGGCAACTCTTATTGAGCATATCCACACCTATCAAAGCTCCAGCCGCCAGTGCGTCAGAGGATTTGGGATTGAGCTCTATTGCTTGGTCCATAATTAAGGAAAGTCTTTCTAGATCTTGATCTTTGTCTGTGCTCAACTTTAAAATAAGTTTTTGATATACTTGCCAAGCCTCCATTACCAACACTGTCACGTTTTCATCTACATAGGATGGTTTGAGGTTTTCCAATATTCTCAATGCGTTAATATAACTCTTTTTGTTGAATCTCCGATATTCTTCGCGCCAATTTAAAAAAAGAACAAAATCTTCAATGGAATTGAAGTCTTTAGACCAATTACTTCCTTGTACGGCTCCAACACCAAGGTCAATAGAGAGGTCCTGCAATATTTCATTACTAAGTTCATCCTGAACTTTAAATATGTCCTGTAAATTGAAGTCTTTCTTTTTAGCAACTGTTATCTCAGAGGCTTTTAAGTCACTTACTTGAAGATTGAGCCGAGCATTTTCGCCCATTACTTGTATTGAGCCTCTAATAATATAATTAACACCATATTGATCTCTGATGGCTTGATCTGTCATTTTAGCCTTTTTGCTATAATTGCTTGTGCTACTTGAAAGAACTCTCACTCCATTATAGCTTGCAAAAGTAGAGATCATGCTTTCGGTGACCCCATTTGCAAAGCTTATGATATCTCCAGAAACGCCCGTAGCATTAATAGGCGAAACTAAAATCTTGGGAACTGAGGAACCGACGCTTTTGTTTTCTATAGTGTGTTCGTTGGGAATTAACATAAAATATATAAGGCCCAAAACACCTATAATTAAAAAACCAGCAAAAGCTCCTGTGATAGGGCTAATCAATTTAGACTTTGTTCTGAGTGTTCTTTTTTGTGAGTTTGCAAGAAGGATATCAAAAGCATGAAATTCATTTTGCTTTATCTTTTGAATGCCAAGGTCGTGAAATTCATATTTCGTCTTTCCCTTTACAAAGTCATAAATGACTTTGGAAATGCTTATGCCACTAGTTTGGGCGAGAGCTTCGAGCCTCGCGGCTATATTCACTCCATCCCCCATTAAATTACCTTTTTCTATGACTACATCACCGGAATTTATTCCAATGCGGAACTCTAGTTTCACTGATGTATCTGATAGGGAATTTCGCTTTGTGATTGACTGCTGGAATTCTACTGCGCACTCAACTGCCGATACAGCACTAGGGAACTCTGCTAAAAAAGAGTCGCCACCAGTATTAAATAGCCGACCTTTATGCTTAGTGAATAATTCCATAAGTATTTTTTCGCAGGAACGCAGATTTTTTAGAGTATCGCTCTCGTCAATCTCTACATGTTTGCTGTAACTGACCACATCAGTTGCAAAAATTACTGCTACTTTGCGTTCAATTTCTTCAGCAGACATCAATTGTCCCAGCCAGATTGAAAATACTAAAATTATGCATGAGGGTTTGTCGATGTCCAGAATAACATAGGAGTTTAATATGCCTCGCCCTTATTCCTCATGTCAAAGAGTTGGAAAGAGCCATCGAAAAAGTATTTGAAATTTAAATTTAAGCTTGTAAGATTTAGCTTGGAGACTGGCAATATGGAAATTTACTTCCCCCATTTAACGAATGGGCAACCTAATTCGCGTCGGAATGAGGTATTATCCACACATGATCGACTGCGATTGGCAGCAGACAGAATAGCACTAGCCCCTACTGCTATGGTGATATTAGTTATAACTTTACGCGTGATTTTTAAGCGATGTTTTTTCGGCATCTTTGCACTTTTGAGGCTGAAACCTAATCAAAATACAAGAAGCGCGTAACGGCATTAATTAAAAGAAGACCAAACGCTAATTTAATACAATTGTGTCTAATCTGTTTGGCTTCCCATAGAAAGAAAACACAACACTTTTTTACAATTGAAGGTTTAAATGAAACTATTTCTCTTCTCTAACAATTGGTCAGAAAGTGCCTATGAAAATACTCTCGCAACAAAAATCTATTTAGAAACTTTATTTATCCCTGCATCTGTTTGAGCAGTTTTGTTCCGGTATCATCGTCGACCACAGGTGATATTACCGGGAAAGTGCAGGCTCCTGACCAAGACATCGCCCAACCAGTTAGCGCCTCTTGCGATTCTGCTTCAACGATTGCCACTCCCCAGCCGTTGGGTAAATCATGCCAGCGACCGACAAGATTAACACCATCTGGAATCTCTTTTGCTCGTTCTTCTTCGCTCATATTAGCAAAAAAGGCTTGCGTGTCAGCTTGTTTGTCACGGTCTACTTGATATTTAACATAAAATAACATTTTAGTTCCTTTCAGTTACAATCTCATTCTCTTGGTTTATGAGGGATTGCTCTATCAACTTAGAAAAAAAGACTATAAGCGGTACAACAAATTTTTAACACTATACTATTCTCGAAAAAAATGTTGTATCATAGAATTATAAATCTCTAATAGGTGTGCAAAACTTGCACTACGCTTCTAAGAATGGTGAACCATGTCTCCAAACAGATGTGCGAGTAGAGTGTAAGCTGGGCGGTGAGGGGATAATACAAGACCAAAAAGAGACTCTGTTTTGACTATGACTGACAGAAACTACTAACACTCACGGCCATTAGATGTTCACCGCTGGAGTGAATATGAAAAGCGATTATTATCTTTTAGCACTGACTATTCTTTTTTCAAGAATGTCGCCACGAGTAAGGAACTGCAGTTGCATTTTCATGAACCTTTCAGGTACGAAAAAAGGTACGAAAATGCTAATACGGGCTGGAATGTGTTGACTACACCGTAGTCACCGGTCTCGTAAGCCCTTGTATTTGCATAATGTGTTTAATGAGTTGAATCGGGATAGGTTATCCAACCGTTCTCCAAAACCGGGGGCTGGTGGTTCGAGCCCCTCCACTCCTGCCACATAAAGAAAAGCCCCTGGGAAGACACCCGGGGGCTTTTTTGTTGCGTATAATACACATGTGCTGATTGGCCATCCATTTCATATGAGTGAATGAATTAACCTATGTCTATGTTTTATTCCCTTACCCTTTACCTTTATGGCGCAGGCTCTTCTGCTTTGCCGCCAACAGCATCAAATCGGCAGATGTTCATTGATTTGCTCTCCGGCCTGACAGTTGCGCTGGCCCTCGTGCCAGAGGCAGTGGCATTTTCCTTTGTGGCAGGTGTTGAACCACTTGTCGGGCTTTATGCTGCCTTTATTGTTGGGCTCATCACCGCAATGGTTGGCGGTCGGCCAGGCATGATTTCAGGAGCTACAGGTGCGCTAGCGGTGGTGATGGTGTCTTTAGTCAGTCAGTATGGCGTTGATTACTTATTTGCCACAGTGGTGCTGATGGGCGTGATGCAGCTTATTGCTGGCGTGTTGCGGTGGGGAAAATTCATTCGCATGGTGCCGCATCCAGTGATGTTGGGCTTTGTGAATGGTCTCGCCATTGTGATCGGCCTTGCGCAGCTTGAACAGTTCAAAATCGTTTCTGCGTCTGGCGAGGAAGCTTGGGTTAGTGGGCCGGAACTTATGATCACATTGGTGCTTGTTGGGCTAACTATGGCCATCATTTGGGTGACACCGCGTATAACTAAGCTTATTCCCGCCCCGCTAGCTGCCATCGGGTGTATCAGTGCTCTTGTGATTGTGCTTGATATCGATGTTACTCGTGTAGGCGACCTTGCCAGTTTGTCAGGTGGTCTTCCTGTTTTTACCCTACCGCAGATTCCCCTCTCATTTGATACGCTGTTAGTTATCTTGCCATACGCGTTCATTTTGTCGGCAATTGGTCTGATTGAAAGTCTCCTGACATTAAATCTAGTTGGGGAAATGACAGCACAGCGTGGTGGAGCTTCACAAGAATGTGTTGCTCAGGGTGCGGCAAACCTGGTCACAGGATTTTTTGGAGGCATGGGCGGCTGTGCCATGATTGGGCAATCCATGATTAATGTGAAATCAGGCGGGCGCACCCGTATTGCCGGTATAGCTGCGGCTTTGTTTCTGCTTATGATTATTCTTGCCGCTTCATCACTGATTGAACAAATTCCCATAGCAGCTCTAGTTGGAGTTATGTTTATGGTCGTGATCGGCACTTTTGCTTGGTCATCACTGAAAACCCTGTTCAAGGTTCCAAAGTCTGACGCGCTAGTAATCATTGTTGTGACTCTTGTGACGGTGATGGCTGATCTGGCAGTAGCTGTGATTGTGGGTGTCATCTTGTCTGCCCTCGTTTACGCCTGGAATGCTGCTAAACAGATCACGGCGTCGACGCGTCCTTCTGCGCGTGAGGCTGGCGCCCTTGTTTATGAGATAAGAGGTCCTTTATTCTTTGGCTCGACAGCCGGGTTTCGGGAATTATTTCAGATAAAAGAAGACCCTGAACTGATTGTTATCGACTTTGCTGGATCGCGTGTAGTAGATCAATCTGCGTTGCAGGCTATTGAAGATGTTGCGCAGAAATATCACGAGGCTGGAAAGCAGGTGAAGTTGCGGCATCTGACAAAAGACTGTCAGCGTCTGCTTAGCAAATCAGGACAGCTAGTAATTAATAGCGAAGATGATCCTGATTACAAGATTGCAGCTGATTATTCTGTGAGGCTGGGAGTGTTTGGCAAGGCAGAAGGTTGAGGCGATAAACTATGGGCAGTATTTAGCACAAATGCTACCAATTTACCCTGCATTACCCTAAAATAACGCTCTCCAAAACCGGAGGCTGGGGGTTTGAGCCCCTTCACTCCAGCCAAAATATATTAGTGATAACAGTTAGTTACTTATATTTTTCCAGAGAGAAAAACTCATTTTGTGACACAAACAAACATATCACACACCGAATGACTTTTAACTGGTATCTATCGGTACTGATGTGGACATAGCTTCTCTTTCAAAAGAAAGCACACACACGCCAGAAAAACGGGAATATTTGTGCACAAAAGCGTTTTTTGTGTCCTCAAGAATTTTGGGTAATTCTCGCTCAAAATTTTTAAGTGAGGCCATATCGTCAAAACGGACACTGATAGCAACATCACCATCTTTTCCAACTGTTACTTGCAGCCCTTGAAAGTCAAAAAGTGAAATCCTGCTCCTCAGCATATCACTCAAGCTGTTAGCCGCAATCTTTGCTTCTGCAATTGAAGCAAATTTAAATTGTAATTGCGTCGAAAACATATTAATTCACTCCAGCTCACCTAAAAGGTCTTCAAGTCGACTTCCAACCGCAGGTTCATTTGGCTGATTGCCGAGATAACCTTTTTCTGGAAGTCCTAGCTCATTCTTGAGGTCACTGCCGTCTTTCGTAAGAACAAAGTGACCGTCTTCTTTGGAAATGATATTATCTTTCTCAAGTTTTTTTAAAACATTCATTGGTGCTGAGCCAATTACGCAAAAATTCAAGAACCCAATTAGTTCGTCTATTTTTCCTTTTGGCGCGAACCGCACAAATCTTCCGAGCATAGCTGCAATTTTTTCGGCATTTAAGGTAGCCTGTTCACTACGAAGAATGATTTGATCGGTTACAGCTTTGGCTAGTTGTTTCATAAGCCGTATTTGTTCATCGCTTATATTTGACGGGCTATGGTAGAAAACGCATAAAGTGCCAATCACATGTCCTTCTTTTGTGACAAGTGGAAAGCCTGAATAGGCTTTAGCGCTTACGGGAGGTTTAGTAATATGACTTTCCAAGAAACGCTCATCTTTTGAAAAGTCTGGTATTATAAGTGGCTCTGGATTTGAGAGCGCAAATTGGCAAACTGACAACCTTTGGGGCATAGCAAGTAGAGGGTCAATGGTCATCCCAGATCCTCCAATAGTAAATTGGTCCTTTCCGTCAAGTATATTGATCATACTAAGTTGAGAGCCTGTAATCATTTTTGCTACTTCAGCAAAAATTTCAAACTGGCTTGATAATTCACGCCCTATTATATTTGTCTCGATTACCTTGTTACGTCTTTGAGCTTCGTTTTTTGGTGGAGGTGCGATCGCCATTTTACGGGATGTGGCTAACGCTAGACCCATCTTCATAAAGTCTTTAAAGCCGACGGCTTTCACGGCACGTTTTAATGACATCCATAGGCCTCGTTGGTTCCAAACACACAGATACCCAGCAGTTTTAATTAAAAACTGAAATCTGTCTATAAGTATCAGTTTATCATTCCCTTTCAACGTTCGCTTCACATCTTTACATATTAAGGTGAAATTTTATAGAAAATGGTGTTGTCTTAGTTAAATTTGAAAACTCCATATATCTTAGTATCTGGAATAACACAGGGACTGACACACTCACTGGTCTCTGTCGTTTAAATTATTGATATAATCAATATATTAATAATAAAGCACCGATCTCCAAAACCGGGGGCTGGCGGTTCGAGCCCCTCCACTCCTGCCATTTAAAAGCCTTGGGTAAACACCCAAGGGCTTTTTTGATGAGTGTGATTTCGAGCTAGGCTTCAAATTTACAGGAAGGGTCGGGGTAGTCGTAAAGCGCTATTGCCTTTTGCATAGAATCCCTATCTTTCATCAATTCATTATGCTTGCATAAACTTGGAAAGGCGGTAATTTTTACACCATCTAAGTAAAGCCAACGAAAAATTAAAGCCAAATATGGGTCACAGATCGAATAATTTTCACCTAATACATAAGGTCCCTTAAAATAATGTGTTTCTATGATGCTGGCACATTCGGTCATGTTTTCTAAAACCTTAGCAGTCATAGCTTTTTCGGCTTCTTTATTGTCTACCCAGCGATCTCCGCGATGTTTGTGTGCGTGAGCAACATGCACGGTTGAGGCTAGAAACATGTTAAAAGCTTGTGCTTCGGCAAGTAAAAACGCATCATTCGGCGCAAGGTTTTTTTCTGGATATAATTGCGCTATATATAAAAGTATTGCAGGCGTTTCAGTAAGTATTCCTCTAGAAGTTAAAAGTGCGGGAACACGACCTTTTGGATTTACCTGAAGATAAGAATCAGACTTTTGCTCAGATTTATTGAAATCAATTTTTACTGCATCAAAGTCAGCTTTTGTATCGAAAAGCAGGATGTGCGGGGCAAAGGCACAAGAGCTTGCTGAATAATAGAGTTTCAACTTCATTTAATGCTCTCCTTAACTAATTTTCATATTTTATTATGATGTGAAATTTGTCCATAAGTATCAGTATTCTATAAATCCGATTAAATTTTTAAGACAGAAACTTAAAAGGCCTAGGGGGGGATCCGCTGTTAACTTTTTTATTGCGGAACAGTTGTGTTTTTGCCAGCCTTATTTGATGAGTGATTACAAGAACTAAGCAGGATAGATTATGACACAGATCATCGTTTTAGGTGCAGGCATTGTTGGTGTATCAACATCCATTTGGCTGCAACGGGCTGGCTATCATGTGACGCTGGTTGATAAGGCTGGCCCGGCTAGTGGTACATCTTTTGGCAATGCGGGTGTTCTTGCTGCAGGTGGTGTAATTCCTGTCACAACACCGGGACTTTGGAAAAAAGCCCCTTTTATGCTTTTGGACAAGAACTCGCCCTTATTTTTGAGATGGCGCTATCTGCCGAAGCTGTTGCCTTTCCTGATCAATTATTTAAAAAAATGTACTGAAGAGGACGTAAATATTTATGCAAAAGGCATGCTTCCCCTGATCTATGATGCAGTTGAACAGCACAAAGCGTTAGCAAAAGGTACGCCAGCAGAGACCTTCATAAAGGATGCTGATTACTGTTTCGGATATGATACTGAAACGCGTTATTTAGGCGACCAGTCCAGTTGGGCATTGCGCAAACAGCTAGGTTTTGAGTTTCAGGTTCAAAGCGGAGAGGACTACGGAAAAACAGATCCCCTCTATGCAGGTAAATTTCATACTGTCGTCAGATGTAAACAGCATGGCATGGTTACAGACCCGGGGGCTTATGTAAAAGCTTTAGCCCAGCATTTCCAAGATTCAGGGGGTGAGCTTGTTCTTGCAGATGTGATAGGTTTGGGAAAAGACGATACTGGCAAGCCGTTCCTCGACTCATCTTCAGGTAAAATGTCAGCAGATAAATTGGTTTTAACAGCTGGCGTCTGGTCACGTCCCTTTATGGAGAAGATGGGTATAAAAGTGCCGATGGAAAGTGAGAGAGGATATCATTTAGAACTAACATCACCTGAGAGATATCCGGTAAATCCGATGATGGTGGCCTCAGGAAAGTTTGCCGTGACCCCGATGAAAGGCCGTATCCGCTGTGCAGGTGTGGTTGAGTTTGGCGGCACAAAGGCTGGCCTTGAGGACGGGCCGATTAAAATGCTTCGCACGCATGTGGAATCATTATTCAACGACCTTAATTATGATGAGATAGAGGAATGGTTAGGCCACAGGCCAGCGATAACAGATTCATTGCCGATGCTAGGACAGCTATCCTCTCACCAGGAAATCTATACCGCATTTGGCCATCAGCATCTCGGTCTGACGGGTGGTGCCAAGTCAGGCAAAATTCTCTCAGATATCATTACCCAAAACCCAACAAATCTTGATTTAAGCCCTTATCGTCCAGACAGATTTTCTGCTAAAAACCAGCCTAACTGAGAAAGCGTCTGGGTTTCAGCCCAGCATGCAACCACTCCACAAAATTCACAATAGAGTATATTGGCAGCTCAACTACTTCTTGTATCGCTTCAGCGTAGGGGCTCATATTTGTGCACTCAAGAATTATTGCGCCCAGATCAGGGTGGTTTGTCTTCATCTTCAAAGCTGCATTAATATTATCCATCCTTGCCAGTTCAATATTCAACTGTAGCTCGTCATTCAGGATAACTCTGCTAAATTCAGCGCCATCTTCTGTTGTGCCGATGGGGGTGTCTGACGGCACCTTTGCGGATCTGAGATGCGCATCACTTAAAGTGGACTTTGAAATTGTCAGTATGCCGGCTTTTTTGCTGTCTGGAAGCAGCATGTTTACTGTGCTGACCTGCATTAATGAAGAGGTCAGAACAGGCACTCTAACAGCAGCTGAGAGTTCTTTTTGGAAAATCGATAAAAACCCGCAATTGGTGGTGATAGCATCCGCACCGTCAGAAACCAGCTCTTCAGCAGCAGCAATAAATCTGTCTAACGTGCCTTCAGCATTCTTTCGCACAACGCGGTCTGGGGTCGCGCCTTTTACGACTTTATAGAGCACAGGAAACGGCCATGTTTCCGCATTACCCATATCACCGGGGATACGTGGAAACTGTGCTTCCAGCATCAGGATGCCAATTCTCGCTCCGTAAATTGATTTACCGCCTGAAACTAACATGCCAGCTCTCTTTTATTGCAACTTGTCAAAATCTGATATCTGACATTAACTTTATTTTTAGCAACATGCGAGAGGTCAGAAATGGAAAGCACAGAAAATATGTCCAGAGGGAACATGTTGAGTGGAGCAGAGGCGATGGTCCGTATGCTGCAGGCTTATGATGTGAAACATATTTTTGGTCTCTGTGGGGACACAACTCTGCCTTTTTATGACGCGCTGGCCAGACTAGACCACGATATAGTTCATTATCTTACCCGCGATGAAAGGCACGCCGCCTACATGGCTGATGGTTATGCCCGTGTAACGGGCAAACCGGGCATTTGTGAGGGGCCTTCAGGGGGCGGGGCCACGTATATACTGCCTGGACTAGTTGAGGCTAATGAAAGCTCTATTCCGGTTCTCGCCATCACAACAGATGTTGCCACTACCAGCCGTGGCAAATATCCATTAACTGAATTAGACCAGGTTGCTTTGTTCAAGCCTGTCACAAAGTGGAATGCGTCTCTGGATGATGCAGCTGGCCTTCCTGCATCAGTCAGAAAAGCGTTCAGAACAATGACGACAGGCAGGCCTGGTGCTGTTCATCTGGCTTTTCCCTTTGATACGCAAAAAATCACACTGGATGAACATCAGGTTTGGGCAGAAAAACGACATACTCATTTCCCAGCTGAAAGGCTTTTAGATTCAAAAGATAAATTTGAAGACGCAGCGGCTATTCTGCGTGAGGCGGAAAATGCGCTAATCATTTGTGGGGGCGGGCCTGTTATTTCTGGCGCTTATGAAGAGCTTTATAAACTTGCTGAGCTGTTGGAAATTCCTATTGCAACCACAGTATCTGGGCAAGGAGCTGTAGCTGAAAGTGCGCCGCTTGCACTGGGAGTGGTGGGATCAAACGGTGGTGTACCGTCAACACGTCAGATTGTTGATGAATCAGATGTAATTTTATTTATTGGCTGCCGAGCGGGATCTGTAACAACAGAGAGATGGCGGTCGCCAAAGCCTAGCGTGAAGATTATTCATATTGATTCTGACCCTGACGTTATTGGGGCCAATTATAAAACAGATGTGGGAATCGTTTCAGATGCAAAACTAGCGCTTGCAGAATTATCAAAATGTCTTGAGGGTGCGGAAAACAGAAATAACGGTTTTGTTCGCGCTGCCTCTGCGTGGGAGGCGAAAGTGAGGGATTTTACGGCTCTGGCCACATCATCAGATACGCCAATAAAGCCGGAAGTTGTGATTGCGGCTTTAATGAATGCACTTCCTGAAGATGCTGTTGTCTGCGCTGATCCCGGCACACCATGCCCGTATTTTTCTGCACATTACAGATGGCCAGTGGCCGGCCGGCATTTCATTACAA
>MDTB01226650.1_pt1 | contig 11267 bp, 10 predicted proteins | sample 811161 | NCBI WGS metagenome assembly MDTB01 (sample SAMN05326650, study PRJNA326480) | marine metagenome | isolation source: seawater | place: Mediterranean Sea | collected 2009
AGAAAAGTTAAAAAAACTAAAAAAAGAAAAGTTAAAAAAACTAAAAAAAGAAAAGTTAAAAAAACTAAAAAAAGAAAAGTTAAGAAGAAAAAAATTAAAAGTGATGATTCTTCAAATAAAGAACTAATTTTTAAAGTACCTGATAAATGGAAAAAAATTGCATTCGTAGATAAAAAAAAATATGAAAAAAAATATAAATTATCATTAAAAGATAATGAAGGTTTTTGGAAAAAAGAAGGTAAAAGAATTACTTGGATTAAACCTTATTCGAAAATAAAAGATGTAAAATATAGTAAACAAGAAGTAGAGATTAAATGGTATTATGATGGAACCTTGAATGCATCTGCTAATTGTATTGACCGTCACTTATCTTCAAAAAAAAATAAAACTGCAATTATTTGGGTTGGAGATGATCCAAAAGAATCAAAAGAAATTACTTATGATGAGTTACATAAAAATGTTTGCAAGGCAGCAAATGGCTTAAAAAGTATTGGCGTTAAAAAAGGAGATCGAGTAACCATCTATTTAACAATGATTCCTGAATTAGCTTATTTAATGCTAGCTTGTGCTAGAATTGGAGCTATTCACTCAATCATCTTTGGTGGATTTTCTCCTGACTCAATTGCTGGCAGAATAAATGATTGTAATTCAGATTATTTAATAACAGCTGATGAAGGTATAAGAGGAGGTAAAATTATACCTCTTAAAAAGATTGCAGATGAAGCATTGATTCAATGTCCTAACATTAAAAAATGTGTTGTTGTTAAACGTACAGGAAATGAAATTAATTGGGTATCCGGTAGAGATATTTTTTATAATGATATTATATCAAATGCTTCTAATAATTGTGAACCTGAAGAGATGAATGCCGAAGATCCTTTGTTTATACTTTATACATCTGGATCAACAGGAAAACCTAAAGGAGTTTTACATAGTACAGGTGGGTACATGGTTTATGCCTCAATGACTCATCAATATATATTTAATTACAAAAAAAATGATATTTATTGGTGTACTGCCGATATTGGATGGGTAACTGGTCACAGTTATATAATTTATGGGCCCTTATCTAATGGAGCTACAACAATAATGTTTGAGGGTGTACCAAATTACCCTGATAATTCTAGATGGTGGCAAATAGTTGATAAATATAAAGTAAATATTTTTTATACCGCTCCTACAGCTTTAAGGGCTTTGATGAGAGAAGGAAGTGCACCTGTTAAAAAAACCTCTAGAAAATCTTTAAGATTATTAGGAACAGTTGGTGAGCCAATAAATCCTGAAGCATGGATGTGGTATTATAAGATAGTTGGAGACTCTAAATGTCCAATAGTTGATACATGGTGGCAAACAGAAACTGGGGGAATTTTAATTTCTCCTCAACCAGGTGCCATTGATCTTAAGCCAGGATCTGCATCAAAACCTTTTTATGGAATTAAACCAGTTATAGTGGATGAAAGTGGAAAAACTTTAAAGGGAGCATGCTCTGGAAGATTGTGCATTGCTCAGTCATGGCCTGGGCAAATGAGAACTGTTTATGGTGACCATCAAAGATTTATTGATACTTACTTTTCTCAATTTGATGGAAAATATTTTACTGGTGATGGATGTAGAAGAGATAAAGATGGTTATTATTGGATTACTGGAAGGGTTGATGACGTAATTATAGTATCTGGTCACAATCTAGGGACCGCAGAAATAGAAAGTGCTTTTGTCGCTCATCCCAAAGTTGCTGAAGCAGCTGTAGTTGGTTACCCACATGACATAAAAGGTAATGGTTTATACTGCTATGTAACGCTAAATGTTGGTGAAAAATCTTCAGGAGAATTAGATCGAGAACTTAAGCTTTGGGTCAGAAGACAAATAGGACCTATTGCCAAACCAGATTTAATTCAATTCGCAACTGGTTTACCAAAAACTAGATCAGGAAAAATAATGAGAAGAATCCTAAGAAAAATAGCTTCTAATGAATATGATCAACTCGGAGATACTAGTACACTAGCCGATCCAAGTGTTGTGGATGACTTAGTAGAAAATAGACAAAATAAACAAGATTAATTTTTGTGTGAATAATTTTTTAAAAACTTTAATTAAGCCAGATTGGGATGATAATCCTAAAAGATCAGAAGTGCTTCTTGCTGCCAATTTATTACAAGTAGGCGAGTTTCAGTTAATTCAATTAGCTTATAAAGTGTGGTTTAAAAAAGAACTTCCTGAGGATAAAATCAGTAATATTTTTAGTGAATATATGATTACTGGAATTATTCCTATTTGGGTAACATATTATGCAAAAGATATTATAAAGTTAGAAAATGCAAAAAAACTGGATAGTGAACAAGAAAAATATCATATTTATGACCATGAATTTGGAAATAAAATTTTAGATGATAAAAAAAGAAAGCTCAAAGGAATTCAATATAGTTTAATTATTGCTTTTATATTTTTTTTTAGTCACTATATCGCAATAAAAGATACCAAAGAATCTAATATGCAAAATATTCTTTTTCCTTATATTCAAAAAGACAAAAAATAATTATATATGTTTGATTTTATACCTCAAGAATATGAAAAATTAGTAAATATTATTTTTTTATTCATTACTGCATTTATAGCTCATCATGGTATCACTTACCGAAATAACGATGGAGAAAAAGATTTTGTAAGATTATTATTTGGTTGTATAGCGGGAGTTTATTTTTTTTTAGTTTTATTTAAAGATGTTCTGGGACTTATAAGTTTTTAAAGTTTACTAGGTTTGTGCATTACTTGTCCTTCATCTAATTCTTTAATTTTTAAAAGTCTTTCATTTTCTGGTAGTTTTAATTGCTCATAAATATAAAGCGCTCTTTCTTTTACAGAAGATGACTTAAATTTATAGTTTAAAATTACTGTTCCTAAACCTGGCCCTTCTACTGCTTTTGGATCTATTCCGAGTGACTGTAAATAATCTTTAAGTGCTTCTTCATATTTTTCATTTCTATCTTTAATAATACCTCTATTGGCATAAGCTGCTGCCAAGGTACCTTTCCCTGTTAAATCATCTTCTGTTAAAGTCTTTTCTAAAAAATTTATTAAACTATCTAATTCTTTATTTGCATTAATATAATCTTTTTGAGAAATATAAACTAAAGCTTTACACATCATAGCCCCTCTATGATTTGGACTTTTTTCAAGAGCAATATTTGCATTTTCTAATGCTTGTTCAAATTTTTTATCTTTTAAACGAATATCACAAACTTCTGTTTCATAATCTCCAGCGGGTCTATTCAAGTAAGATTTTACTATTGCCCAAAATGTAAACATTACAAATGTAGCGATTGCCATATAAATTATAAATCTTTTAATTACTTTAGGGTTCATGAGATTTTATTTAAAAACTTGATTTACATAAATATAGCTAAATACAACACACAAAAGTATTGAGGTAAAGGCTGCTCTTTTTTTTAAAAATTTTTTTTCTTCTTCTGAAACTTCTTTTTGAGTTTTTTGTTTTTTTCTAACATATAATACCCAAATTAATTGTCTTACCGGAAAAAACAAAGCTGCACTTAAAATAATGGTCCAGATAGGATCATGAAACAATCGGTAAAAATTAATAAATTCCATACTAAGTTTTCATTACATTTAATATTAAATTGCTAAAACTAGCAGTAAAAAATGACAATTTCACTTTCAAGTTGTATTTTTAATATCATTAAACTGTTGCTTTTAACATAATATTAATACAATATTTTCAAATTATATGCTTAGACTTCAAATTCTAAGCAATAAACATGTTTAAATATAAAAAAGGGGGAAACCTTTATGTCAGCAAAAGTAACATGGCTGATCGTGTTTGTATTACTCTACTGGGCTTATTGTATATACTGGGGAGTAAGAGGAGCACAACAGGCTAAGACAGCATCTGACTACTTTATATCGGGAAGAAAACTGCCGATGTGGGTATTTGTGCTGGCGGCCACAGCCACATCATTTTCTGGATGGACCTTTATGGGTCACCCAGGATTAATTTATCGTGACGGATTCCAATATGCTTATGCATCTTTTTATGTAATTACTATCCCTTTTACAGGGGTAATGTTTTTAAAAAGACAATGGATACTTGGAAAACGTTTTGGTTACGTAACTCCGGGAGAAATGTTAGCCGATTACTTCAAAGGTGATATGGTTAGAATTTTAACTGTTGTCGTAGCTTTATGTTTCTCAGTTCCATACTTAGGACTTCAACTAGCTGCTTCTGGAAAACTATTTAATGTTTTATCAGATGGCTTATGGGGTGTTACAACAGGTACTTGGGTATTAGCAGCTATCGTTGCACTATACGTAGGTCTTGGCGGATTAAGATCTGTAGCATATGTAGATACATTACAATGTATCTTGTTATGGTTTGGAATTGTAGCAATCGGTTTTATTGCTTATGATCTCGTAGGAGGTTGGGGAGCATTAAATGAAGGTTTAGCAAAAGTAGCTTTAGTAGAAGGGACCAAGTGGGGACGAACACCTGGTGATGGATACTCAGCGTATTTTGCAATACCAGGTGTCATACAATTTACTTCTGGATTAGGTAAAGAAACTCCAGTTGGAGGATTATGGACAGGGGTTATGGTTTTAACTTATATGTTTGCTCTTATGGGCATACACTCTTCGCCAGCATTCTCTATGTGGGCTTTCGCAAATAAAGATCCAGAACCATTTGCACCACAACAAGTTTGGGCTTCAGCGTTTGGAATAGGCTTTGCTTTATTCATATTTACTGCTGCTCAAGGTATGGGGGCTCACCTTTTAGGTGCCGACCCAGTTGTGAATGCAGCAGGAGTTAACATTTCAAATGTGCTTCCAGAATCTATTGGTAAAGGTGGACAAGGAAATCTTGTACCGTACTTCATTAATACGATTGGGGATGCAGCACCTTGGTTTGTTGGTCTTCTTGCAGTATGTGCACTAGCAGCAATGCAGTCTACAGGGGCAGCTTATATGTCAACTTGTGCTTCAATGCTAACTAGAGATATCTACAAAAAATTCTTCAGACCGAAGATGTCACACGCTGAACAAAAATTGTTTGGTAGAATTTGTGTGGTTCTTGTAGTTGGTGCAGCATTAATAGTTGCAACATTTTCTAAAGATGCATTAGTTCTTTTAGGAGGATTAGCTGTAGCGTTTGGTTTCCAAATGTGGGTACCATTAGCAGCTGTTTGTTATTTTCCTTGGTTAACAAGAACAGGAGTATCATTAGGATTGTTAGCTGGTATTATAGGAGTAGCTTTAACAGAAAGTATTGGTCAACAAATGCTTGGTGACTCTTTACCATGGGGAAGATGGCCTTGGACAATGCACTCAGCATTCTGGGGAATGTTCGCTAACCTTGCGGTAGCATTACCTGTTTCTGCTCTTACACAAAATAGTAAAGAGCGTGCTCATAGACAAAAATACCATGACTTTCTATCAGAACATGCGGGTCTTCCATCAAGCAAACAAAGTCTTAAGCCAGTGGCTTGGATAATTACAATTGCTTGGTTATTCTTTGGAATTGGACCTGGGGCTGTTATAGGAAATGATATTTTTGGTTCACCAAATGATATCAGCACGTGGACATTTGGAATTCCATCAATATGGGCTTGGCAAATATTATTCTGGATTTTAGGTACTGGAATGATGTGGTTCCTAGCTTACAAAATGGAAATGTCGACTATTCCTAAAAAATCAGTTAGCGCTCTAGTAGAAGATATTGGAGATGCAAGATAGTATTTAGGAATACAAATTAGTGATTTATAAAGAAGGGCGAAGATAATTCGCCCTTCTTTTTTTTTGACTTAACCTAAATATAAAAATATAAATTTTCTATGCCCAAAAGTATTAAAATATCACCATCTATTTTATCAGCAAATTTTGGCATTCTTGGAAAAGAAATATCTGATTTAGAAAAAGCGGGCGCTGATTTAATTCATGTAGATGTAATGGATGGTCATTTTGTTCCAAACATTACAATAGGACCAGATGTAATTAAGGACTTAAGACAACATACAAAATTACCATTTGATGTTCATTTAATGATATCTCCTGTTCATAAATATATTAAAAATTTTGCTGAAGCTGGGGCGGATATAATTACAATACATCCTGAAGCTACTGATAATATTGAAAAATCAATACAAGAAATAAAGTCTTTTGGAAAAAAAGTAGGTATATCTCTTAATCCAGAAACTAAAATTGAAAAAGTAACTCCCTTTTTAAATAAAATTGATTTAGTTTTAATCATGAGTGTAAATCCAGGATTTGGTGGACAAAAATTTATGCCTGAAGTTCTTGGTAAAATAAAAATTTTAAGAGAGAAAATTGATAAAGAAAAATATTCTGTAGAAATAGAGATAGATGGAGGCATAAATTTTGAAAATGCTAAATTAGCTATTAATGCAGGAGCAAATATTTTAGTATCTGGAACAACAATTTTTAAGAACAACCAAGGTAATCTTAAAAAAAATATTAATTTATTAAAAAAGAATTAAATTAATGTTTGAAATAAAAAGTATTAAATTATACTTTTTTTCTATAAAAAAAATATTTAGTTTAAAAATAAATAATACTTATTTTAAAAGTAATTTTTATCATAAAAAAATTACTAAAGTTGGTTCTTCAAGGTTTTACTACATTCCTAGACCTAATTTAATTGAACCTTTAATTTTATCAAAAAACTATTTCTATAATATTAAAAAAATAGATGCAGAGAATTTATGGAATGAAAATATTGAAAACTTAAATGAAATAAATAATCTTCATAGTTTTTTATGGTTAAATACATTAGATAGAAAAAGTGATAAATTTTTATTTCAAAAATTAATTGAGAGTTGGATAAAAAAATATGATAAATATGATAAGAAAGTTTGGGACTACGAAATACTCTCTAAAAGAATTATAGCTTGGGCATCAAACTTAGATATTATTTTTGAGGGGTCAAAAAATGATTATAAAGAAAAATTCATATTAACACTTATTACTCAAATCAATCATTTAGCTAGAAATATAAAAAATCTATCTACTGGCTCAGAAAAAATAATTTGCTCTTCTGCTATAATTTTGTCTGGACTACTATTTAAAGAAACTTCCTTTAATCTTACTTTCGGTTTAAAAGAATTAGAAAAAATAACAGAAAATTTCTTTGATAAATCTGGTTTTCCTAGATCAAGAAATCCTGAAGAATTAATAATTAGTTTAAAATATATTATTTTAATTAGAGAATGGTTAAAAGAATCACAATCACATATTCCCGATTTTTTGGATAATATCATTTTTAAAATTGGAAATTGTTATGAATTTATTAAAAATTCAAATAAAAAAATTTCCTTATTCAATGGGGCAACAGAAATTAACCACGATGATTATGATCTTTTTTTAAAAAGAATGAAATATTCTTTTACTAACAATGAGTTTGAAAGAGGTGGATTTATTAAAGCTAAAAATAAAAATTTAGAAATATCAATTGATGTAGGTGAGCCACCACCTAATAATTTCTCAAAATTTTATCAAGCTGGTTGTTTATCTTTTGAATTTATTTCTAATGGAGAAAAAATAATATGTAATTCAGGTTATAGCAAATTAGCTTCTCAGAAATTTTCTTCTTTAAGCTCATCGACAGCTGCTCATTCAACACTATATATAAATAATAATTCTTCATGTTCTTTTCAAAAAAATAAATTAATAAATGAAATATATGGAAATGTAATTCTAGAAAAATTTACTATTTTAAAAAAAGAATTTAAAGAAAATAAAAATAATTTTTTAATCACAGCAGGACATGATGGATATAAAAAAAAATTTGGATATTCTCACTTTAGATCATTTGAGATATATGAAAATAAACTATTTGGTACAGATGAATTAAAAAAAAATGATAACAAAAAAAATTTAGTTAACTTTTATATTAGGTTTCATATCTACCCTGGTATTAAGATTGTTAAAACGCGAGACGAAAAATCTATTTTATTAAGCTTGAAAAATAATGAAGGCTGGAAATTAAACAGTGAAACTAATAATTTTAAAATTGATAAAAATATTTTTTTTGGAAAAAAGAATAAAATTATTGGTAGTCAATGTGTTTATATGTATGGTAGAACCAATGAAGATAATTTGAAAGTTAAATGGTCTATTGAAAAAGTATCCTAAAAATGAATTTAAAAAAAATTAAAAAAGCAATTATTTCTGTATCTGATAAAAATAATTTAAAAATTTTATTACCTATTTTAAAAAAAAACAAAATACAAATTATTTCATCAGGTGGAACATATTATAATATTAAAAAATTAGGTTATAAATGTACTGAAATATCAGAATATACTAATCATGTTGAAATGCTAGATGGTAGAGTAAAAACTTTACATCCTAAAATTTATGCAGGTATTTTAAATATAAGAAACAACACAAAACACAAAAATGAATTAAAAAAACTAAAAATTTCTAATATAGATCTTGTAATAGTAAATTTTTATCCATTTGAAAAAAAACTAATACACAATAATAAGTTATCAGACCTAATTGAAAATATTGATATCGGTGGTCCTACAATGGTAAGAGCTGCAGCTAAAAATTATAATGACGTAACTGTATTAACTGAGCCAGAAGATTATAATAAATTGATATATGAACTTAAAAAAAATAAGGGTTCTACAAGTTTGAAATTTAGACAACTTATGTCTGCCAAGGCTTTTAGTCAAACTTCATATTATGAATCTGTAATTTCTAATTTTTTTAATGATGTTAATAATATTAATTTCCCTAATAAAAAAACACTTCATGGCAAAATTAAAGATAATTTAAGATATGGAGAAAATCCCCATCAGAAAGCTGCTATTTATCAAACAGAAGAATCGATGAACCTTGAACAATTAAATGGAAAAAAGCTAAGTTTTAATAATTACAATGATATTAATTCAGCTTTATTAAGTTTAAAAAATTTTCAAAAAAACAATGGTATTGCAATAGTAAAACATGCTAATCCGTGTGGTGTTTCAAGCCTCAAAGATCAAAATAAATCTTTTAAAAATGCAATGAGAAGTGATCCTATTAGTGCTTTTGGCGGTGTTGTGGCTATAAACTCAGAAATCAAAAGTAAAGTCGCAAAAGAAATAAGTAAAACTTTTTTTGAAATAATAATTTCTAGAGGATTTAGCAAAAACTCATTGAATATTTTAAAAAAGAAAAAGAATCTAAGATTAATTAATTACAAAAAATTTAATTTTGATAAAAAGATAAATTATACTTTTTTAGAAAATTCATTTTTAAAACAAGAAAATGATGAAACAGAACTAAAAATAAATAAATTTAAATGTGTTACTAAAAAGAAACCATCTTTAATACAATTGAAAAACTTAAAGTTTGCTATGGAAGTTTGTAGAAATGTGAAATCAAATGCTATTGTTATCGCTAATAATTTTTCAACAATTGGGATAGGTGCAGGCCAACCAAATAGATTGGATAGTTGTAAGATTGCAATAGAAAAAGCTTTAAAATTTTCTCCTGAATATTTGCCATACTCAGTAGCAGCATCAGATGCATTTTTTCCATTTACAGATGGTGTAGAAGAGTTAATTAAATCAGGTGTACAAGCCATTATACAACCAGGTGGTTCGGTTAGAGATAAAGAAGTAATAAAACTAGCAAATGATAAAAATATAACAATGGTTTTTAGTAAAACACGACATTTCAAACATTAAATTATATTTGGTCTATTTTTGCGGCTAAAATAAAATCATTTTCAGAAAGACCTTCAATTGCATGAGTAGTAATCCTAATTTTTGCATATCCCCATCCAAAAGTAACATCTGGATGATGCCCTTCTAATTCTGAAATTTTGCCTACCTCATTTACAAATTTTTGACTTTCTAAAAAGTTTTTAAAAGTAAAATCTTTTTCTAAAAAGTGTATCTTATTCTTATTTGGTTTTATTTCCCATCCATCAACTTTTTTTTGATATTTGTGTATCTCATCGTATTTTATAGGAGAAACACCACCTTCACAAGGAACACATTTCTTTTTAATTAAATCATTCATTTTATATTAATTTATAATTTCTCCGATAATCAAAAAATTAGATTTAATATAAAATAAATTAATATGAAAAATTTTATATTTTATATTTTTATAATTTTTTAACATATTTATCAAATCTTTTTTAGAGCAAAGATTCAAATTTTCTTCTTTTGAAAAATATTTTAATCCAATTAAATTTAATAAAAATCTATGTATTTTTTTTGGCAACCAGTGAATAAAAGGAATTTTAGTATGAAAATCTATTGGATGAAATCTATTTGGGGTAGAAATAATAAAAATTTTTTTTGTTAAATCAATTACATTTTTAATCATTTTCATTTGGTTATTTGAATTACCAACGTGTTCTAATGTGGCATTTGATAATACTAGGTCTGATTTAAAATTTTTAATTTCTATCTCAGAAAAATTATTTGTAATCGATTTTGTTAAAATTTTTGAAAAAAACCCTAAATTAATTTTTTGGTTCGAAATAGATTTAAATAATCTTATGTTTTTAATATTTCTTATTAAAAAATTAGAACTTTTGTTATCTTGATCGTTTGTGGTTCCAATATCTAAAGCATCACTTAATGATAAGTTTTCTATATATTTATTAATTATATTAAGCATTTCGGCTCTTTTACTAACAACGATGTTATCAATAAATTTGAAATGATTAATGACATATGTTGATTTCATATAATTTTGGAGCGGGTCAAGGGAATCGAACCCTCTACCTAATCGTTGGCAACGATTCGCTCTACCAATGAGCTAGACCCGCTTTATCAAAATTGATTATCAATCAACACTTCTTTAAGGTCAAGAAATATTAATCTGCAACATAAACTGATATTCCTCTTTTGTTGAGATCTATATCAAATTTTTTATGTAATGGGGGAAATGCTCTTTGCTGGCAATCCATACGATCGCAAGTTCTGCAAGAAACACCGATAGGAATTTCTGTTTTTTTATCGCTTATATCAATATTTTCAGTATATATAAAATCTTTTGCATATTTAGCTTCACATCCAAGACCTATAGATAAAATACTTTTTGATTGACCAAACCTTCCAACTCCTTTTTCAACAGTTCTAGCTATACAAACATATTTTTCACCATTGGTCATTTTGCTTACAGCTGCTTGTATTACTCCTGGTCTTGTAAAAGCAGAATATACATTCCATCTAGGACAAGCACCACCATATCTTGGTATTTCAATACCAGATAAAGAAAATCTTTTTGAAATA
>MDTB01079702.1_pt1 | contig 11266 bp, 10 predicted proteins | sample 811161 | NCBI WGS metagenome assembly MDTB01 (sample SAMN05326650, study PRJNA326480) | marine metagenome | isolation source: seawater | place: Mediterranean Sea | collected 2009
AAGAATCCAATGCAAGTTAATTTTAATAAGCTTATTGAAAACTGTAATAATTTAGATTTTTTTAAATAATAAGAGTTCAGAGTGAAAATTATCATATGTCAAATATCCAAAAGGTATCGTATTTCTTGCCACCAATTTATAATTTGATTTTAAACAATTTATATAATCTTTAAAAGCAAGATTTTCTCCACTTATAAATTTTATTATATCTGTTTTAAATCTTTTAGATAAATTATTTTTTAATTTTTCTCATTAGTTTTTTTTCTACTGTATATATTGGTATATCATAATTTGATTTCTATAAATTCTTATTAAATATTCCTTTTTTTTCTAAAACAATTAAATTATAAACTTTATGAATGTTTTAATAACAAAAATAAATATGTTAATGAAAATTAATTTTTTTCTACCAAAAAAAAAAAAAATTGTTGTTCTGGGAATAACTCCTATTTATCTAGATTATTTTAAATATCAGGCTCATTATATAAAACCATTAAAAAATGAAATTAATTTATATTTTTTCATAATCGCCTTAATAAGAAAAATTTCGAGTCCTAATAATTTAAAGTTTTATGAATATTACATTTTATCTTATATTGAATATTTGGATCCAAAATTTTTACTTTCATCAACAGATTACAACTTATTTTTTTTAAATTTAAAAAAATTTTTTCCAGATAAGAAGTTAGTTTTTTTTCAATGTCATTTTAGAAATCGTCTAATGTTAAAAGATTATATAAATATTAAACAGAAATTTAAAATTGATTATTTTTTTTGTTGGGGAAGGCTATTTATAAACAATTATTACAAAAAGTTTATTGACAGTAAGTTTATAGTTTCTGGATCAATTAAGAACAATTTTATAAAAATTAACAACAAATCTAACAAAAAAGATCTTATATTTATTTCTCAATACAGATTAAATAAAGATAAAAAAAAAGAATTTTTTTATTTTTACAAAAAATTGATAAACTCAGCTTTATCTTTTTGTAAATCTAATAGAATCAAATTAAAGATCTTGGGTTCAAAACAAATTTATGAACATGCTAGAAAGGAAATTGATTTTTATAATAAAATAATTAATCCAATATACAAAAAAAATTTTTTATATATTCATAATAAAGGTAATTTATTTTCTTACAAATACCTAAGTAACTACAAATATGTACTAACATCAACTTCCTCTTTAGGATATGAGGCTGCTTCCAAAGGAATGAGAGTTGCTTTTATTTTTAGATATATTTACAAATATGAGAAACCATGGCTTTTTAATAAAACAGGTAAAATTTGGACTAATAAAATTGATAATAAAAATGTAAGTAAAGTACTAAGAAATATTTATAGGATTAAAAAAAATGAAATTTTAGATATAAAAAAAAGATATATCACACCATTGGTAAGTTATGACCCACAAAATAAAAATTATATTAAGAAAAATTTAAAAAATATTTTAAATGATTAATAAAAAGTTTGATTGGAAAAAAATTAACAACAACAGCTCAAAATATTCAAAAGAATATACTTCTTTAAGAACTTGTCCGATATGTAACTCTAGTAAATATTTTAAAATTCTAAAATATAAAAAATATCAATTTTTTACTGACAGTATTGGTCCAAAAAGAGTAGACATACAAAATGTACAATGCAAAAATTGTTTTTTTATTTATCAAAATCCATCATTAAACCAAAGAGGCTTATCAAAATTATTCGCAGAGGCAGGGATGAGTTATGGCAGCACTCTAGACTCAAAAGTAAACCAAATAATGTGGATAAAAAAAAAACGATTGATCAAAAAAGATCATAGTGTTCTGGATGTGGGTTGTTATGATGGAGAGTTTTTATCTTTATTGCCAAATAATATTAAAAAATATGGAATTGATGTTGATGAAAAAATAATCCAAACTTCAAAAAAAAATAAAAAAAATATTAATTTTTTTCATGATAGCTTTGAAACTTTTCAAATAAAAAAAAAATTTGATTTAATTACTATGATGCATGTGTTGGAACATTTAATTGACCCAATCAAAGTTTTGAAAAATTTACTAAATCTTTGCAAGTCTAATGGCAAATTAGTAATTGAAGTGCCTATAATAGAAAACCATTTTAATGAGTCTTTGGACGGATTTATTACAACACAGCATATATCTCATTTTTCAAAAATTAGTTTAATTAATTGTTTGAATATGTCGGGATGGAAAATTATTTCTTTTAAAATAATCAAAAAATATAACGGTTTTAGAGTTATATGCGAAAAAAATTTTTCAAATAAAGAGCTATTGATTTCAAATAATGAAAAAAAAATATTATCAAAATATCAAAAGAAATATCAAATTATCAAAAATAAAATTAATTACAAAATTTTTAATTTCACATTAAACGAATATAATATAATATTGTGTGCTGGACTACATCTGGAATTATTTCACCAATTAACAAGTGTATTTTCTAAAAATAAAGATAAAAAATTTGCCATCATTGATAATGATAAAAATAAAATTGGAAAAAAATGGAGAGGAATAAAGATATATAGTTGGGATAAACTAATTAAAAATAAATTAAAACTAAATAATTATAAGTTTATTATTTTTAGCTTTCCACATCAGGAAATTATCTACAAACAACTTAGGAAAATTAAAGTAAAAAACAGCAACATTTTAAAATTTTATTCAAAAATTCAAAGATATTAATAAAATGTCTTATTTATTTTTTTTCTTACATGCTTCATGAAAAAAATTTTAATAATTTCTGATACTGGCAAAAAAGTTGGATTGGGTCACTATTCGAAATCTAAAATTATAACTAAAGAAATCAAACAATATTTCAAAAGATATTCTGTAAAAAATCTTTATTTTAGTGAGCAAATTAAAGATCAATTTGTTAATCAGAAAACCTTAAATACATATTTTGAAATCATTTCAGAAATTAAATCTTATATGCCTGAAATATTGATATTAAATAATAGTTTATTATTTCAAAAAAAATACGGCCTTAAATTGATTAATGAAGTTAAAAAAAATTTTAAAAAAACTAAAATGATCTCTGTAGATGGCTATCTAAATTTATACAAACACTTTCAAGCTTTATGGATACCAAATATTATGATACCAAAAAAATATCATAATATAAATAAAATTTATTATGGATGGGATAAACTGATATTAGATAAAAAAAAAATAAATCTTAAAAAAAAAATAAATAAAAAAATTTTATTAATATCTCATGGTGGTTCTGATACATACAGATTAACAAAAAAACTTCCTAACATTTTATATAAAACTAAATATCACGTTAACTGGATAATTGGGCCCTATGCTAACACACCAAATATTAAACAAAAATTCAAAAATAAAATCAAAGTTATTAATCAACCAAAGAGTATAGATAAATTTATAATAAATTCACATATATCTCTTACTTTATTTGGTATGAGTTTTTTTGAGAATATAAGATATTCTCTTCCTACAATAGTTTTAATTCCACCAGGTAAAGAAAATAAATTATTGGTAGACTATATTCTAAAACAAAAAATTATTGTGATAAAAGATGTTAATCAGATCATTAAGGCGATTAATAAATTAATGTCAGATTTCATTAATTATAAAAAATTATTTATACAACTTTCAAAAAAAACTAAATTACAAAATAGAAAAAAATTTTATAAAAAAATATTTAATTGTAATTAATCAAAAATAATTGATATATTTATAATTAAATAGATTAAAGAATTTAATTCTTGCAAATAAATTCAAATGTTTTAATAGTAAATTCAAATGAAAAAATTTTTAATAGTAGGCTGTAGCACATATTATATAAATAATTTTGGTGATGATGCTATGCTAGTGACTTTAATACAAGGTCTAAGAAAAAAATATACAAAATGCTCAATTACAATTTTAGCAAGATATCCAAATAAAAAACTTGACAAAATATATAAAATAAAATCTGTCAAAAACTTTGAGCATGATAGTAAACCACTAAAACCAAATACTTTACTTTTTGGCTTTAACGAACATGATGATCTGAGTCATTTTAGAACGATAAAAAATGAAATATCCAAATGTGATATGCTGATTTTGGGTGGAAATTTATTTATGGAAATTCATAAAAATCGTTTTTTAATTGGACTATCAAGCTACTCAAGTTTAATGACAATATTATCAAAATTCTTTAATAAGCCAACTGCGCTATATGGTGTAAATGTTGTTAAGCCTATAACATCTGAGCTTACTTTAGATCATGCTAAGTTCGTAATACAAAATGCAAAAAAAATAACAATTAGAGAAAAAACAGCTCAAAATTTTTTAAAAGATTGTGATGTGAATTCTAAAAAAACAAAAATCTTAGGTGATCCTGCTTTAGGTGTGGAATTTAAACAAAATAAATTTAAAGCAATAAGGCAACTTGAAAAGTTAAAAATTAAGATCCCCAAAAATAAAAAATTAGTTGGGGTATGCATAAGAGAAGAATATTGGAAAATTAACAAAAATAAACAAGACCAAAATCTTAAAAAAATTGCTAAAATTTTAGACAATTTTCAAGAGAAATCTGGTTGTAATTTTTTATTTATACCAAATTGCACATTTTCACATGATAATCATATTAAGGATCGTAAATGGCAAGATGATAGGTATACTCATTTAAATATAGATAAATATATGAAAAAAAAACAGCATAATTTCTTAATAAATGATGAGATTGATTTTTTCGAAAATTTAAATTTATTCACACTGTTAGACATGCATATTACAAATAGAAGACATTCTCTAGCTTTTGCTGCACTCAATGGAGTTTCTTCGGTAGTGATTGGAGATCGTAGTGGTGAAATGCAAAATCATCAAAATTCGATGGCTGATGAGTTGGGTTTAAATAATAACAAAATAAAATTAAATAAATCATTAAACTTTTTAAATAAGAAAATGTTAAATTTATGGATGAATAAATCAAAATATGAAAAGATAATTAATAAAAAAAAAAAAAAATTAATTAAACTTGCAAAATCTCAAGTAAATTTTATTACAAAAGATATTTGATAAAATTTTGTATACCACAAAAAATACATGATTAATAAAATTTCTTTTCTTAATAATATTTCAAAAGATATTAGAAAAGATATAGTTAATATGTTGTTTAAAGGTGGTTCAGGTCATCCAGGTGGGTCATTATCTTCAACTGATATACTGGTAAATTTATATTTTTCAGGATTGGTTAATATAAATAAAAAAAATTACAAAAATTCTAATCGTGATATAATTATATTGTCTGCTGGCCATTATTGTCCAGCACTATACGCTGTATTAGCAAAAAAAAAGTTTTTTAATAAAAAACTTCTAAGTACTTTTAGAAAAATAAATTCCCCACTTTTAGGACATCCTAAATATTTAGAATTACCTGGAGTTGAAAATTCTGGTGGCTCATTAGGACAGGGCATATCATTAGCTTGTGGGTACGCACTAGCATCAAAAAGGTTCAATAAAAATACTTCTAAAGTATATTGTGTGATGGGAGATGGAGAGCAAAATGAAGGCCAGGTATGGGAAGCTGCTATGTTTGCTTCTCATAATGAGTTAAGTAATTTATGTATTATTGTCGACTCAAACAAAATACAGATTGATGGCTTCACTAAAGATATAATGAATGTTGAGCCATTATTAGAAAAATATAAATCTTTTAATTTTTTAACCAAAAAAATTAATGGTCATAATCATGTTGAAATATTAAATGCTATTAGAAAATTTAGAATATACAATGGAAAAAAACCAACTTTGATAATTGCAAATACTACTGCTGGTAAAGGTTTAAAATCTATTGAAGGAAAAGTTGAAGCACACGGAAAGCCTATAGAAAAAAAACATCTCAAGGAAATAGCTTTATGAAAAATACTTATGATTATGGATTGGAAATAAATAAAGAAAGCAACCAAATTATATCAAAGATTGAAATACATAAAAATAAATCAATTTCTAGTATCAGAGATGCGTATGCCTTTTACATTTCAAAAATCATAAAAAAAAATAAAAAGTTTGTTTTACTAGATGCAGATTTGGGAACAGTTGCAAAAACTTTGGATTTAAAAAAATCATTAAAAAAAAGATATGTTCAAGTTGGAATAGCAGAACAAAATGCGGTTGGTATAGCTGCAGGAATAGCACAATATGGAAAAGTCCCAATTCTGCAAAGTTTAGCTGTCTTTCTAACTGGAAGGGCATTTGACCAAATTAGAGAGTCTGTCGCATATTCAAATTTAAACGTAAAACTCGTTGGGTTACACTCTGGATTTACTTTGTCTCCAGACGGAGCAACACATCAAACGGGAGAAGATATTGCCTTAATAAGCAGTCTTCCAGGAGTAGAGATATTTGCTCCAGCTGACCCAAAGCAGCTTAAAAGATTATTGCCAAAATTTTTAAATTCTAAAAAACCTTCTTATTTGAGATTATTTTTTCCAAAAGTTAAAAATGTTACAAATAATAAATTTGAATTTAAAAAAATTGAAATCCTAAAAAAAATTTCTAAAATAAATATTATTTCTTACGGTTATATGCTTCAAAAATCTATAGAAGCTCATGAAATACTAAAAAAAAATAATCTTAATTCTGGATTGATTAATATTCATTGCTTAAAGCCATTGGATTTCAAAGGTATTCTAAAAGTTGCTAAAAAAAGTGAGTTATTGATAATAATTGAGGATCATAACCAATATGGGGGTTTAGGTTCAATTATATCACAATTTTTATCAGAACATTCTCCTGTAAAAATTTTATCAATAAATTCAAAAGATAAATTTGGTACCACGGGTTTGCCAGAAGAGAACTTAAATTATCTAGGTCTATCTGTTGAAAGTATAGTTAAAAAAATTATTAATCATGCAAAATAAAAAAAATGTAATTCTGATAAGTGGCACTTCAAGTGGAATTGGGTTTGAAATTGCTAACTTATTTTTAAAAAATAAAAATGTTGTGGTGGGCATCTCTAGAAAAAATAGAATTGTTCACAAAAACTATCATCATCTGAAAATTGATCTATCAAATAGAGATAATGATATAATAATTAAGAAATTTTTCGATAAAAAAAAATTTAGATTAACTGGAATTGTTCATAACGCAGGAATGAATATTCCTAAAAAATTTAACAAAATTACTAAGAAAGATTATGACATAGTAATGAGAACTAATCTTGAAAGCGCATTTTTTATTACTCAAATATTGATAAAATATCTAAAAAAAAATTCAAGTATAGTTAACATAAGTTCATTTAGTTCAATTTCAGGAGGACCGTTTTCTAGTCATTACGCAATTTCTAAATCTGGCTTAGAAACATTAACTAAAAACTTAGCAATATTTTTTAGAGGTAAGCAGGTTAGAGTTAATGCAATATCACCAGGATTAATAAAAACAAAATTAGCTAAAGGATATAAAAATCATCCATACTTTAATAGAGTAATCCTTAATAGAGTTGGTAAAACAATTGAAATAGCTGAAGTAGTAAAATTTCTAATTTCAGATAAATCTAGCTACATCAATGGACAAATAATTAATGTTGATGGTGGTATGTTTTTCAGGTAATGAAAATTGAAAAAAAAACAATTTTAATTATTGGTGGAAGTTCAGAGTCAATACCTGGAATAATTGAGGCCAAAAAAAAATTTAATGTAATTCTTGTAGACAAATCTCCAGAAGCTCCAGGAATAAAGTATAGTGATTTTTTCATAAATGAAAGCACATATAATCCAAAAAAGATTTATAATAAGTTGTTTAAACTTAAATACAAAATTAATGGTGTTATAAGTTTAAATTCAGATGTTCCATATACGGTTAGTTATATTGCAAATAAACTTGGTTTAAATAGTCTAAGTTTAAAATCTTCAAAAATACTATCAGATAAATTTTTAATGAAATCTTTTTTTAAAAAAAATAATATAAATACAGCAGATTTCTATTTAATTAATAATTATTCATTATTTAGGGAAAAGGTAAAACTTTATAAAAAATTTGTAATCAAGCCATGTGATAGCAGAGGTGCTAGGGGTGTATTTTTATTAAAAAATAACTCTAAACAACTTAAAAAATATTATTTAAAAACATTAAAAATTTCAAAAAAAAAATTATTACTTTTTGAAGAATATCTTGAAGGACCACAATTAAGTACAGAGTCAATTATAGTTGATGGAAAATGCTTTACAATAGGAATCTCGGATAGAAACTATGAAAAGTTGTCTGAATATTGTCCAAGCATAATTGAAGACGGTAGTGACATGCCTTCTATATTTCAGAAAGATTTCAAAAAAAAAATTGACTTTGTGATGCAAAAAGTAGCTAATAAATTAAATCTAAAAAATGGTACTCTAAAAGGAGATTTGCTAATAAAAAATAATGAAATTTATATTATAGAAATTGCTGGAAGATTATCTGGTGGGTTTTTTTCATCAATAATGATACCTAATCATAACAATATCAATTTAATAAAGTCGGCTCTGAATATTTGTTTAGGAAAAAAAATAAAAAAGCCAGTTATTAAAATTAATAGATTTATTACTCAAAGATATCTCTTTTCAAAACAAACTGGCAGGATAAAGAATATTAAGTTTCCTGAATGGATTAAAATTACAAATAAAATAATCTTCTTTGAATTAAACATTAAAAAAAATTTTTATGTCAGCAAAATTACCGATCATTCAAAAAGACTAGGTCAGGTTATTGTGCGTGGCAAATCAAGAAAAGATGCAGTTAATTATGCAAAAAAAATTATAGACTCAATTAAAATTGAATTTTATTAGTCTTTTAAGCCATCTTCAAGTTTTCTTAAATCTAAGAAACCAATTGTATTTTGGCTCTCTTGAAATACTATCAACAGGTCTAAATTATCAATATAAGTTAAATCTCTAATTCTTTGATTTAAAAAAAATTGTTTATCTATCAAAACCTCATCATAATTATTATCAAAAAGTATAAAATAAAGTGAACTATCACCTCTAATTTTTGAACTCTCATTCATTGTTCCATAGGCATAAAGGTTAGTTAAAGTTGAAATTTTAGTTATATCTGAAATACCAACACCCCCTTTAAAATATTTGGCAGGTTCTATGGATCCATATTTTGAGTGACTTTTGTGTAATGGAGCCATCTTATATAATTTTTCAATATGAGCCTTTGATAAATTTCTGTATTGTCTACGCTGTCCATCCATTGTAGTTTCTACATGATCGCCATATGACGAAATCGGCCAACCATAATTTAAATCTTTATCATTAATTCTTATTACATTAACCTCATCGCCTCCATGAGATGGGCCATGTTCTGTTTCAAGCAAAATTTTGTTTGCTGTATCATAATATAAACCCTGGGAATTTCGATGACCGTAGGAAATTATTTTATACTCATTCAATCCCTCTACAACTATTACCTTTCCAAAAAGTGATGACAAGTCTTGAGCTTTTGTCTCATATCCCCATGTCCCTTGCGACATTGCAATTTTGCCATTCATTTCAACAATTCTGCCTCCTTGTGACCATTTATTGTTTGAGAAAGGATTATCCGAACTTACACATTCATCGGGATAAAAGTATTTTTCAAATGTTAAAAATTTCTTGTTGATTTTTGACCTTAATATAGCGGTATTATAGCAATCGTCACTTACTCTATTTGAATGTGACACATATAAATAATCCTTGATTATTTTAACATCTTTTATTCCGATATATGTGATATCATAAAAATTTTCATCTGTTATCAAATCTGTAATATTAGTTGGTATATTTTTAAAAATGATTTTTTCTAAACTATTATTAAGGACTTGTTCATAAGTATCTTTAAAATTTTCTGAATAAAATAAGACACCATCGCCAGTTATCAAATAAATCTGATCATTATAGTAATCAATATAATTTGTTGATCTAATTATATTATAATATTGAGGATTTTTTGGTAAAGAAGGATCTAATGACTCAAACTCATACAAAGATAAATTTACATTTTTAAAATTTAATTTTTTTTTATTTTCAGTTTTATGGTATTCAAGTGTAATGTAGCTTTTCGCGTTATATACAAATCTTCTACTTTCAAGAAATTCTTGAAATTTTTTTTCTAAAATTTGAAACTCAGTTTTTTGAAATGATAAAGCGTCACGATATTTCTGACGCTCTAACTTGAGTGTGTTTTTACGATTTTCATAATAAAAGCCAAAAATGATCAATATTATTAATAAAAAAGTTATTATAAGATATAATAATTTATTTTTCATGATTATTTTTTAGAGGCATATATAGATCTTTTTTCTTTTGAAAGTGATAAAAATGTCACTCTAACGACTCAGTCTGAAATTTCATCCCAATTTATTTTTCATGATTATTTTTTAGAGGCATATATAGATCTTTTTTCTTTTGAAAGTGATTTCCAGGCTTTAAAAAAATCTTTTTCTCCTCTTATAGTATGTAAATTGTTATAAACTTTTTCCCATGTAGAGGGTGGAACTGTAATTACTTCTGCATCAGAAATTATTGACTCATAAAGATGTTTTTCATTCCTGATGCTTGCCAATAATAATTTGATGTTTGGATTTAATCTCTTTACAATTTTTTTTAAAAAAGGCAATTTAACCAAATTATTTTCACCATAATCTTCCACTTTTCCAATTATAAAACTAAAATATTTAATATTTAAATTTTTAAAAATAGAGAGTTGTGCTGGATCAAAGCCTAATGTTATGTTTATTTTGGTATTCTTTTTAATCAAAATTTTTGAAGCTTTTATTCCATCCAATGTGCAAGGCAACTTAATAACAATATTTTTGGATAAAGATTTTAAAAAATTTGCCTGTTCGACCATTTCTTTACTATCAGAATAAGTGACTTGAGCAGAAACGTCACCTTTAACAATTTTACAAATTTCTTGTAAGACTTTAACTGGTTCATTGCTCTCTTTTGAAAGCAAAGTAGGATTAGTAGTAACTCCATCTACAAACCCAAAACTTTTCCAACTGTTAATGCTGTCAATAGAGGCTGTATCCAAAAAGAATTTCATTTATTTTTATGAGTTAAATTTAGTTATATTAATATCAAATTATAATAATAGATTTCACTAATTTTTAATCTATAAATGTTCCAATATCTTAACCTACAGTATACGATCATTTAATCAAGCAATTTTTTTTAAAATAATATCTGGTTGATAAGTTTTATTGATAATTATTTTTTTAAAATTTTTTTTATTCTTTAAAAAATCTTTAATGGCATATCTTTCTGCCCATTTTTTTTTATTTCCTTGATCAAAAA
>MDTB01176898.1_pt1 | contig 11266 bp, 7 predicted proteins | sample 811161 | NCBI WGS metagenome assembly MDTB01 (sample SAMN05326650, study PRJNA326480) | marine metagenome | isolation source: seawater | place: Mediterranean Sea | collected 2009
GCAAGGTCAGCAAGGCCAGCAAGGTCAGCAAGGCCAGCAAGGTCAGCAAGGCCAGCAAGGTCAGCAAGGCCAGCAAGGTCAACAAGGCCAGCAAGGTCAGCAAGGCCAGCAAGGTCAGCAAGGCCAGCAAGGTCAGCAAGGCCAGCAGCAAGACAATGGACAAGGTCAGCAGCAGCAAGGTGGAGAGCAAGGTGGCCAACAAGGCGACCAGCAAGCTGGAAACCAGAACGGTGACAACCAAAACGGTCAGAACCAGCAGCAGCAGGGCCAGACTCAAAACGGTCAGCAAGGTCAACAAGGTCAGCAAACCGACCAACAACAAGGTCAACAGCTCGACAACCAGGAACAAAACGGCGAAACCGACAACGACGGCGATGGTATCCCAGATAACCTCGACAACGATGACGATAACGACGGAATTCCTGACGATCTTGATGCAAGTCCAGAAGACCATGACAACGATGGCATCGACGACGCGGAAGACAGCGATGACGATGGCGACGGAATCGACGACGATGAAGAAGTGAACGACAATGATCCAAACACGAACATTTACGATCACGACAACGATGGCATCAGCGATGCAATCGATTTCGACATTGACAACGACGGCATTGACAACTGGAACGATGAAGGCGAGAACGGCGAAGACCTCTCCCGTGACCACGACAACGATGGCATGGATGATGGGGAAGATCCTGATGACGACAACGACAACATTCTTGATGTCGATGAAGCAGATGGAGACTTCGGCAACTATCGCTATGATCATGACAACGACGGAATTTGGGATCTCAGTGACACCGATGACGACAACGACGGTCTAAGCGACTGGTTCGAAATCAACGATGGTAACGATCTCACAGGTCAATTTGACTCCGACAACGACGGAATCGAAAATCAATTCGATGACGACGATGACGACGATGGAATCCTCGATTCCTTCGAAAACTGAGTCAGGTTTGATTGAGAATCAAGTCGCAACTCCGTTCTGATTGAACGGATGGCCGGACCTCAGGGGAGTCCGCTCCCCTGGGGTTCCTTTTCTTTTGATATCCTTCTCATCCGGGTGATACTCTCGGACTTCAATCACCCATTGTTTTCATATACAGTTCCTTGGTCAGCAAACTGTTTAGAGGGAAGCAAATGCTGGAAAATCGAAACAAAAACAATCGTCGACCAAACACCTTCAAATCACTTCTTCTCGTGTTTTTGATGGTTATGAGCACAACACTCGCAATGATGGTTCCATCCGAATGGGATGAACATGAACAAACAATCGACGTTGAATATCGTTCTATGCAAAGTAGCCCTGCTCTCCAATCAATGGATCAAGCAGGACAAGGTCAATACGAAGGATCAACAGTTTTCCACGCCGAAGACGTCCACCCTGCTCTCCGTGACATCATGTGGGCAGACATTGGTGTTTCATCGGGCGTCATTAGTGATCGAGCAGCTGTTGAAGCAGTTATGGCATCCAACAATTTCCTCGTTGAGGAATCAAACCGAAACGACCACGACAACGATGGGATTAGTGACCTCTACGATCTTGATGATGACAACGACGGAATTTATGACCTCATCGAGCGATTTGACGGATGCTACGGTACAGACCCATTCGACCATGATAACGACGGTATCCTCGACATCGACGACAACGATGACGACAACGACGGTATCCTCGAGGGTCCAATCGATTACGATGCACTCGAAGCACAAGGATTCGATCCTCGTAATGTATCGACCGATCGTTTCGTCATCTCGACAACAATTCACCCATGGGCGAATGTTGCAGTTGGCGCATTTTATCTCGCAGATCAAAACCCCTTCGATCACGACAACGATGGCGTCACTGACGAAGACAACGACGGATCTGGTGCGGGGCGCTTCGACGAAGACGATGATAACGATGGCCGTATCGATCAATTTACGTGGCCATGCGACTATGATTCTGATGGATTGATGGACTATTTCGACCCGGACGATGACAACGACAATGTGGCCGACGTAGACGACTCTCACCCGTACGATGCAACAATCACAACCAGCAACACTGCTGCAGGCAATCTCTTCAATTCGCCGGTCGCATGGGACTTCATTGATTATCGAGACTACTCAGGTGGCGTTAACTACGTAACAGCCGAACTTAACAGAGTAAATGCTCCTGGAGCACCGGCAAGCGGTTGGATAGGAAACCCTGCTGCGTATCCGGGGCCAGAAGGTGTCGCCGCATTCACTGACATTGTCGATGGCGATCTTGACGGAGATGGTATCCCCAACTTCCTAGATCCTGACAACGACAATGACGGAACGCCTGATTCAGCAGATACCGACGATGACAACGACGGAATCCTTGACATGTTTGACCCAGACGATGACAACGATGGTATTCCGGACACATGCGTCAACGTCGACAACAACGGTGATGGATTAGGCGACTACACTGGCGCAAACAACTCACCTTACCAGACTCCTGGTGGAGACACAGACAACAAAGGTGGCTTGGATTGCGAAATTGATTATGATCAAGACCTGGACGATGATCGCCTCCGACCTTTCGATCAAAACTACAATGGAATCTACGACTGGTTGGACCCAGATCTCGGAGGAACGACCAGCCCAGACAACCTTGGAAACGTGTTGGTTAGTGGCGATGCAACAAACTTCGAATATGATACTGATAACGACAACATTGACAATGAAAACGACAGCTTCCCACTTGACAAAGCATCGGACGTCATTTCATGGAATTGCCCAACGGCTGCGAATCCAAACCCGGTTAGTCCAGACCCACGCTGCCAAACTCGCCGAGCATCCTTCTCCCAATTCAATGATTGGGACGGCGACGGTGTTCTAAACTGGGAAGACATCGATGATGACAACGATGGCATCATCGATATTCTCGATATCGATTGGGATTGTGATTTGGACAACGATGGCGATCTTCACGCAATCAACGGCGCATTGTATCGCGATGATGGTCCGAATGCTGTCGACTCTGACATTGATGGTGATGGGCTTGAAAACGACATCGATTGGGATGACGACAACGACGGGCTCTCTGATCTCTTCGACCCCGACGACGGAAATTGCGGTGCTGTAGATCCGGACCTCAACGATGCATTCCAAACTCCATCTTACCCAGTAGGAGACCTTGGATTGCTCGACGGCAGTCAAGATGGTCAGACATATGCGAACAATATATCGGACCACTGGAACATGGTCTTTTGGCACAACCCATTTTCTGAGATGATGCTCGATTACAACGGATACGATGGTACAACAAACCCACCAACACCAGGAAACGTTCCTGAATTTTACTGGTTCTTGTTCGCACGGTGGTCCTCGTACAACGGTGGGAATGAGTGGGATATTGACAGCGATGGCGACTCACTCATCAACGGATTGGACATCGATCAAGATGCTGATGGCTTACCAGACTGGTGGGATCAAGACGAAGGAAATGATGGGATTATGGACGTGAATGACATCAAGATGGGTGGCTCGTTCAATTTGACAACCTGCGGATGGACCGCAGGAAACATTGCCAGCGGATTCGTTTGTGGTTACAGCTACGCCTTGGCATATCAGATGCCACTGAATGGAGTAAACTCACAGTTTGGCTCACCTTATTCAACCCGTCCAGACGCGTTTGTTGATCAAGGAACGACTGCGGGCGGGCAATCTGGAAACTGGTCGTGCACTTCTGGAGCTCAAGGAGGATGTTAGCACTACGATTTCGGTGGAGACGGTGTTGTCGACTCAGCCATTTCATTTACTCAAATGCAGGACAATCGTGATGCATTCGTAACATGGTTTGGCTTGCAGACAGGCATTTGGCAATGGAACTCCGACAACGGCCCTGAAGCCGACTTCCCCGATGAATTGGGAGCAGACCTTCTCAAGAACGATCTGGATGGCGATATAGATGGAGACTTTTTCAACAATACAATCGACTTGGATGATGACTACGATGCAGTATTCGATTGGTTCGATGTTGACGACGACAACGACGGCTTGTGGGATTATTTTGAGATAGATACCAATGACGATCTCGATGATGACGCGGGTCAAATCAACGGGAACTTCTTCTCTGGAACAAACTGCGTTGACAACGACGATGACGGAAACGATGCTGACGCAGATGACGATGGTTTCTATCAAGCTGTTTGGGACCGCGGTCAAATGACACTCGGTCTACAAGAGCCAAAGGTCTACGACGTTGATAACGACAACGACGGTGTCCCAGATGGCGAAGACCCTGACGACGATAACAACGGCATCCCCGATGGAGAGCAAGAAAAACTCGCCGGATGTTTCTGGGGAGAAGAGCAGTCTACATGGGACCACGATAACGATGGCATCGTCAACTGGGCAGATGATGATTGGGACGGTGACGGAATTTCGAATACTGTGGAACTTGCAATCTCATTGACACAAGCATTCGATCACGACAACGATGGTGACAGAGACGATATTGATGTCGACGATGACGAAGATGGTATGCATGATGAAGACGAAGTCATGCTGTGGCCTGAACGATTCAATCGAAACTCCACAAACCCATGGGACCACGATGACTATGGAAACGGAGAGGGACTCACCAATCCAAACGACCCTACAACGGGCCCAGACGTTAACGATACAGACGACGATAACGATACACGGGATGATTTGGATCACGACCATCTCGAGGAGGGCTTCACGGCTGACCCATGCTATCAGGGAGCTCAGTCGTCGGATTGGGACCATGACAATGATTGTGTGCTTGATGAAGACGATAAGGCGTTGACGTTTATCACATTGGATATTCCGGAAAATCTCTGGCTTGATGCTCGCAGCCCTGCGATTTTTAGTGGGCTCGTCGAATGGATTAATCCTATTTCAGGCATTCGTGAAAACGCAAGTGGTCTTCCTGTTCAAATCCACATTGAGTGGGCAAGCAACGGGACTACCGCTGTAGAAACCACCAACATTTTGTCCGGTCAAGACGGTAAGTTCTCTGTTGGGCAATTCCTCTACCCAGAGGACATCATTGTTGGCGATAACACCACGTATAAGGTCTACGCAGTTGTAACAGAAATGTTTGCATTCAATGGCGCAACATCGTCCGACTATCTCGTAGGCGTAGAAGCGAATATGACAATCGATCCGAGCAGCAACAATTGGGACTATTTCCGAAGCGATGAGCAACAACTTTGGTTAGAATTTTATTCCTATTACGCAGCTGATTATGAGCGTGGAATTTACTCAAACCCTATTCCTTATGCTCCAGTCACATTTTCCTTCTACGGCGGCCTGTTCGGAAACCTTACCCATCCAACGAATTTCACCAACTTCGATGGCAACGGATACAGGGCCAACTCCTTCGGACTAACCTCGGTCTCTTTTGAGCAAACAGGCGGTGCGAACGGTGTCTGGAAGCAGGTACAATTCAATTCGACAATGGATAACGGACCAGGTGTTGCACAAGGTGGGCTTGAAGAAATCATCTGGAACAACAACACGAAGATGCACGACGTGGTTCAAGATGCTCAGGGATTGTCGACGAAGTACGTTCGAGTCAACACAAGTCTACCGAAAGGGGATTACAGTTACATCGGAAGAGTACAGCCTGAACTCGCATTGGAATATCCGTTCCCATTCTTGCATGGTGATGAGGATGACAATGCACGTTCAATGCGTGTCATGCACCGCATGAACATTGATGGAACAATGACCTTTGAGGGCGTTAACCCAATCACGTTCTTTGACTCAACCATCAACAACGGGGACGGAACCTTTGGAAACTGGCGCTACGTCTACCACGGCCCTGCGCTGGCTGCTGCAGGATTGAACTACAACGAACTTTCAGCGTACAAAGCCTACAGCATGCTTTGGGATGGTAATACAGCATCACTTACAGGCGAAGCATTGAACATTGTTGATTTCGTTGATGTCAATGCAACCCACTGGTTCATCAAACTCGTAAACGGCGGAGACGGCGATCTACCGCCTTGTGGTCAAATCGATCCAACCGATCCAGACAGTCCAGTTCGCTGCGAGATTGTTCCGGAAATGGACACGGGAACATCACTCGAACTAACCGGTTCTGTCACCAATCGAACGCTTATTCCATGGACCATCGAGCCTGTTGCAGTACAGCTGGATAAGGATCGAAATGGAATCTTTAGCAGTGGTGGGGAGACACAGTTTACGCAAAAGCCAGATTGTATGGACACACAAGGAAACAGAATTCCGATGCAAAGCATTGACGATGAAACGGAATGCATAACCAAAGGTGGTGTACAAGCGGACTACGATTACAACTTTACTTGGGAGAGTCAATATTCATCAGGAACGTACGGTATGCGTGTTGATTTTACAAATTCAGGTTACTACTTCACTGGAAATTCATCTGCATTGGCAACAACTGGGGCGTACATCAACGTCACGGTTGTCGGAACGACTTCCTTTGAATTAACGTCCATTGCTCGGCTTTACCGAAATACGAACACCTCGATTCAAGCGCGGCTCGTTGACAATTCGTTGCAACCAGTCCGAGAAGCTCCAGTCAATTACACGTGGTCATTTGACGGACGAACCGAAACAAGTTATACCGATACAAACGGGTTCTTCGAAATGCCGTTCAACATCACTGCAGACGACGACTTGGGATTGTTCTCTCTTACTTTTGATTATGAAGGAACTCCTCTTCTCAAACCAAGCAATGCGGTTCAAGACGTATGGGTCGTTTCCCGAACCTACCTATCAGTGATTTCAACCGATGGAAACCGACGTCAATCAGGTGATCTTTGGGACTTCACAGCTCAGGTGAAAGACGATAACAAGACGCTCGAATACGACACAGGCGGGCGAGATCTCGATGGAGAGACCTCGCCAAACGGAGGTTTAGTTGATGTGATCTTCGAAGGCACGGACTTCGATAATGTGCAACACCGACAAGTGATTGCAACACTCGCTCCTTCTGCAGGAGTCATATCCCTGCCCGAAACACAACCAGACAATTCTCATCTCTGCTACTACGATGGCAACGACGATGGATTTGCAGACCGTGACATCAATCAAAACGGAGATCTTGAGCGACTCGAAGCAGTCGGTTGTTTGAAGGCGGACATAAGTCCACTTTCGCCAACCAAACTACGAGCCGATCCTGATTCATTCTTGCCCGATGGATTTGGACCTGTGAACGTTGTGTTGCGGTTTGAGGAATCCCTACCAAACGAGGGCTGCGCACCAATTGATGCGAGCTACCTCGGATTACAAGGCCAGTGGGACCCCTGCGCCAACGTGCCAGGAAACAATCACTATCGAACTGTGATGACATACAACGCAAACGGTTTCTCTTTGATTGGACGCACCTCACTGTCCGTCGACGACCAAGTCGTTTACACAAGCGAAGTCGATCCAGTCACTGGACTTGTTGTACCGAAGCCAATGGTTGTTACAGGCCAACTCACCGACGAGCTTGGTGAGGTTCTCCCAGCACGAACAATTCGTGTAAGTTACGAGATGGTAAACGGTCAAAGTGGCCCAGTAAACTGCAACGCTGCAGTCACGGACGAAAACGGAAATTACTCCATTACATGTCCGCTATCTGACGTTTTGGCTGGAAAGACCAAAGTAACCGTTTCGTATTCTTCTTACGACAACAACTATGCATTCCGTTATGACAATAAGACGGTGCAGACTGAATTTGATGTATTCTCAAATTCGTCTCTGTTCATCTCTGAAGTTGGGCCGTTCAAGTCCAGCGTCGATAGCTACAACATCGAAGGAATTCCTTATCCAGTACTCTACTTGAAAGAATCCTTCCACATTGACGCCCTTTTGACGCAAAGCAATGGTCAAGCCGCTGGAGGTAAGTGCCTCAATATTTATCTTGACCCAGAAGCCAACACACGCCCAATTGCTACAATCCGAACCAACGATCTCGATGGAACTGCTGAGTGGTTTAGTGGCGACCCGCTGCAAAACCCTTCACTTCGTGGTGTCGAACTTACAGGTGGTAAGAAGGAAGGCTTCCGAACACTCAAGGTCGCATTTGAACCAGATCTCAATGTGCCTGGTGGTTGCGATAAGGATGTCGAGAATGTTTTGAATGGTTCTGAAGTTGAAATGGAAGTACTTGTTCGTTCACGTGTCGACCTCCAGGTCGAAACAAACTGGTACTATGGAGGCGATTCAGGTGTTCCTGAAGGAACCGTCATCATAGGTGAAGTTGCTCTCTTGCGTGACCGTCTGGACATCGCAATTGAAAACGAGGAGATACAGTTTATCCGGCAGTACAGAAACGAAACCGGTGCATGGGTGACCATGACAGCGGCCACGAACATAACAGACACGAACGAACAAGGAATTGCACGATTTGAATGGCCATTTGATGGCCGCACCTGTGATGGTATTGTGTGTACTGGTGAATGGCAGGTAATTGCTGTCTATGCTGGAAGCCAGAACTTCCAGGCATCACAGAACAACATTTCGTTTGCAGTGGATTACAGAGCTGCCACCGAAGTTGAGGCTAAAGGTTTCTTCAGCCCTGAAAATGCAATGGCATTCAGTATTGTTTTGATGGCGTTATTGGTCGCAGGCGCACTGTATTATCGCCGTGTTATGAGCCGAAGACAAGTTCAGTCGCTGCGAGGAATCCTCACTGACACAATGATGCAACTCGAAGCGAGCAATGAATACATCAAGATTATCTTTGACTGTTACAAGAACCTCGTCCGTCACTTCAGAAAGTACGGGTTCATGAAGAAGGTCTACGAAACGACCCGTGAATTTGAAGCAGCAGTCCGTGCAGCGTTTAACATGGTTCCACCGCAACAACTTGATGCGTTCTTGACCATCTTTGAAGAAGCTCGGTACTCCGACCACAACATCGGCGTTATGCAACGTGATCAAGCAATATCAACACTCGGTGCAATTACAACGTCAATCACAAACGCATTGGGTGAAGAAGGCCAAATCAAGCGCTTCGAAGCGACTGGATTGTACGATAAGCAAACCAAAGCCGGCGAATTTGTTGCTGCTGACGGGTCGCTTCGACAGGCGGGAATTGTTGAGGGCGAAGGTACCGATTTCAAGCTCTGATTCTTGAAAGGATGCAATGAACGTTGGCACGAGCCAACCTTCAAGGGCAGGATGCGCTCTCGCATGGTCATGGAAGACTGGAAGTTACTCATCGACCAAGCCATGCAAGCGGAAACAAACAATACGATTGAAGCGCACAAGATTTACGGCAATGCCGTACGTTCAGCTCTCGCACAAACACAGATGTTGCTCGGCGATCTTGAAGCTGCCCAAGTGATCGAAGCGCTCTATGGCGCTCTCGTCGCCTACTCGCAGCAGGTCATGTTGAGGATGAAGGCTGAAGATCCTGAAGTTGGAGGCGTAGACCACGCATTCCGCGCAGGACAAGCCTATGGGGTCTCTTGCGTGCTCAACCATCTCATCGATCAATTGACCGATGTTGCAGGAATCACAGCCCTTGGTGCGCTTGACGACTTTTCGGACACGTTGCACGACGAAATCATCATCCAAGGCCGAGCTGCCGGACTGACCGTGGAATTGCTCGATGCAAAGGGCGAGATTCTGTTCGAATAGACGCTGCATCCGCGTCGGTGCCTTCATAACGGGTTGGCTGGTCGCCAGACTGCCTCAAAGCATCGAGGGAGTCATATGAGCAAGCCAACACGAAAGACAAATGCTGATTTGGTCGGTCTAATCGACCAACTGAAAGCCCAGTCTCGTGACACCGGAGCTGCACTATGGCGAGATGTTGCCAAGCGCCTCTCAAAGAGCCGCAAGAACTGGGCCCAACCGAACCTAAGCCGCGTAACACGTTACGCTCCAGAGGGTGCGACAATACTCGTACCAGGAAAACTGCTTGGATCAGGTGAAGTCACAGGGAACCGCACCATCGCCGCCTACAGTGTTAGTTCCAGTGCACGAGCCAAGATTGAAGCCGCAGGAGGACGTATCCTCACCTACGGCGAATTGATGAACGAAAATCCAAACGGGAACGGGGTGATTATTCTTGGATGAAGCAACTACTTACGTTTTTGACGCAGATGGGCTCGTTCTTGGACGACTCGCATCCACAGTTGCAGACATGCTTCTCAAGTCAACTCGTGCAGATCGTGACGACAAAGTTGTCATCATCAACGCCGAACGAGCTATTGTCTCAGGAAGTTCACGTTCTGTTCTAAAGAATTATCACGATAAGTACGCTCTGAACCACGCAAGAAAGGGGCCTTACTTCCCGCGGATGCCTGACATGATTCTCAAGCGAACCGTACGAGGTATGCTTCCTTACCAACGAAAGAGCAGTGGTCGCCGTGCCCTTCGCAATCTCCGTGTTGAAATCGGCTGCCCGTCTCACCTTGCTTCCGATCTTCCTGAAGGTCACGTTGAAGGTGATGCTAGCAACATTCGCAAATCATTGCCTGAGAGCTTCGTCCGATTGGGCGACATCAGTGCAAGCCTAGGTGCACCTGCGCACCGATGGTCAGGAGGTGAACAGTGATGGCACGAAAGAAGAAATCTGTTGAAAGTTCAGGAAAGCGAAAGACAGCAATCGCAAGAGCGTCTGTCAAGGTTGGAAACGGACGAGTTCGCGTCAACAGCGAACCAATCGAAATCCTCCAACCTGCTCTTGCACGACGCAAAGCCATGGAACCACTTGTTATTGCAGATGCGATGAACCGTTTGTCCAAGGTCGATATCAACCTAACAACAACCGGTGGTGGAATCATGGGTCAAACCGATGCAATTCGAACCGCAATCGCTCGAGGGCTCGTTCACTACAACGGTGGTGCAGAAGGAATCGACGAAGAACTCCGGGACGAGTACCTTCGATTTGACCGTAGCCTCCTTGTCAACGACCCACGTCGCAAAGAACCGAAGCATCAACTTGGTCGTGGTGCTCGAAGAAAGAAACAAAAGTCCTATCGATGAGGTGAAAAGTATGATTATTCCTATCCGTTGTTTTAGCTGTGGTACCGTTATTGCCCACAAGTGGGATGAGTTCAACAACAAACTTGCTGAAGGAACCAGCGTCGAACAAGCACTTGACGACGTTGGCCTTGAGCGATATTGTTGTCGACGTATGTACGTTGGACACATCGATCTAATCGAAGAAATTGTCCCGTTCAGCGCTCAGCACAAGTGAGGAGATTCACGGGCCTGTGGGTTAGCTTGGCCTATACTTGGCGGCTGGGGGCCGTCAGACCCCAGTTCAAATCTGGGCAGGCCCACTCCTCAC
>MDTB01020104.1_pt1 | contig 11264 bp, 12 predicted proteins | sample 811161 | NCBI WGS metagenome assembly MDTB01 (sample SAMN05326650, study PRJNA326480) | marine metagenome | isolation source: seawater | place: Mediterranean Sea | collected 2009
GAGCCAAGTGTATTTAATTTCCTTCCTAAATCAAAAAAATTTGGAATGAATGAAGTTATAAATTTGTTACAAAAAAAAAGAAAAAAAGTTGGAATATTTCCGATCAAAGATAATGAATGGCAGGATACTGGAAATTGGCTAAATTATATGAATATTATTCAAAAGGAGCAATAATGGAAAAAAAAACAAATAATGGGTTGCCTTCAGAAATTCGATATTGTGTTAATTGTAATTTAATTAATCAAAGAACTACAGGAAAAAATGAATTTTTTCATACACCAGAGACTATTCACAAAACTGTTAAATTTGATGAAAATGGAGTTTGTGCCGGATGTCATTTTGTAAAAAAAGAGTTTGATGAAAAAGTTATTAACTGGAAAGAAAGAGAAGAAGAATTAAAGCAGTTATGTGATGCAAATAGAAAAAATAACGGAGAATATGATTGTATTGTTCCGGGATCAGGAGGAAAAGATAGTATTTATGCAGCTTATATTTTGAAACATAAGTATAAAATGAATCCTTTGACAGTAACATGGTCACCGCATCTGTATACTGATGTGGGATGGAAAAATTTTCAAAGTTGGCTACACAAGGGTGGATTTGACAATTATCTTTATACCCCAAATCCTAAAATACATAAGCTTGTAACTAGAGAGGCGGTATTAAGGCTTTTACATCCTTTTCAGCCATTTATCATAGGTCAAAAAATGTTTGCTACTAAAATTGCTGCAAAGTTTAATATTCCATTAATATTCTACGGTGAAATGCAAGGTAAAGGAGGTAAAGAAGTTTCACATAAAGCTAAAACTTTTGCTGAAAGCGGTAGTCAAGGGGGGTTCGAGATGGATCCTTTGGAGGGAAAAAAATTTGAGGATGCATATCTAGGAGGTAAACAAATCAGGGAATATTTAGATGAAGGAGTCACTTTAAATGATTTAGAAAGTTATAGACCCTTAAATATCGAAACAATAAAGAAGAAAAAAATAAATTTTTACTACTTAGGATATTTTCTAAGGTGGATACCTCAAGAAATGTATTACTTCGCTGTTAAAAATACAGATTTTAGTCCAAATCCACAACGGACTGAGGGAACTTATACTAAATATCAAAGTTTGGACGATAAAATTGACGGATTTTTTCATTACACAAGCTATATTAAATTTGGTTTCGGAAGGGCTATGTCCGATTCATGTGAAGAAGTCAGACATGGACACATCACGAAAGATGAAGGAAAAGCTTTAATAAAGAAATTTGATGGAGAATATCCTCAGCGATATGAAAATGAATTTTATGATTATATTTCTATGAAGAAAGAGGAATTTCTTGAACTTTGCGATAAGTTTAGACCTGACCATATTTGGCAAAAAAAATCTAATCAGTGGATTTTAAAAAAGAGTTTATAAAATTAAATTGTACAAAAGAGTAATCTCAAGACTTGATGTTAAAAACGGTATTCTCGTTAAAGGAATAAATCTAGAAGGTTTAAGAAATTTGGGAGATCCAGAATTTTTCTCGAGTAAATATTACTATGATAAAATTGATGAAATACACTTCCAAGATATTGTTGCCACCTTATATAATCGAAATGTGCTTTTTAAAATCATAGAAAAAATTTCAAAAAAAATATTTGTGAATGTTTCCTCTGGGGGAGGTATAAGAGATGAAAAAGATGTTGATAAGCTTTTAAGAATTGGAATCGATAAAGTTGTTATAAATTCAGCAGCAGTTAAGAACCCAATTTTTTTAAAAAATCTTGTCAAAAAATATGGATCTTCAACTATATCATCAAGCATAGAAACCGTAAAAATTAATAATAAATATGAAATTTTAATTGAAACTGGAAGAGAAAGAACAGGCATTGAACTATTTAGATGGGTTGAAAAAGTTCAAAATCTTGGTGTTGGAGAAATTATTGTGACTGAAATACCAATGGAAGGAAAAAAGAAAGGCTTTAATTTAGATCTCTATGAAAAATTAAGAAAAAAAATAGATGTTCAGTTTGTAGCGCATGGAGGGGCTGGCCCATTTGATAATATTTATGAATTATTTAATTTTTGCAATGTTGATGCAATATCAATCGCATCATTGTTTCACTATCATTACCATGAGCCAATTAGGGATAAAGAGCTCATAGGAAGTAATTTTTTTAGTCAATCTTTTAAAGAAAGTGATAAAACTGGAACCTCTATAATAGATTTAAAAAAATATCTTATTTCAAGAGGAATTAAAATAAGATTATGATTAATATTCCAACAATCGGAATTATAGATACAGGTACATCTAATATTCAAAGTGTAACTTATGCACTGAAGGAGTGCAATTCTAATGTTATTCATTTATCAAATTTTGATGACAACTTAAAAATTGATGCATTAGTTGTTCCAGGGATTGGGAGTTTTGGTGAGGTAATGGAACAATTAAGAAAAAGAAAATTAGATAAATTAATTTTAAATTTTGTGCAAAAAGAAACACCAATCTTATTTATTTGTGTTGGAATGCAAATTCTTTTTTCTGAAAGTAGTGAATTTGGAAATCATACTGGATTAAATATATTTAAAGGAAAAGTTAAAAAAATTAAACATGATTATCAAGGAAAAAAAAGAAAGATTCCATTTATTGGATGGAACAAAATTATTAAAAAAAAAAATTGTAAAATCTTTAAAGATATTAAAGATCATGAATTTTTTTATTTCACCCATTCTTTTTACGTGGAGCCAGCTGATGACTTGATCATTTCATCTAATGTGGATTATTTAGATTTTAAATATTGTTCTAGTGTTTCTGATAAAAATATATTTGCTACTCAATTTCATCCTGAAAAAAGTGGAAGCGAAGGAATAAAGATTTATAAAAATTTTATTAATTTAATTGAAAAAAAATAATCTCTATATTTATATCGATCAGCCATTTGCAAATCAACAAATGGAAATGGTTTTTCCTAAAAAATTTAAAAATCCAAAATTTAATTTAAAATTTTTAAGTACACAAAATATTAGTTTTACAAAAGATGAAATAAGAAATTATTATAAGAGTACACCGTCAAATGAAATTCCTAAAAATGTAATTTATCTTAATAGTCAAAATGAGTTTGAAAATTATGTAAAAAAAATTAAGTCAGAAGATTTAGTGTTCTTAAGAGAAAGAAGTATTAATGAGATTAAATTTAATAATTTTGATCTAAAGTTATTTAAAAAATATAAAATCAAAACAATATGGTTTGACTATGATCCTTGGTTTAAATCTAATTTGTCAAAAAGTACTTTTTTAAACACTTTAAGGCATATTAGAGTCGCAACTAGAAAATTGATATTATCAATGAAGAAATATGATTATGAACCAAATTACTATGTTGGCTTCGGAACGGAAACCAAAAAAAATTTTATAAAAATGGGTTTCAAAAAAACGAAATATTTAGATTGTCCTAGTATTTGGATTAAATCTTCAAAAAAAAAGCCTCGAATAAAAAATTTTATCGTTTATGTGGATGAAAATCTTTTTTTTTCTAGAGATCAATTTTTATTTGATAAGAAAATGAAAAAAATTTCAAATGTAAATACTTTTCTTAAAGATATAAATTTATTTTTTAATATTTTAGAGAAAAAGTATAAAACTAAAGTTATTATAAGTTGTTCTAAAAAATACACTTACGATAAAAATTATTTTGAAGGAAGGAAAATAATTTACGGAAAAACTTTAGACTTAATATCTCGCTCCAAGGCTGTGGTGGGACATAGTTCAGACGCATTATTTCAAGCAATATATTCAAATAAACCAACAATTTTACTAAAGCATAAAACCTTTAATGTTAAAAAAAATTTTTTTGTTCATTTTAAATCCATTAATTTATTTGATAAGTATGCAAATTATTTAGAAGATTATCTGAAAAATAAAAAAAAAATCAACATTTCTATTAATAAAAAATATTATAAAAGTATTCTCACAAAATATTTCATTTCTAAAAAATTTAAATTAAAAAATTTTTACGAAAATTTTTCAAAACAAATATTACAATAATTTTATTAGATGACTAAAACGATTATTATTGCAGAAGCAGGAGTTAATCATAATGGTAAAATAAGTCTTGCAAAAAAATTAATTGATAAAGCAAAAAAAGCTGGTGCAAATTATGTTAAATTTCAATTATATAATCCAGAAGAAATTTCAACTTTCAGAGCTAAGAAAGCAAAATATCAAAAATTAAATTCTCCAAAAAATGAAGGGCAATTAAAATTATTAAAAAGATTGTCTCTCAATCAAAAAAAAGTTATTGAATTATATAAATATTCTAAAAAAAAAAGAATAGGATTTTTATTATCATTTTTTGATATTATATCGCTCAAGATCTTGCGTCATATAAAATTGGATTATATCAAGATCCCGTCGGGTGAAATTAATAATCTTCCGCTGTTATTTTCAATACGAAACTTAAAAAAGAAAGTAATTTTATCAACTGGCATGTCTACAATAAAAGAAATTGAAAATGCTTATAAGATTCTTAAATGGAAAAAAAATACTATCTCTATTCTACACTGTAATTCGTCATACCCAACCTATCCAGATGATGTTAATTTAAAATGGATTCAAATTCTTCAAAAGAAATTTAAATGTAATATCGGTTTTTCAGATCATACAAAAGGAATTGAAGCTGCATTAGGCGCTGTAACCCTAGGCGCTAAGATAATAGAAAAACATTTAACATTAGATAATAAAATGAGAGGACCAGATCATCTAAGCAGCTTAAATCCAGAGAATTTTGAAATTATGGTTAAATCTGTAAGGGATATTGAAAGAATGTTAGTATTTAAAAAAAATATAATTAGCAATAGCGAAAAGAAAAATAGAAATATTGTAAGAAAATCTATTGTTGCAAAAACAAAAATAAAAAAAGGACAGAGATTTTCAGAAATAAACATAACTACAAAAAGACCCGGGATAGGTTTATCACCCGTGAAATGGTTTAAAGTAATCAATAAAAAAGCCAAAAAAAATTTTAGAAAAGATGATTTGATAAAATTATGAAAATATTAATTTTCACAAGTTCGAGAGCTGAATACGGTTTATTATCTAATTTAGTAAAACTTTTTTCGAGATCAAAAAAAATTAAATTGAATACGATTGTTTCGGGATCACATTTATCAAATAAACACGGATATACAATAAATGAAATAATTAAAGATAAAATTAAAATTAATAAAAAAATTTCTTTAAGTTATTCAAAAGATACAAACGAAGAAATTACTAATAATATTAATAAAATCACTAGAGAATTAACAAAATATTTTAAAAATAATTCAATTGATTTAATGGTTGTTCTTGGTGACAGGTATGAAGTCTTCGCGGCAAGTGTAGCCGCTATTTTTAACAATATTAAAATTGCACATTTGCACGGTGGAGAGAGATCAGAGGGTTCGTTAGACGAGATTTTAAGGCATTCAATAACAAAAATGTCATATTACCATTTTGTTGCTACGAAGGAATATGAAAGAAGAGTAATTCAGCTTGGAGAAAATCCAAAAAATGTATTTAAAGTTGGCGCATTATGTAATGATAACATAATTAATTTTATTCCTGTTTCAAAAAGTAAATTAGAAAATTCCATAAAATTTAAATTTAAAAATAGAAATATACTTGTAACTGTCCATCCAGAAACGATGAAAAGTGATAATATGTCAAATAAAATTGATAATTTACTAAATATATTAAAAAAGTACAAAAATTTAGGAATCATTTTTACTTACCCAAATTCAGATAAAGGAAATTTATTAATAATAAAGAAAATACAAAATTTTGTAAAAAAAAATTCAAATTCAAAATTTTACAAATCTTTAGGACTTCATAACTATTTAAATTGTCTTTTCTATTCAGATGGAATATTAGGCAATACTTCAAGCGGGATAATCGAAGCCCCTTTGATGCACAAAGGAAGCGTGAACTTAGGGGAAAGACAAAAAGGAAGAGTTTTAAGCTCGTCAGTAATCAATTCGGATTTCTCAAAAAAAAATATAAACAAATCATTAAAAAAATTATTATCTGATAACTTTCAAAAAAAAATTAAAAAAGTTAAATCACCTTATTACGGAAAAGACGTTTCTAAAAAAATTTTTAATTATCTAAGAAAAAAAAAGAATTTAAAAATAAGACTTAAAAATTTCTTCGACCTTAAAAAATGAAAAAAAAAATATTAATTATTGGCTTTGGTTCTATTGGGAAAAAACATTTTCAAATAGTTAATAAATATAAAAAAAATTTTAATACAATAGTTTCATCGAGTCATTTAGGAAAAAAAATATTCAAAACAAAAAAAAACCAATTTTTTGCAGGTATAGTAGCTTCTCCATCAAGAAATCATCTCAAAGATTTAAAAATGTTAATTAAAAGCGAAATACCCACGCTTGTGGAAAAACCTTTGCACTTTAAGTCTTTATCTTTCAAAGAAGAGAAACAGCTTTTACAAACAATCAAAAAAAAAAAAAATATTAATTCAAACTGCTTATTGCTTAAGATTTCACCCTGCAATAGTATTTTTGAAGAGATTTATTCAAAAAAATAAAAAAGAAAAAATACTTAATATTGAGTTTTTGACGAATTCATTTCTACCTCTTTGGAGAACAGGTGATTATCGAAAGCATGTTTCTGGATCAAGAAAACTCGGTGGTGGCGTTTTAAACGAACTTAGTCATGAAATAGATTTAATGATTTATCTTTTTGGCTATCCAAAACCAATCCTTTCTAGGATTTCAAACAGCAATAAGCTTGAGATCGATGTTGAAGATAATGCCGACATTATTTTTAAAACTAATTTTAGTTCAAATATTCATATGCATCTAGATTTTCATTCATTACCAGAAAGGAGAGAAATTAATATTATTTTTAAGTCAAAAAAAATTAGGCTTGATCTCATTAATAGTAAAGTAGAAATAATTGAAAAAAATAAGAGGAAAATTAAAAATTTTAAAACTGAAAAAGATTATATTTATATTAAGCAATTTGAAAACTTTATAAACAACATAAAAAATAGAAGTTTAGACATAAATTCTTTTAAAAATTCAATAGATGTTTTAAAGATCATACATCTGATAAAAAGATCAAATAAAACTTTATAACTCTAAAATGAAAAAAACGAAAAAAATTATATACGCATTTATTTTTGGAAGACAAAGATCAATAAGATTAAAAAATAAGAATTTAAGAAAAATTGGCGGTGAGACTCTAATTGAAAAAAGTATAAAAGTAGCAAAAAAAGTAGGTAAAATAAAAAAAATTTATGTATCTAGCGATTCTAGATCTATCATCAGATTAGCGAAAAAAAAAAAAATTAATACAATTTTGAGACCACGAAGTCTTTGTAAAAGTAATTCAAAAGAAATTTACTCCTGGAAACATGCCATTCGTTATCTTCAAAAAAAAGGAGAAAAATTTGATTATTTTCTAAGTCTTCCACCAACATCACCATTAAGGATTAAAAAAGATATTGAAAATCTTATTGAGAATTTCTTAAAAAATAAATCTGATATAACAGTCACGGTAGCAAGAACTAATAGGAATCCACATTTTAATATGGTCCAAAAAAGCAGAAATAATTTAATTAAAATTAATAAAAAAAATTTTCAGAGATTTGGTGAATTTTTTGATCTTACAACAGTTGGTTATATTGCAAAACCAAGCTATATATTGAAAACAAGAGATCTATTTAATGGTAAAGTTAAATCAATAGAAATTCCTAGAGATAGGGCTATCGATATTGACGACGAGTATGATTTTAAAGTAGCAAAACTTTTACATGAAAATGACTAAGAATATTATATTAATAGGTGGCGGCGGTTTAATCGGAAGAGCAGTAAGTGAAGATTTAGCTAATAAAAATTATAATGTTATCGTTTTAGATAAAAAAAAAACTAAAATTTTTAAAAATATAGATTTTTTTAAGATTAATATTGCAAAAATTAATTCTTTTAAAACACTAATAAATAATATTTTCAGAAAATATAATCGTATTGATTGTGTAATAAATTGTTCTTATCCAAAAGGAAAAAGTTGGGGTAAAAAATTTTTAAATTTAAAAGAGAAAGATTTAAGAGAAAATTTATATTTACAGATGGGTATGCCAATAATTATTGCTCAAATTTTTATAAAAAAATTTTTAAATCAAAAATATGGAAATTTAATTTTTTTTTCATCTATTCTTGGAGTTCAACCTCCAAAATTTTTTCATTACGATAATACTAATATGAATTCTCCTATTGAATATTCAGCTTCAAAGGCAGGTATAATTTCAATGACAAAATATCTTTCCAAAGCTTTTGGAAAAAAAAATATAAGAGTGAATTGTATTTCTCCTGGTGGAATAAAGACGAACCAACCTAAATCATTTCAAAGAAATTATAGAAAATCATGTTTGACAAAAGGATTATTGAACCCAAAAGATATATGTGGAACCGTTGAATTTTTAATATCAGACAAATCTAAGTATATTAACGGACAAAACTTTATAATTGATGATGGTTGGAGTTTATAGAAGCAATGTTAAATAAAAAAATATTAATAACTGGCGCAGCAGGTTTTATTGGATCTCATCTCACGGAATATTTTATTAAAAGAGGATATAAAGTTGTCGCTTTTGATCGATACAACCCAAACAATAGTTTTGGCTGGCTAGATAAAAGTCCATACAAAAAAAAAGTAGAGTGTATCCTAGGAGATATTAGAGATTATGATTCTGTTTTTAAAGCAATGAAAAATTGTGATTCAGTTATTCACCTTGCAGCACTAATTGGTATTCCATATTCATACATTTCGCCTTTAGCTTATATCAAAACAAATGTAGAGGGAACTTACAACATACTTGAAGCTTCTCGAAATCTTAAAATAAAAAATATTGTAATTACCTCCACAAGTGAAACATATGGATCAGCACAATATATGCCCATTGACGAATATCATCCAATCGTTTCACAATCTCCTTATGCAGCTTCCAAGGCATCAGCTGATCAACTAGCTTTAAGTTTTTATAGATCTTATAATTTACCAGTTAAGATCATAAGGCCATTTAATACTTATGGACCACGTCAATCGAGCAGGGCAATAATTCCATCAATTATTTATCAATGTTTGTATAACAAAAATGGAAAAATTTTTTTAGGAAACATTAAACCGACGAGAGATCTAACATATGTAGAAGATCTTTGCGAAGCATTTCTAAAAGTTTTTAAAAATAAAAAACTCTTTGGAGAGGTAGTAAATGTTGGAAATAGTTCAAATATTTCAATTAAAGACCTCGTTAATAAAATATCAAAATTAATTAATGTTAAAGTAAAAATAAAATCAGATAAATTAAGAGTTAGGCCTAAATATAGTGAAGTGAATGATTTAAAATCTAGTATAAAAAAAATAACAAAGTTAACTAAATGGAAACCAAAAACCAAAATTGACAAAGGCTTAAAGAAAACCATTGAATGGATAAAATTTAATAAGAATTATTATAAAGACAACTATTCAATTTAATTTAATCCTTAACTCATGATAAAAAAATTTTCTAAGATTATTTATAATGTTCTTAAAACTATTGATTTACCCTTGAGGATTATATTTAAAAAAAGCTTTTTAGTTTGGTTTAAAGAGTTTATTGAAAATGATAGTTATATGAATATTAAAATTCCTGGAGAAGAAAAGAGAATAAATTTGTTTGTTCCTAATTATCTTACAAGGTGGTTGTCAGATGAATTTTTTATAAAGGAACCGGAGACCATTCAGTGGATTGATAAATTTACTAAAATAGAAAACAATAATATAATATTTTGGGATGTGGGTGCTAATTTGGGCTTATATTCTATTTACGCAGCATTGAAACATGCTAACATTGAAGTAATAAGTTTTGAGCCATCGACTAGTAATTTGAGAGTTTTATCAAGAAATATTTCAATAAATAATTTACAAGATAAAGTTTTTATAAATCAATTACCCTTAGGAAATAAATCGTTTAATTTTTCACTATTAAGAGAAAGTAAATTTGGAGAAGGTGAGAGTAACAATTCATTTAAAGAACCTATTGATTTTGAGGGCAAAAATATTGCGACTAAAAATAGTTATAAGCTTTTAGGAACATCAATTAACAATTTAATAGATCAAAAAATTTTAAAAGTTCCAAATTATATTAAGATTGATGTAGATGGCTTAGAACATCTCATCTTAGAGGGTGCTTCGAATTATTTAAGCAATACAAATATCAAAAGTATTCAAATTGAAGTAAATGAAAATCATAAAAATCAATTTGAAAATATAATTGAAATAATGAAAAAAAATAATTTCAAATTTAAATATAAAAAGAGAAATGAAAATTTAAGCATATACAAAGAAAAAAAATTCTTAACTTCTTACAATTATTATTTTGAAAAATAGTTTTATATGAATGTGATTATTTTGGCAGGTGGATTAGGCACCAGATTAACTGAATATACAAAAACCATACCAAAACCGATGGTAAAAGTAGCAGGTTTTCCAATATTACTTCATATAATGAATCATTATATCAAACATGGTTTCAAAAATTTTTACATAGCTGCGGGTTACAAAGGTTACATAATAAAAGAATATTTTAAAAAATATAAAAAAAATGGAGAATTTTTTGATTACAAAATTTTTAATAGAAAATGTAGAATAGCTATTGTTAATACAGGTTTAAAAACTTTAACTGGCGGTAGGTTAAAAAGATTAGAAAGCTATATAAATGATGGTGAAAATTTCTTCTTTACTTATGGCGATGGCATCTCAACTGTAAATTTAAAAAAACTATTAAATTATCATAATAAAAATAAAAAAATTATTACAGTTACTGCTGTACGTCCTCCGGCAAGATTTGGAGAATTGAAGTTAAAAAAAAACAAAGTTATTTCATTTAAGGAAAAACCTCAAACAAACCAAGGTTGGATAAATGGTGGATTTTTTGTTGCTCAAAAAAAATTTTTTAAGCTTATCAAAAATGATAATGATATTTTAGAAAAAAGACCTTTAGAAAAAGCTTTTAAAATAGGCCAATTGAATGCATTTAAACATAAAGGTTTTTGGAAATGTATGGATACAATTAGAGACAAACAAGTGATTGATCAGATTTTAAAAAAGAAAAAAAAAATGAAAATATTTTTAACAGGCTCTAATGGTTATATTGGTAGAAATTTTATAAAAAAAGCTAGTAAAAACAATCAAATATTCGCTTTAACTAGAAAGAAAAAAAACCCAAAAATGAGAAATGTAAAATGGCTAGTTGGAGA
>MDTB01209766.1_pt1 | contig 11264 bp, 14 predicted proteins | sample 811161 | NCBI WGS metagenome assembly MDTB01 (sample SAMN05326650, study PRJNA326480) | marine metagenome | isolation source: seawater | place: Mediterranean Sea | collected 2009
ACAATACTATATTCAAAAATCAAAATATCATGTTGAGGGTGAGTTGCATGAAAAGGAACAACGGATTGAAACCGAAGCACTAATTCCACAACTCAAAATGATGCTTGAAATTGTTAAAACATGGGACACATTTAATATTCAAGAATTCCAAAAGAATATTGAAAATGGAAATATCAAACTATAAATAGGTCAAGGGAGTATGTATTAGTATGACAAAGAAACTAAGTATGGAATCCTTGTTAGATATTGAGGCAGTTTATTTTGAAACGCTTTCAACCCCGTCTGTATATTCTAAGGCAGGTAAGAAAGTTTCAGAACATTTCGCTGATTATCTTTCAACGACCCAATGATATTGACCATTAGAAACCTTAACATAATTGGGATTATTTCTAAGATAAATACCAATCTCTCTCCGAGTTGGTGAATTTATCCCCCAATACTGCCATAGGTTATGAATCAGTTGATTAGCACCCATTGAGTCAGTTTGCTTTTGCATATAGTTATCAATAATAATTTTGTGTCTTGCTCTCATAGCCATTGTATCACTCTCTATTTACCTCTAATATCCGTTCACTTATAATCATTGCGGAGGATTATACACATCAATCTCCTTAGCGAAATCATGGTTTCGTGTGTGGAAATGTTCAGCAGGAGTCATAGAAATCATTTCCATCTCCATTCTCCTTCTTTGTGAATTATAAATCTTCCGATAATAAACATAACAACCACTTTTGAAATAACTACCACACCTAACATTCTTAGGAGCATTAGCATACATTACATCAAAATAATCAGCAATATTTGTTGGCTTTATATCTTCTCGTTCATAGCACATCTCCATAAAATGAGGTGTTGCTACTACGGTATATCCATTCTTATTAATATATACAGGTCTAAACATTGTCGCACCTATTCTAACGGATACACCCAATACTTATTAATGTTTCTTTTTCGTTATGGTTAAATAGGTAGTTTCAAGATGGAATGATTATGGCGGAAGATTATTTTAAAAGAGGAAATTGGAATAAAAAAGATGAGTATTACACCCCTGCATTATTAGTTGAACCAATTTTAAAATATATCAAACCCAAAAGCACAATATGGTGTCCTTTTGATACAGAAGAAAGCGAGTTTGTTATTGCCTTTGAAAGGGCAGGGCATAAAGTAATTCATAGCCATATTTGGGAAGGAAAAGATTTCTTTGAATACACACCTAAAGAAGATTATGATTATATTATCTCAAATCCTCCATTTACCAGAAAATACGATATTTTAAAAAGATTATTTGAATTAGAAAAACCCTTTGCTATGATTTTAGGATTACCAATCTTGAATTATCAGATTTTTGGAAAATATATGTTTGATAAACAAGAAGAGGGAAAAGATTTGCAATTATTGATTGTTGATAAGAAGATTTCTTTTGATGGAAACACGGCTTCCTTCAACAATAGTTATTTCTGCTATAATGTCCTACCTAAGCAACTAATCTTTGAACATTTGGAAAATAATAATTCCAAACAATATTTCAAGCCAAGTAATATGTTTGATAAATACAAACCAAGTCCTTTCAATTAAGTTATATAGGTGATTCACAAAAATATTAGAATGGGAATAGTTATGCAAGAAATAATAACTAATAGTAAGCCTATACATTTGAGTGAGGCTATGAATGAGGCAAAAACGCTTAAAATGAAATATGACTTAGGAATATTAGATTCATCAAATATGCCTTCTAAAAAAATTAAAGCAATTGCTGATGAAAAAATAGTTAATAGAATTGTAATACATGAAGATAATACTATGTGGTATTATGGTCCTTGGGGTAATGCCCAAAGATACGATACAGTTGTTAAGAGAAATAGAAATAGAATGTATGTTAATGGAAATTATATCCCTGTTTCACACCCATTCCATACCGCAGGAAGATATGTATGGGATAAAACTGCACTTGATAGTTTTAACACTTTGAGTAATATTGAATTAGTGAATATTGATACAAGTGGAGAAATTTACATTATTGAAAATCCATTGTTTGAAGGGTGGGTAAAAGTAGGTATGGCTATTGATTCAAAGAAAAGATTGAAAGATTATTTTACATATACGCCTCAAAAAAATGAAGAATCGTATAAATTAATCCACACGATTGAAGTTAAAAACAGAATGGTGGCTGAATCAGAAATACACAATCAATTAGAAAATGAATGTGATAGAATTAAAGAGTGGTTTCAAATCTCTTCTGAAAGGGCTAAAGAAATTGTAAGTGGTTATGGGATAGATTTTTGAATTAAGTTTATATAGGTAATTAACAAGAGGGTATTCCATGAAGCAAAACATTGATAAGATTGGCTTTGGACTAAGTGTAGCATCTATTCTTGGTTCTATTTATGCATATACGATTGACGAACACCTTGGACTATTTATTGGTCTTTGGGCATCTGCAATTATGTTGGGAAGTAAAAGAATCCACGATTGGTATAATTGAGGGGGTGTTTAAATGACTTCGGAAATGTATGTTCAAGTTGAATGGGATATTGGTCCTGTTGATATTATTGAACAAGATAAGATTCATGGTGCAGGGAATTGGTCATTTCCAAAAAATGTAGTCAAGATTCCTGTTGCAGTATCTAACGATGATTCAATTGAAATGTCTGATTGGCTAAGTGATGAATTTGGTTGGTGTGTAAAGAATTATTCCGTAATGGATTCAGATATTACTACCTTTGATGGCGTAGTGCATAATAGAGAAGAGATTCTTGAAAAGATGATTGATGATGACTTTTATTATGGCTATCTTGGAAAACAAGCAATGAGCAGTAGTGCAATTAAAACACTAATGAAATCTCCAAAGGTTTATATTGATTCTTTGGAAAATGGTAGTCCATCCTCTCAAGCACTTATTGATGGTAAATTATTTCATTGGAAGGTTCTTGAACCAGAAAAGTTTGATGAATTACATATTGTTGATGTAGGGTCTAAGGCATCTAAGGCTTACAAAGAGGCAAAGGCAGAATTTGGTGAAGTATATACTTCTAAAGAAGTTGCCCCTATGGTTCAATTGGCTGAAATCCTTATGAAGAATAAAGAGGTTGCTGAATATCTTGAAGGGGCTTCATTTGAAGTCCCTGCTATTCAAATGATTGATGGCGTTCCATTCCGAGGTAAGGCAGACATTATTAAGGATAAAATGATTATTGACCTTAAAACTACAAGCAAAATTAAAGATTTTGAGTATTCTGCTCTAAACTTTGGTTATGACCTTCAAGCATATCTTTATCTGCAACTATTCCCCGAAATGGAAAGTTTCGTTTTTATCTGTATTGATAAAAATACAAAGGACATTGGAATTTATGAATGCTCTAATACATTTTTGGAATCTGGAAGAAGAAAATTGGTTAAGGGGCTTGAAGATTACAAGACATTCATCCAAAGTGGGATGGATTTGGAACAACACACAATTCATAAGACACTAAAGGGAAGGTTGTGAAATGATGAAGAATGAATGTATTGTTATGAAAGAAATATTCTTTGTTGTTGTTATTACCCTTCTTAGTGGTTGCCTCGCATCAGACGAAGCAACTATTATTGAAGAACCCTACATTTCAGAAGTAAGAGAAGAGATTTATAACAATCATTCATATCAATTTGATAATGTAAATCCTATGGGTATGGGAAATACTTCAACAATTACCTTTGAAGAAAATGGAACGCTTAACATGACTCTTGAATTGGCGGGTTTTTTCCATGAACCTGCACTTTGGGAACAAGGAATGGTCAATTATTCACTAATTTACAATAACGAAACAGTTTTTTCAGTTGAAATTAATCAATCAGTTGAAAACTTTACTTATGCTATGGATAACTTTACAGGGAGTTTAACGGTTCAAATTAATTCATCTGGTTCAGATAATCTTGCTGACGATAAACCCGCAGATTATTATATTGCCCAAGCAAGATTTACAGTTTCAAATTAAGACCGCTTAAACTTTGTAGGTGGTCTTGCATCAAAATCTTCTCTTGCAACTTTACCATCTGTTCCTAAGTTTCCATAAGGAATGTAAAAGGCAGTTTTAGCATTCTTTCGGGCATATTTGATAATCTTAGTTGCATCAATCTGCCAATAGTTTCTAAACTTTCCATACACCCATTGTCCATTAACATATTTGTAAGTAACCAATAGATACATACCTACATCACCAACCCATTGATTCTTTGTTTCACCGGGTAATTTAAATTTAGCAACAGGACCCATAACTACTGCAACTTGGTCCCTCTTTCTTCGTTCTCCAGAAAATCTTTGAATACCTCGTCTTTGCAAGGTATTAAACGACTTCCGAGGTGTAATCGGCATATTTTTAATTTTAACAGACGACTATATAAAGAATAGCCTACCAATTCAAAAATCCTAAATCCTCATTTGCTTTTAACCTTAATTCCAATATTGACCAATCCATCATTCTTTCTTCCCTTTCAGTCATTCGTTTCCTTTTAGCAAATGGATTTTTAGTTTTATTCATTATTCTATTGTATATTGATTCTAACTCTCTTTGGATATTTCCAATCGCTTGCTCATTAAAAATAATTGTTTCCATATCATTCTGATAATAACCCCGACTATATTGTAATCCCATTGGTTTCTTCCAAGCATTACTAATAATCTTCATTCCCGCAGGTATGAAAAACACAGACCTTCCTAAATCATACTGACTCTTGAATTCAATCAAAGGTGTAATAAGAATTCTATCATAGTCCTTGACTTCTTTAAGCGATTTCAAATATAATTCCCAATCTCCTTGAAATACTTTGTAATATTTATGACCCACTATTCTTAGATTTGCGTATTTATTCAATCCTTCCAATGAAACATAAGCATCTGATTTGGAGTATAATGAAAGGGCAGATGGTAATTTAGTCCTACCTTCATTGACCAATATAGATTTACAAGGAATTATCTTCCTTAATACATTAAGTGTAATTTCTCTATTCATTCGTTCAAAAGTTGGTATAATATTTTCCTGTCGCCAATCCAAATGATTTGACCAATAACTAAATCTTAAAGGTCTTTGAAAATAGTCCACTCCTTTTGATTTAATTTTGATTAAAAGTTGTTCTAAAGTTTTATTTTGGTTTTTGTATTCTCTTAGCCTCAAATTTCCATATTTAGGGTCTGAATCCGTGTAATTTTTCATATATAAAAATTTAGATAACCGTTGTTTAATTTTGCTATAATTTGAATAATTATGAAAATATCGGTTATAAATTTGTTTTTCATTATACCCTATTTTTTTAAGTATTCTCGTTATTCTTGCAAGAGATTTCTCGCTCGCAATTTTAATTTTTTCATACATTTGCTCATCTAAAAAATAAATTGCTTCAATTATGTCATCTAATTGCTTTTTTTGCCCCTTAATCCTCCGACCATCTTTAATCCAATTAATTTCTCGCACCATTTCTTCAATATTCTTCTCATGTTCTTCAATCTGATTATTTATTTCTCGCAATTGTTTTCGCATACCCTTCAAGAATAGTTTAGCCTGTTTTAATTTATTCTTAGCATCTTCGGAATCAACTTCATCAAGATTACCACCTTGATAAACTTCTGGCTTGAAGAAATCCAAAAAGGAATCAAGTGTGAAGTATTTTGAAAAGGAATCATGGTATCTTGCAACTCCAGAAGTAGGACTTTCCCAATGTTCAGTCGCAAGTATCTTGTTTTGATAATTGTTCAAAAAATTTGAAGCAATTGTCCTTTTTTTACTCAAAATATTTTGATTTAAGCCACTATGATATTCTCTCCAACCACCTATGATGGAAGGGTGCAGATATGTCTTTCTCTTGTTAGCCCCTCGTAAATTTTCTTCTGAAACTGCAAAATAATCCTGCAACATTTTTCCAAAAGCATATCTTGTTTTTGAATATGTGCTATACTCTCCTGTTGTGTTATTAACTTGTAAATAAGAATTATTACCCTTAACACCTCCCCTCCGTGATATAGCAGGAAAACACAACCAATCTTTCATCTTTCTTTTATTACTTAATTTATATCGTTGAATATCATTTATTGGCAATATATCCCCTGTCCAATCAACTCTATCTGAATTTCCAGAAGCAACCATCCTTACATTTTGAAGGATAGGCTCTAAATAATTCATAGTATCTTCTAATCGTTGGGGGCTATCTGTTTCATCATTAAACAATACACTCATAGTTTGTTTTCTTTTATCTGCCCTTCCAAGCGTATTAAGGTAAGTATAGTAATACAACCAATAAGAAATATACTTATCATGTTTAGAACCATCTTGAATATTTAAATCAAGACCTTCTTCCATATCTTATATTTTACGATTCAACTACTTAAAAACAACTACGGATACAGTTATATAGGTAGCGTATTAAATAATGGTCTATGGTTAAGATAGGTCTTTGTGGAATTATGGCGAGTGGTAAAACAACATTAGCAGAACAACTAATTCAAAATTATTCAGATTTCACAAGATGTAGTCTTGCAGGTGCAGTAAAAGAATTCGCTAATTTTATATTTGACATTCCAGAAGGATTCAAAGACCGAGTTGCTTATCAAAAGATGGGTGATGGTGCAAGGAATTATCTCTTTCAAGATGTTTGGATTGAAACCCTCTTGCAACAAGTAGCAGGGCAAGAAGGATTTAACAAGCATTTTGTTGTTGATGATATTCGGTATGAGAATGAAGTTGATAAGTTAAAAGGAAAAGGTTGGTATATTGTTAAATTAGACATTGATGAAGATTTGCAATTAGAAAGGCTAAAGGCTACTTATCCAGATAATTGGGAGGTTCATGCCGAAGCAAGAAGTCATGCATCAGAATCTCAAGTAAATAATATTCCATTAGAAAAGTTTGATTTTATTATCAAAGCAAGTAATGATGAAAGTCCACTTACTCAATTGGATAATTTCGTCAATGAGATTTATCAAAAAGAAAGAGCGTTTTTGGCTGAAAAAAGATTAACAATTGTTGATTTTAATTTTTAATATTTCATATAATGTGCTAAATCATCAATAACTTCAACGGATTCTGCATTCATTCCTTTTGATTTACTACCTTTGTTTAATTTAAATAAACTCATAGCAACTAATCCAATAAGTGCAAAACCTCCAAGATTACTTGCTAATTTTTTACCTTCACTCATATAAACTACTGAACCTTGCTTTGGTCCTTCAATATCAACAATTCCCATATATCCTAATTTACCTAATGCCTCTTGGAAAGAAAACCAATTAACTTTAGATTTATTTTCAAGGCTCATACTACCATCTGGTTTCTTAACTTGATGATTTTGACCACTTTCAACCGTAACCTCCATAGGATTAACATGAGGATTAGACATTTTCATAGCCTTTGAAAGAATACTTCTATTGGGAAATACTAAAACTCTAACTCTATTGTGAATGACTTCTTTACCAGATTTTGAATGCTTTTGCTTATGAGGATAAACTAAAAACTGAACAACCTTTTCATCAGAATCTCGGCTTTTAATAAACTCCCTGCAAATGTCGGTGCTACTAAAATATTGCCGACCCGTATATATTTTACCATCTTTCAAAGGGTGTCCATGTATAGTCCACTTTCTTTGGTTTTCAGTAAATCCATTTTGGATTCTATCTTGAACCGCTTTCTTTTGAGGCGATACTTCAATCCTACTTAATCCACCATAAGTTACTTCGCCTAACTCATATTTACCATTTACATCATAAACATAAGTCATCCATTCTCGCTCATCATAGGTTTTATCAGAATACTTTTTCATATTCTCAATAGCATCTTGGCTGAATTTAGTCCATTCCTTTTTCCAATCAGCCATATCATAAAATAATTGATACTGCTACTTAAAGATAATGATAGAAAGTGTGATGAGGCCGAAGGGGAGGAAGCCAAAAGAGGCGCACGACCCCACCACCCTCTAAAGTTGTATTTCTTCGTAGTTAAAGGTTCTCTTTTTAAGATTTTTCAACCAAAACCCCCCTATTATAGTGATAATAATTCTTAGACCCATAAGGTATCTTCATCTTTCTAAATGTAATATTAATTCTGGGCATCATCTTCTTCTTGGTTTTAGGAATTGAATGAAGCCAATCATGTTGAGTATTACCTTGCATAATCATCAAAGAACCGTTTTCAAGTTGATAGGTATGTCTTTCACCTGTATCTTTATGCTTCAAAAGAAATCTTCTTTCTTGACCAAGAGATAGTGAAGCAATAACAGGATTCTTACCCAAAAACCTTTCATCATCTGAATGATATGAAATAGAATCATTACCATCTCGGTAATAACTCATAAGAATATAATTGTAATCTGAACCTGTTGCTTTCTCAACCTTATCCTTGAGCCTCATCAAATAAGAAGGAATTGCTTCGGGATTATAACCTTCATATTCTTGAGGAATGTCATCAATATGAAAACCAAAACAAGTAGTCAATCTTGGTGTCTTAATAATTTTATTATATTTATTATACTGAACCTGTGTCCATTGAACATTGTCCATAATCCAAGAATAAACTTGTTCTGACTCTTTATCACTCAAAAATTCTGCATCATACACTACATTTGGTTGCATAGTATAGGGTAGTTGATGGTATTATTTATACCTTGCGACTATAACGCTTATATAGGTGATAACACCAAGGTATAATTGCACAGGAGGCAAAAGATTATGGCAAATGTAAAAGATATTGAAGCGTTTTTAAGCGAATTACAGACCGAAGCAAAGGAGAACAGGGGACCTACACAATATGTGAATAGGGACAAGTTGGAAGCACCTATTGATGAGGATTCTGGATATTCTGAAATGTTCAATGGTTATATCATTGAAGGCTATACCGAAGGCATTGAGGGCAACTATGGAACATCAACCGCAGTTAGATGTATCCGACCCGATGACGGAAGAAGGCTAACGCTTTGGCTTACAGGTTTTGAGCAAGAGCATCTGAAATCTGCCGTTAGCACATGGACTGATGATGGACACTCCTTCCCCCTTGAGGTGAAGTTTGTCCGACACAAGGTTCTTGGCAAGAACGGTAGGAAATATAACAGATTTTCTGCACAAGTCGTTCAATCGGGTGAAGATGTAACAGTCCCACCTGTTCCAGACGACCAACTTGAAGCAGTTGAGAATTGAGCGTGAAAACGCATTCCAATAGTTATCAAATACCCTCTCACCTTCGGGTGGGTGGGTTTTTACCTTATCCGATTCATTACTGATGACTTAAAGTATTATATAGGTCATTAAAATAATCCAATTGAATAATCATTTTTTCAATTGCATTTATTACACTATTAGTTATCGTTTTTTCGGATAGTTTGACTCATATTACCCTCTTTTCGTGAGGTGATTTTATATAGGTCATTTTTCAACTTTTCAATTGGGGGATTGTATGATTGCTAAAGAATTAAAAAACTTTGTTAAAGAATGTATTTCTAATTATGAAGCCTTCAATCTATCTATGAAAGATATTGATAACTCAAAAATTATTGGGAATCAAGTATCTGGTTCTGGATTCTGTATTAAAATCAAAACTTCTGCATTCACACATGAAAATGCAGGAGATGATAAAGTTATGATTGAATTTACGGTTTCTGATGGAGAATATTCAGTCCCTTGTGTTTGCCATAATGCAGAAGAAAATTATCTGGAAGGGTCTATGACTGATGATAGACTTACTCAAATGTTAGATATTTTAACAAGAAGTCAAAAGCAAGGTAAGCGAATAGAAGTTAATGGTAATTTCGTTAATTATGGTAGGAAAAGGATATTTGTTGTTCAAGAAGCCGATATTGATGATGGCTTGACTGTTAGCCAAATGACTGATAAGCAATTCAAGAAGTTTAAATCGCTTTGTAAGAAACACAAAACAAATCCATTTGAATTAATGATGAGTGATGAAACTCTTTGGGCTGAATTATATGCTAAGAAGTTTTTGAAGATGGCTATTTTGTTGTTTTGTTTATCACCTACGAAAAAGCAGGACATGATTCATATTGGAGTCGTATCCTCTCATGGTGAAGGTAAAGACCATCTTGTTGAAAGAGTTATTCAACCATTAGTGCCTTGTCGGAGGGCGGGTTCGGGGAAGATGGCTACGATTCCCGGTCTTTTTGGGGCTATGAGTGGGGATGATTTGAATGCAATTGAAGTTGGCCTTTTACCTAAGATGAATCACGAAAGAGTAGCCGTGAGTGAGTTTCAAACATGGCACGAAGATACCTTTGGTGAATTAATGAATATGATGGCTAATGGTAAGATTGAGATGCAAAAGGGAGCATTAGATGTTGAAAGAGAAACAACTCTTAATATTCTGTTCTTAGGTAATCCCCCTGCTAATTATAATGAAGGTAAGCACGATAAAAGAGTGATGCTTGATGTTTTTGGTAAATACACATTTCAAATTGTTTCCAGATTAACTTTGATATTCACACAACTTTCACTTGCTAATGGAGAGGCTCAAGATGAAATTAGAAATGCAATTATTTCGGCAATGGATGAGGATTTTACATCGGGAGAGGGGGCAGAAAACTTAAATATGTGGCGAGTATTCTTTAGAGAATATCTAAGGTATGTTTCCTTGTTAAAACCTAAATTAAGAGATGAGATTCCTATGATTAATAGCACCTATGATGAAATTGAGGCAAGACCGCAATTTAAAGATGCTTTTTGTGTTAGGACCGCAACAGATAATAGAAAATATCAAGAGTTTGCAAATCTTGTTAGAGGTATTGCAAGGCTTTATGGTGATGAAAATATTGATTGCATGACGCATTTAGTTGATGCAAAGTGGATTTTTGAAGAAAGCCTTCAAACGCTTACTGAAAAATTCAACACAAAGCACCTTAGTATGAATCTTGATTCTGCTACTTTGAATCTGTTTGAAAAGATTTTAAAAGAATGCCCTGTTGCTAAGATGAGTGAGATTAAAAAGAAAACCAATGCAACTGCTGAACAGATTGAGAAATTGATTTCGTGTGAAGCCTTAACGAAAGATGATGAGGGTCAATATTGGGCAGATAAGAAATTCTTACAAAGCACAGGAGGTGAATCCGATGAGTGAAAATGATAGACAACTTAAAACTTGGCAGTATCTAAGAGCCTGTTATTATCCTCAATTTGTAGCAGGTATTACTAAACTGCCTTGGTATCAAAGATTTGAAGTTTTAAAAACACTTCACGGAGATTGGGAAAACAGGGGTGATGACCCTGTTGAGGCTATGATTGAATATGTTATTGAAAAAACTTA
>MDTB01054836.1_pt1 | contig 11263 bp, 11 predicted proteins | sample 811161 | NCBI WGS metagenome assembly MDTB01 (sample SAMN05326650, study PRJNA326480) | marine metagenome | isolation source: seawater | place: Mediterranean Sea | collected 2009
CCCAAGCTGCAGTCCGTGTTCCAAAAAATGAAACACCTGGAAGCCAAGCGCACCAACGACAACCTTCGATAAAGCCGAGCGGCGGCGAAGCCCTTTACATACGAGGCCGTAAACAAAGAACGCCAGCACGCCGAGAGACAACGAAATTAGAGCGAGGCCTGACAGGGCGCTGGGGTCAAACCATCGCATCGCCAATAACGCCGCCATTAGCTGCCATCCGTTCGCAGCGATGTTGCCATTCCATTGGTCCACACCTCAAGTTTTTTAGCCATCACGACAAGGTTCTCACTGGCTTCAAGAAGCGACTCCTGCAGATAGGCCCACTCGACCTCGGTGTACTCGCTGGTATCGACATCGATAAGCGCTTCATCTTGAATAGAGATAAACACCCCCTCACCGCTGATAGGACCGAGCGTCAAGCCGTCATCAGTCTGAATTGCAAGTGTTGGCGAATCATCACCTACAACTTTGCTGAGCGGTCCTCTCACTCCGAGAGATTTATCATCGACAATCAACGAGTTCATATTCCCATCAAGTTTTTTCAAAGCTGAAGCGGGATCGCCCACGTCTCGGAAATGATTGTCACCAACGATGACGCTGGCGACCATATCGACCCCCAAAGCGACGACATTGCGACGTTCTGACTCAAACTCAGGCTGATTTACAGGACCCACGTCAAGTTTCAGCGTCCCAGGGTTTCGCCCATCGGACAAATACGCTCTCGAACCACCATTTTTGAATTCGCCTTTTATATCGCCAATTTTGACGAACGCAGCGTTCCTCGTGAAATCGGAATCCTCGCCACTGGTTGCTACAACACCAACCACGACAATCGCAGCCATCACAGCCACACCGATCAGTTTCCAAAGATTCTCAGACACCCAAACACCCTTCACATGGAACTCTTACGACTGTACGTCAGTGTCGTGTTTCGACGTCGTATCAGTCAGTGTGTGATAACCGTATGGGTGTGATTCGCATCATTGGGGTTACCAAAGCATTGTTGGTAACGGTTTTGTTGTGCGCGAGTTGCGGCGGGTCGTCTCCACCTCCTATCGAGGCTGCGTCTTCTGTTGTCGCAGCTGAAGAGGCTTCGGACTCGTTGGGTTTTGATGTTGGTCGTCATGGTTGGGCGTTTGGTAATTATGCGGCTTCTGAGTCTGGACGTTTCAACGTCGCTGATGCTGTGACCCTTTTTGGTGATGCTGCGGTGTGTGTCGAATCTGAGGGTGCGTGTACGCCAACTCCTGCTGCTGCGGAGTGGATTGAAATGGTCGCCTCATCGATGGAATACGGGGTGTGTGAGGGGATGACGGTTGCGAGTGTGGACCGTTTCTTAGTTGGCACTGATCCCCAAACGGGGTTGTTGGCGTTGACGAGCGAGGTTGAGCATCGGTTGGCTCGATTGTTCGCCACTCAGTTTCTTGGGGATGTCATTACTGCAACTGAGCAGTGGCGGGGACGTTCGGTGGCCTCGATAGTTGCTGAGTTACAGGCGTCGTTGGTTGATCCGTTGGCTGAGCAGTACACGTTGGGGGTGTATTCCAAAGTTGGTGGGCACAGTGTGTTGCCCTATGCAGTGGATGTAGATGACCAGGGTCGTGGTGTGGTTTATGTGTATGACCCGAATTGGCCTGGTGAGCAAAGATATATAGAGGTCGATACTCAGGCCAATCAGTGGCGGTTCTCGTATTTCGCAGATGATCAGAGCAATGATCCTGATGCGTGGACTGGTGGTAGCGGTTTGATGGATCTCACTCCGTTGTCTGTTCGTGAAGCACCTTTTCCTGAACCGTTTAAGGGTTCGGGAACAGGTGTTAAGCAGCTTTTAGCGATCTCGAGTAGCACAAGGAACTGGACTTTAACGAGTGCTAATGGTGTGCTCGATGGGGAGTCGGCGGTTCCTGAAAGTGACGGGGTGATAGCAGTCACTCGTGGCGCTCCACTTGATCGAGGGTCTCAGCGCACTGATGTGGTGTTGGTGGAGTGGGCTGAAACCGCTGAATTAACAGTGGAGAGTGGCGCTGCAAAGCTCTCTGTGTTCACCGATGCTGGGGCTGGTTCGGTTGTTGTTTCTGATGAGGCAACAATAAAAGTTGAGGTTCCGCCCAACCCCGACCTTCTCAAGGAACTAACTGGTCTCAAAATTGATGTTGACGTTGCAGAAGAAACCGAAGCGACAGTGACAATCGCGACAACCACTGAACGAGTTCAAATAGTGGCTGAGCCTGAATTGCAAACATCGGTTCAGTTAACCGAGACCAGCACCAAGGTCGAAATCGTTGACGACCAACAACAGACAGTGAAGGTCGTGGAAATTCCCCGCAGCGACAAAAGAGTCGATGTGGTCGTGGACAGTGATGGCATAGTTGACACCTACGTACCTACATCGATTCCAGTCGAGGAACGTCTGGGTGCCATCGAGAAATCGCCTGAACTGTTAGTTGCAGACGACGTCACATCGCGGACAATTGCAGTAAGCAGCATCGTCGTAGACAAGATCGAAGTTGAAGATTTACGTGTCGACACCGTCGACAAGACACAAACAACGACAACCCTTGACGAGAGATCTCCTGTCGCCGCCAACTCAGAGCGCAATGAGGAAAAGACTGTTGCTGTGGACATCGCCGAGAGCGACGTCGCAGAGATTCGGATAGACGAAACTGGTGACTTAGGGACCGTTCTACTCACTGACGGATCGAAAATCGAAGTTCGCATCAGCTCTAGCGGCGACGTAGTTACGTCGGATGGTCGAACTGTCGACGTCGCTATCAATCCCAGCAAAGAGGAGCTGAAAAAAGATACTGACACCGCAAACCCAGACGAACGCAAAAGAGAACAAGAAGCGAAAGATGACGACTCCCTCGACAAGAAAGACACCGTCAGCGACAAAGAAATAACCGAACGCAAGCAGGAGGAAACCACCAAAGATGACGACTCTCTCGACAAGAAAGACACCGCTAGCGACAAAGAGATAACTGACCGCAAGGAAGAGGCCGCAAAGCCCAACGACGAGGAAGCTCAGCGAAAGAAAGATGAGAGCAACAAAGACGAGGATCTTCAGAAGAAAAAAGATGAGGCCACAGACGCAAAGAAAGAGACCTCTGAACGCAAACAAGACGAGTCGCTGAAATCGGACGACCGAACATCAGATTTCAAACTCGATGACAACCAAAGCGACACATCAAAAGGAGATAACTCATCATCCTTTGAAACAAAAACGGACGACCGAGCCTCTGATTTCAAACTCAACGACAACAAACGCTAAGAACAGGGGCCTAATCAGATGCGTCTAGGGGTTGGAGTTACAGACTCCTTCAAAGGTAAGTGTGTCTTCCCGCCCCGAGCACAAAGTTCCTCATCGCCCAATCGACTCAAACAGCGAACCCTTACGACTGTAGGTGACACCCCTACCCCGTGTGGGGGTGCCCCCAGGCATCAGGTTCACATGTATAGATACCGACCCACAATCCCATACCCCGAAACCGCAATCTCAAGTGGTTTGTAATTGTCGGGAAGACAGGATTTGAACCTGCGACCCCCTGCTCCCAAAGCAGGTGCGCTACCAAGCTGCGCCACTTCCCGTTCGGCTTAACAGGCTACCCAGACTGTGGCAAACCCGGCCCAGTATCTCTATCGGCCTATATTTCGACGGCGATGGCTTGCGTGGGGCAGCTTTCTTCCGCCATGCGACACTCAGCTTCCATTTCACTTCCTGGAGCAACATTTAGCAGCTTCGCTAATCCATCTTCACCCACTTCGAATACCTCAGGCGCATTCATTTCGCATGAACCGCTGCCAATGCATTTGTCGACTTCTAGGACAACTCGCACACATATCTCCCCGAAATGAAACACCACGATCGATGAATGAAGTGTGCCAGGAAGTTGCCCAGGAAGCCACAGCAATAGAGTCAAACATCACTAGGCGACCGCTTCGCGTTAGCTTGTCGTAAACCGTTCCAACTATCTGAGGTAACAATGAAAATCGGGATCGCAATTTTCCCTACCGACAAAGCCATCCAACCGACAGATCTAGCACGCGAAGTCGAAGATAGAGGGTTTGAGTCGCTCTGGTTTCCAGAACACAGCCATATCCCAACCAGCAGAATCACGCCGTGGGGTGGCAGGGAGGGCGCTCCGCCGTTACCCGAAGAGTATTGGAGGACTCACGACCAATTCGTGGGGCTCGCTGCAGCTGCTGCTGTGACGAAAGATTTGATGCTCGGCACTGGAATCACATTGGTAGCGCAAAGAGATCCTTTGTGGCTTGCCAAAGAGAGTGCTTCCCTTGACTTGATTTCTAACGGAAGGCTCATTCTCGGCATTGGGTATGGCTGGAATAAAGAAGAAATGGCAAACCACGGAATTGATTACTTGAAGCGTCGAGCAATCACTCGAGAAAATATGTTGGCCTGCAGGGAAATTTGGACAAATGACGAAGCTCAATTTAGTGGCGAGTACGTCAACTTCGATTCAAGCTGGTCTTGGCCTAAGCCGGTTCAATCCGGAGGACCCAAAGTGCTTCTCGGCGGAGCTGCGGGACCAAAAACTATTCAAGACATCGTTGAGTTCTGCGACGGGTGGATGCCGATTTCTGGACGCCAAGATCTTGAAGGTCCAATCGCCGAGGTGCGCCAAGCAGCTGAAGACGCCGGGCGTGATCCCGCAACTCTTGAATTCGGCCAGTTTGGCACCCCAGGCAAACCCGAGGTACTGGAAAGCCTCGAAGCGGCGGGCGTAAGTCGAGCAGTGCTGTGGGTACCTCCCGAGGGCCCAGACACGGTACTTCCGCTACTTGATGAGTACACGAGACTTCTCTGATATGACAGACAGCGCTTCTGGTGTCGAAATGTTGGATGTTTTCGACGACGTCGGGCGCCATATTGGTGTTAAACCTCGTAAAGAAGTTCACCAATCTGGCGACTGGCACCGTGTCTTCCATTGCCAGATAGTCACCTTGCGGGACGCGACACCAACTCTTGTTCTCCAACGCAGGTCAAAATCTAAAGCTGCGTTTCCCGGTTTACTTGACATAAGCGCTGCCGGCCATTTAGCAGCTGGAGAAACGCCTGTTGAAGGCAAACGCGAATTAGCTGAAGAATTAGGTGTCGAAGCAGACGCCGAAGCGCTGATATTGCTCGGAGAGCGAAGGCTGGTAGACGACAGCGGTGAAGGAACTCTCAACAAAGAGCTAACCAGCGTCTTCTTACTCAGAGATGACCGGCCCCTAACCGAATACGTACTCCAAAGCGCTGAGGTCGATGCGGTCTTCGACGCCTCGATTGAAGAACTCCTGCGGCTATTTGACGGCAGCATCAAAAAACTCGAACTTAGCGGAGTGGCCAACGCCGGTTCTCCACAGGCGAAACCCATCACAGTTCAAGTTGCCTTAGAGGATTTCGTTCCGGGAAGCAGCTACTGGGTGAATCTATTTGTCATGTCAGAAAGATTCATCAATGGACAAAGCCCGCTGGCGATATAGCTTTAGCGACCAATACCTATGAGCTGCATAGCTTCCGCGCGAGTTGCGTCACTTAAGAAAATGCCGCGAACCGCTGATGTGATGGTCACAGCGCCAGGCTTTTGAATGCCACGCATTGACATGCACTGATGCTCAGCTTCCACAACCACTAGAGCGCCCTTAGGGTCCAGCACTTTCATTAGGTCATCAGCGACCTGGCTAGTCAGCCGTTCTTGGACTTGCGGTCGCCGCGCGTAACCTTCAACTAAACGAGCAAGTTTGGACAAACCCGTTATCTTTCCGCTCTCTCCCGGCACGTACGCCACGTGAGCCTGACCAACGAAAGGCAGAAGGTGGTGCTCACACATCGAATAGAACGGGATATCTTTCACCATCACCATTTCGTCATGGTCCGCTTCAAATTGCACTTCGAGATGGTGTTTGGGGTCTTCTCTTAAGCCGGCGAAGACTTCGGCATACATTTTCGCGACTCGTTCTGGGGTTCGCAGCAGACCGTCTCGTTGCGAGTCTTCACCAATCGCTTCGAGAATTTCCGCTACAGCAGCGCGCAAACGATCAAAATCGACTGGCTTGCTCGTGACAGCACCAGTTTTGTCAACGGAGTTAATGCCCACGGATTAGGAAGCTACCGGCAACTTATTATCTCTCCTACATCTTCCCTTCGCGAACAACATCTCCGACGAAATGATTGCTCCTGCGACCGTCACGGCAAGAAGCACCGACAACGCCATCGCCTGGCCCCGCAGTAGCTCACCTGGAGCATTTAACAAGCGAAATATTGCTTGTGGCGCGGTGAGCGTATCTGTCCGTCTGGGGAGGAACGAGGTTGCACCAAATTCGCCGAGTGAGATAGCAAAGGCGAAACCCGATGCGACGGCAACGCCTCTTCGTATCAGTGGGAAATCAACTTGTAGCAGGATTTTCGCGGGTGATGCTCCGAGCAGAGCTGCTGCTTCCCGAATCGATGGGTGAATTTGGCGCAACATAGGAACGAGCGAGCGAACAACGAAGGGGGTTGCAACGATTGCGTGGGCTATGGGAACTATCCACCACTTGGTTCGCCATTCAATGGGTGACACGTCCAACGTGATCAGAATTCCGAATCCTACGGTTACGGCTGAAACACCTAATGGCAAGGTGGCACCTATGTTCAGGACGCGACTCGTTGCGTCGTCGGCCGACGCGATCGCTGTGGCGCAAATCAGGCCAAGGATGACGGCTATTAGCGTCGCGATCGCAGCGTATTGAACCGAGTTGACTAGGGCTCGCGCCGAGGTGCTCGGCAGAAGCGGTATGCGTTCGAAAATTGCTTGGTAATTTCTCCATCCGTAGCTACCTCCTGCCCTCATCGAACGTTCGACCATGACGACGAGCGGCACGCAGAGAAATGAGAGTGTAAATAGTGTGATACCGAACGTGGCTCCTTTATGAAGTGGGATCGTTGCGTTGCGGACCATTTGTGTTTGGGTCGACGCTCTTCGTTCATACCTGGCCGTAACTAGGATCAAAACCAGAACAGCGACAATCTGGACGGTTGCCAAGATAGAGCTCGATGCCATGTCTCCTCGGACGACGGCATGCCGAAAAATTTCGGTTTCTAAAGTCGCCTGCCCGAGTCCTCCTAACACCAAAATCACCCCGAAGGACGTAAAGGAGAACAGAAAAACGATTGCTCCAGAGGCCAAAATTGCGGGTTTTAGTCTGGGTGCCGTAACTCGCCAAAAGACTTGACTGCGTGAACTTCCTAGCAGACGGGCTTGCTCTTCGAGCCTGCGGTCAAGCGCTGACCAGTAGGCACCTACCGTTCGGGCGACAACTGCGAAGTTAAAAAACGAGTGGGCGATGATCACTGCGGTAGCGGTGTTGTTGAGGTTAGGTAACCAAGGCAGTGTCTCTGCTCGGTCAAACATCTCTTTGAACGCACCGGCGACGACAACGGTTGGTAACACAAATGGGATGGTTACCAACGCCTTAAATAGCAGTGCGCGCCGTCCGTCGCTGCGAGCCATCAAAGCGGCGCACGGCATAGCTACTACGAGGGTGACAACGGTTGAAAGTGCCGCTTGCCAAAACGTGAACCAAATTGCGCTCTTCGCTCGCGTCGAGCTGAGCACTTCACTAATCGACGACCAACCCCCGGTAAACGAACTCGCAACAATATTGATGACTGGATAGAAAAAGAAGAGCCCAAGGAATAGCACTGGGGCGAGCGCTATTAGGCCCGGTAAGAACCGCCACAACTTTGTTGGCATGCCCCGATGCTTCAAGTCGCTAACCCAAGACGATTTCGACCCAGCGCTCCGTCCACTGCTGACGATTTGCTTCTATTTCAGCCGGGGATAGAGATAGAGGGCTGTCGGTGATCAGCGAATGCTCAATGAATTCTTCGGGTAGCTGCGCTGTAACCGCCGTTGGATACATGAACATGTTCATCGGGATTTCGTTTTGGAACGTTGGACTGAGCAGGAAATCAATTAGCAGTTGCGCTTCGGCTACGTGTTCTGATCCGCTCAATATTCCAGCAAACTCGATTTGTCGGAAGCACGAGTCAAGGAGAACGCCAGTTGGGGGGCTGTCAACTGGTGGGTCTGCGTAAATCACTTCGGCGACGGGGCTGGAAGCATAGGAAACGACCATGGATCGTTCACCACCACCTGCAATAAAGTCGCCGTAATACGCTTCTTCCCAGCCGCTTGTGACTGCTACGTCGTTGGCTCGAAGTTCGATCCAAAATTTTTCCCAGTCAGGTGTGCCCGCAATGGTGGCTAACAAAAAGGCCAGCCCAGGCGATGAAGTCTCTGGGTTCTGCACTACGAGGCTGCCCTTATAGTCACTTTTAGCTAAGTCCATTAATGATGCAGGGGCTGCAGCGTCTAAGGCATCGATCCAATAGTTAACGCACACATCGCCGTAGTCGATGGGGGTGAGTCGGTGCGAGGAGTCGAGCTCAAACCCGTCTGGGACGTGGGTCAGTTCAGGCGATTCGTAGGTTTCAAGGGCTTCGCTGTTCAGCAATCGCTGCATGAACGTGTTGTCCACACCGAAGATGACATCACCTACCGGGTTGCCTTCACTCAAAATTGTTTGAGAAACCAGCGATCCGACGTCACCTGACGTTAGGACTTCGACGGTGATCCCGGTTGTGTCGCGAAAGCTCTCAAATACGCCTTCGGTGATCGCAAACGAGTCATGAGTCACGAGGGTCAAGGTAACGTCGCCTACTTCAATATTTTCGGCGTTGTCGACAGTGTCAGGAGTGTCGGAGCCGCAAGCTGCGATTGTGAGCGTTGCGAAACATGCAATATGGGCAAATATCGTTTTGGGTTTCATAGCTTCCTCCGCTGGAATTACCCAGATCAGGTAGTTTCGGGTCGCCAGCGTGGGTAGCTGACCTCTCAGCCCGGTCGATCCGAGCTCCCCGGTTTGTTAAATGACACTGTAGCGCCCAGGAGTTCTTACAAACAGTCCAACCGCGCTGATCAGTTAAAACCAAGGCGTCATTGGGGGCGACCGGTCATGAGTGCCCGTGTCGTCTAATCGGAGGATTTAACCGGTGGTGTCGAGGGCGGCAGCGTTGGGGTTGGTGTGAGTCCGCAACGTTGATATCTATGGCGCCCCCGGCAGGACTCGAACCTGCAACCGTCGGGATAGAAGCCCGCTGCGCTATCCAATTACGCCACGGAGGCATGCTGTTAAGGGTGCCATCCGAGAAACAAATTTCCGAATGAGATTGGCGCGAAATTAATTATTCTTTGATTTTGGTTGGCCACCGGACCATGCCCGACTCAACTCGAGGATCCGCCTCTTCGTAGTCAGTATCGCCGGGCCATGCGATTCGCCCCGGGCCATCGATGCCATATCGGATACGGACCAGCTCATCTTGCTCTTTCGAATTACCAGTTGCTGCCTCAATCGCTTCTTGAGCGCTCTGGTAACGGCTCAGGCGTCCCAGCATTGAGACAGTGGGTGTCATCATCAACATTTCGTCTTTTTCGTTTAATAACAACGCCTCTTCCGGTCGAATCCATTCGTGGTGAACAGCTTCATCATTGTCGTGTAACGGTTCCTGTCCGTTCGGCATTGCTGTCACGAAAAATCTTGTGTCGTAGCGGCGCGGTGGGCCTACTGGGGTAACCCATCTGCTGACGTAATGCACACCGGTGCCGTCGAGCACCAGGTTTTCGTTCTCGATCATCTCTACGAAATCCACGTCACCGGAGTTGACTCCCGCCCGATAAGTTTCGAATCTCGCCTCATTCTCGGGAGCAAGTAGATCGACTAATTCACTCCGACCGCTCTCCCGAGCCAACAGGATGCCCGCTTCCTCAAATGTCTCGCGAAGCGCTGCGACCCAAAATGCGATTCCCCCGTTGTCTATGTCAATCGATTCACTCGCTTGCCGATCGCTAAGGCCTTCTACGACTGCGTCGGCCTCCGATGTAGCGTCGCCGGGATCAACTGCGCCACCAGGGAAAACCCACATATCTCCGACAAATACCGATCTGGCATTACGTTTCAGCATGAGCACTTGAAGGTCGGGGCGGTCCGCGAGTATCAGGACTGTGGCCGCAGAACGAATCGCGACGGATTCAGGGTCGTAATCGCCGCCTGTTCCAGGCGAAGTGTGTCCTGTTGACGCTTGGCGTTCAGGGTCAACCATCAGTAGTCAATGCCGGCACACACCAAACACTCTTCACCTTCGTGGCTGTGTTCAGCTGCTTGGTGGTCTTTTTCGGTTTGGTACTGGGGAGTGTCGTGTCGAGCGACACGATCATCTTCGTATTCCGAAGATTTTTTTGAGTCTTCGTTCGATTCAACTGGGGCGAAAACTTTGTCTTTCCAGTCGTCTGTATCAGCCCACCGGTAGGCCAAATGTGCCATTGCCCCCGGTTCGGATAATGACTCAAATGCGGCCAGAGTGTCTCGCATAATAGAAGCATTGAGTTCCGGTTCGTTCGGTTTTCCTGCTGTGTGCCCGAGAGGAAAGTCGAGATATGTGGATCGCGCTGGCCACGCTGATCTGGTGATGTCCCTTGCGCTCGACATAGAAAGAGTTGGCACTCCGGCTTCTTCGAGAGCTCGCGCTATCAGACCCACGGTCTGATGACACACAGGTCAAACGGGCACCAGAAGTACGACGTCAACTTCATCTGCGAGAACGCGATCAACGAGGGCGGGGATGAGTTCTTCTCGGACTCTTCGGGTGCTGTAGATGCCGCCCATCAGGGTGTAGGCATCGGGAGCTATGGAGTCGATCACTCCTTCATCGACCATGGTTCGTAGCTGTTCAACTGGGAAAACTACGTTGATGTCTTTGCGCGCATCGGTCAAGTCATACGCAAAATGTGTCGCTCTTAAATCTTCGACATCAACATCAGTAGAAATAGCCCTGTAGGTGGTGTCATCTTTGAAATGGAAAGCAGTCTGACCGGCTGCATAAATTCCACCAGTACAGATCAATCCGACCTTGGAGTCGGATAGGGGCTTATTCAGCGGAGTCCAAGCTGGTGCGTTCTGACTTTCAAGCCATTGATATTCTCCGTACCCCAAACCCGAGTACTGAGCCGTAATCCGAGGGATGTAATCAACTGGCGGTTGAAGACGTTGATAATTAGTTGGCATTTTGCTTTTGTCCTAGTTGACTCTGTGTAACCGGTACTGCTTATCGGTGAGGATATGTATTGCACTTCACTTCCACTCTTACAGTGTGGCAAGATTTGTGCATCTTGGTGATCGTAGCTCAGTTGGTTAGAGCGCCTGTCTGTGGCACAGGAGGTCG
>MDTB01127441.1_pt1 | contig 11263 bp, 2 predicted proteins | sample 811161 | NCBI WGS metagenome assembly MDTB01 (sample SAMN05326650, study PRJNA326480) | marine metagenome | isolation source: seawater | place: Mediterranean Sea | collected 2009
ATTCTCCCATAAAAATTATCTTAATTTGGTGTGTTACTTCCAATTTTGATAATCCTCTATGATCAATAGTGTGGTAGAACAATCCGATGTTTTTGCTTGCAGATAGAGAACAATTATAATATATCTTTGTTGTACTTAGTCGAGCTTGCCCAGCTTGCTCGACGCTTCTTCGCGAAGAAGCAATGTTGTACTTAGTATAATGATATTTGCATGCCAGGTACAGGCGGCGGGCAGGCATGCATTTCTATTTCTACTATACTACATGTATGTAAATGTAAATTTTAAATATACTGTATATCGATATTCTATATGAGATATACATATATATCCACATATATAGATATTATATAATATCAACATTGCGTGTAGAATATATGTAAATATATACGAAATAAATAATAAATTGATCATTACAGATTTTTGTTGATATTTGTTATTTTATTTGTATTTGTTGTTGTGAATTTTAAGCACTTTTTTTTTGTCATCCAATAAAATGATATTTTTACAAGAAAATAATTTTCCTTGGCATGGAGTTAATTTTGAAGTTTATAAAGATATGCCAACTCTTGTATATGCCGAGGTTGCCCATACTTTAATCTGTTTCTTATGTTTGTTGCACGCCTTCAGTCATTTCAGCCAAGAACAGCAAAATAGACATATATTATTATGGATTTCTGCTATGACTGTAGGCCCATTTCTTTATTTACTTTCTATCTCCGTGTCTGAGTTAAATAATTGTTGGTTTAGCCAAGCTACGTTTATGATTACACCACGTCTACCACTGGTCATCATACTTGTGTATTGCGAAGCGCTTTACATAACTGTTGGAATAACTTGGTTCAGCGGAATAGATAGACTTGCGAGACCGTTTATAGTTGGTCTTATTTCCGCATTATTCCAATCCTGTCATGATCAGGTCGGAACTAAAATGTTATGGTGGTCGTGGCATGATTCAGATAATAATACAAACCCAAGAATTATGGATGTACCAGTTTCAGCAACATTTGGTTGGTGTATTTATGCAAATTGTTTCTGTCTCCTTATGCATATGCCAGGTATCGCGATTGGATATTATTATGGTCAAGAACCTAGGGACATATTTATGATTAACAAGCATTACTATGTTTTAACATATTTACTATTGTGTATTTGTATCGTCCCTTTGTCAATTACAGTAATGGCAATTATACAATGTAGTCTTGGTTTCACTTTTCCACCAAATATAGAGCCACCAAGTATATGGACACTTGTCGTAACATTAATATCGCATATTGTAATAGCAGTATTTTGTGGTATGTATGAGAAAACGTCTAGTTTAAGAAAAAAAACTTTAACTGGTAACAATCCAAAATTATTAGTAATAAGCATATGCCTTTATTATATTTTTAATGCATTTGTTGTTATATTTGGTAAACCTGAGGAGCATATTTCCCTTGGTTTGCATCAACAATATGGACATTGCGATACATTAGAAACGGATTTTAGCGGATTTTTAACAAGGAAAAAGTATGTATGTAAAGAGGAACGTATGAATCCAGATAGTTATGAATTCATTGAGAACGAAATGCCAAATATTGGTGATCAATGGTATAAAATTAAAGGGATTGCAAAAATTGATGAATGGCTCCTTGGTATAACGATTACCTTGTTCACGTCAAGTAGCTTCATAGGTTTGTTAGTACTGTCTGCATTTCATGAAAGAAATTTACTTTTTGAGCATGAAAATTAAACAGAAACAAGAAAACATTGAGGTTGCTGAGAGTGGGGATGAAATTTTAATATTTTTACGAGCGTAAATGTGATATATTATCATATAATATATGTATAAAAAATTCTCTTATATATATATAATAAAAAATTCTCTTATTTATAATTTAAAGATTTTTAAATACGTATAAAAAATACTTCGTATTTTAATATACACACGTTTTTCTGAGAGAGGACTTCCAAGGGACAAATAAAATCTTATTATACTAATAAGTACAAATTACACATATTTTGCTATCAAACCTCAGCTGCCTAGATTCTAGATTCTACGAAAAAATCAATATAAAAAATGTAAAATGTGATTTAAAAAAATACATTTTGCATCTCTCTCTCTCTTTCATCAAAATATGACACATATCAAAAAATACATTTTTAAACATTCTCAAATAAATATACAGGCGCTTTTTTTGCACTAGTACTACTAAATTCCATATCATACGTATCGTCATCCATATTTTCATCGTCATTTTCCTTGGTAAAACTTGCATTTTCAGGAGGATGCCAATGAGTCTCCCCAACCCCAGGACTAATCCATGGAACCGACTCAGAATTTCCTTGGGGATCGCGCTGGATATTGGTAATTTTATTCGCCCTGCGCGCTGGACTTAAACTGCGATTACGACTCGAAACAGTTGAACGTCCATATGTATTTTCTGGACTTAAAGAAGTATTATGCGCGTGAATTGAAGGCGTTCCGAATGGAGATGATAATCTTTTTGTATCTTTTATCGTCCCTCTTGCTGAAATATTTCTTTCGAAGTTTGGTATATTAATCTCCACGCTGCCAGTTCTATGCAATCGTATAACACCACCGCTACTACTCCTAATTGCAGACACAGTCTTTACACCTTTCTTTTTTTTTGATTTCATTCCTTTCGATTTTTTACTTCTACCACCTCTCCTTGTCATAGTAGGACTTTTCGTTCTTCCTCTTGCGGAGCGTCGAATTGCTTGTGCCCTTTCTTTGATATCGGAAAGTAACATTTCTGTTTTTTGATGGTCTCGCTGGGCCTTGTTTACTAAAGCAGTTATTCTTTTTACGGCTATATCTGATTTTTTTTGCTTTTTCAACAATCGATCAGCCAGTTGCTCATGCCTTGATAATATTAAGCCTTCTCTCCATATTCTAAATGCGCGGTATTTTTTTCGTTGTACTAAATATCTATGCATGACCCGGAAAAGAAAAATGGTTGCCTCTTTCCTTCTTTTTGAATCAGAAGTTTTCATTTCCTCTATTTGTTTACTCTGCACCATAACCATCCGCTGTTGCAAAGTCTTTATTTCTCGTGTCATCGCTTCCGACCATACGGCTTCCTCCTCATGTTCAGACTTTAAAGCAACGACTGTACTTTCCATTTTTTCCAAATAACCTTTATTTTCTTGCTCTTTTTGCTCCCATTGCTCTTTGTTTTTACGTAAAATATTTCTAGACCATCTCCAACCGTATACAGCCTTTAATTTCTGTGCCCGTAATTCCACTAATTTATTTCCTGTTCGTTGAACATGTGCTTTCAGTATCTCTTTATAATTTTCCTCAACCGTTATGCGTGCCCATTTATGGAAATACGATCGACGAGCTGATTTTAAATCTCGAACAAAAAGCCTTTCCAAAGTTTTAATGGCAGTTTGATGAGAAGACGCTGTTTGCCACATTTCTTTCCATTTATGATAACCATTGTATAATTTTATTTTCATCAGCTTCAATGTTATATGTGAAAATCTTATCTTAATTTTTTCTTCTTCAAGTTCATCATGCACTTTTTCCTCCATCTCCAATTGTTTATATCTCCGACAAATACGCTTAAATTTGTACCAATAAAAGTGCAATTTTTCCTTTGCAATATGACCAATTACACGCTTTATTAAACTTCCTCTGTAATTTAGACTTTTTATCTCTTTCACTAGTCCTTTCCACTTTCGCATCGCAGCAGCGATGGCCTTTTTACCAAGCTTCATTGCAATTCGCCGTAAGAAAATTTCTTCATCTTGTGCTCTAATTCTTAAAAATTTCCAATGTTCAAAATATGACTTTTCGATTTTTTTATTAAGAAGTTTAAAAACTCGATCAAATTGCCTTGCAGCTATAATCTTGGCTTTTTGACTATGAATTTTTTGCAACGCGGCTGCTTCAGCAAACCTTGAATCAATTTTCATTGTAAAGTTTTTCTCTAAAATTAGATGGTGAATCAAGTGTGTATGAGTTGTCCAAGCTCTAAAAGCTTGAGAAACTTTATTTCTTTTCCAAACCATTGAAAGGTGGTGCATTTTGATAGCTAACTCTCTACCTGCTTGCGCCCACCTGTAAGTCGGATGAGTTAGTGAAACAGTGACCCATCTGACAAACGCTTTTGCTACTAGCATCTTCGATTTTCGACGGAGTGGCAATAACATTTTAGATATAACTAACGCATGAAATTTACGTTTTTCACACATAATATGCCATTTTTTCACAGCCTGAAACAACTGCTTCTTCCTCCATCCTTCTAAGATCGAAAAAATACTTTTAATTGAGTACAATTGCCCTTCCCGATTTTTGATCACAGTTGCATTGTAATCTACCCATTTTTTCCAGCCTCGTGCAAGCCGACTTTGATCATAACGCTGAAAACACGTTTTAATTAGATTAAATGACCGTTTTAAACCAAATTGATTCTTGAATTCATTTTGTTTGTCGAAATGAACGAATCGCCTAAATCGCATAAAAGCAGCAAATTTTCTACGTCGTTTTAGGCTAAGAATCACCTTGTCTAAAACCCTTGTACCGACTACGTAATTACCACTTTTCTTTTTCAAGTGGTTTGTAAATAATTTCCATCTGTTCATTCCTTTCATCAAACGGGATCGTATGTTGACATTTATACATCTTATTACAGTTTGTCCAATCTGTCGTTTTTTTGTTTGTCGAAAGCGATTTGTGTAGTCACTTTCAAGTGTACTTCTTTCTTTTAACATTTTTTCTTCCATCATTTTATGTTCGTCAGCTAATGTTTCGACTTTTTTAGAATGTGCCACTTCTAATCTTTTACGTAATTCTTCACTTTGTATAGCTTTGGTAGCAAACCACCATCGTAAGTATCCTCTTAACATCATTTTCTTTCGATAAGAACGAATTATTGCTGTTAGCAGTAAATGTGCTTTTAGTAGATTCGCCTTTGCCATAGCTGCTTCAAATTGTTGTTGCAAAGTTCCATTTTCTATGTTGAACTGTTCTTGTGCTTTCTTTTTTTCCATCTCAACTAATGATTTTTCTGACTTCAGCATTTTCTTTTCCTCTTCCATCTTTTGCTTTTCCTCCTCAGCCCTTTTTCGCTCTTCAGCATACTTCTGTTGTAATTCCTCCATTTCATTTTTGAATTGGTCTTCCAAACTGCTCATTTGTATCAGACCGTCCTCTTTGGTTTGATTCCTTCTTGCAGCTTCTTCTTCCATATCCACAAAATGCAACCATTTGTCATACGCACGTCGTTTCTGTCGATTAATGCGCAACAGCACTTTGGTAAACATGTTTTTTGCATGTACAATTTGCATATTGTGCTTGAATCCTTTCAATTCAGCATTTTTTCTCCATTGGTTTAATGATGCAACCATTTGCATCCGCCAAGAACGTAGCATGGTGTTCATAACGTAGCGTGCTTTCATTTTAAGTGTTTTCTCTTTAATAATCTCAGCACCCCAGACGTCGAATGCATTGTTCAATGATGACATCCTCCATTTCTCCGAGGACTTTGATAAAATTAAAAATGCACGAGAGCGACGACCATTATACCGTTGAACGTGAATTTTAAATGCAGCAATACCGCGGGACATCATCAAGCGAGTATTTCCATCTTCAAGTTTGCTCAAAAGGCCTACTACACGCGCTTTCCTTGCGGCCAATTCCATGTCCTTCATGCTTTGTTCATGCAACTCGGTCACTTTTGCCAAATTTTCTTGATGCGATTGAGTAACTGATTCCATTTCTTTACGCAGTTTACCTTCAACTTCTGCAACTCTTGAGAAGTGACAGAATTTCGTCCATTTTGCCCAAGAATTTTGGTAGGCAGCTTTTTCTTTGCTCACTATCATTGCAATGAAGCGCGCCGCTACCATATTTTCATGGTTTTGCCTTTGTAGTTCCAAAGCTGCATTATTACTGGCTTTGCGTTGCTCCTCTAGGATAGATGTTAAGCGGAATCGATCCCATTGGCGGAATGATTTGGCTATTTTCCCTTGAATATGTTTTCTTACAGCATTAACAATAAATCGAGTGGCTTCTGCATGTCTAACGGCAAAGTCGGCTTCATCTCTCGTGCGATCCACCCACCGTAAAAACCATACCATCATTTTCTTTTTAATATGCCGTTTAATGCTTACAACTACGAACTTAACAGCACTACTTACTTCTTTATTCTTTATTCCTAAAAATTGATTTGCATTGAACCATTGTACAAACGCTGTATTTAAACGTTTCTTATAGTGACGCTGAATCTGTACTACACAAAATCGTACTGCTGCATCTCGCTTAATTTTTTCTTCCATTAAAATTCTACTGACCTCACACCAATGTGCGAATCCATCCGAAAGCCGCCCTTTTATGTAATTTCGTATGCAAGTAACTATATATTTGGTAGCAGAATGGACACGAAGAGCTTGTATTTTTAAGCCTCTGGTAACATTGACCCAATATCGAAATTTTCGGTTTTTCACCCTTTGCAAGCCCTCTTCCATCTTCATGTACAAATATGTACATTTGCGCCTTTTTCTACCATCATGCTGTCGCAATTTGTTCACTTTAGAAAACCATTTACGGAATGCATGGGCCATTCTCTTATCCATATATTGTCGCACCTTATTGACGATAAATTTTTGAGCCATTCCAAACTTCATACGCTGTTGTCGCACATACATTGAATAATATACCAATTGACGAAAGCCTGAGTGTAAGCCACGGACGGCATGTGCATCAAAAATTTTATTTAATTTTTGAGCACCCAGTCTCGCATTTTCAACAAATTGTCGGACTAGTAGACAATTCATCCTCCAAGTTTGGAAACCACGATTCAAAACGCTGTTATCAATCTTTGTTAAGTAATATCTGTATGTTCTACGGACTCTTTCTTCTTTCTCTGAAATTTCTCTAGCAATGGTGTGCCATCGACCAAAATATTTTCTCATTTTTTTCTTGACATAGCGCATCATTCCTCGGTAAGTCAACACCGCAGACACTTGTCTTTGAGTTTGACTAATTTGACCTAAAAGACTACTTCTGTTTGTCGACCATGTTGTATTTTTCCATGATGAAAATGCAGACATTTTCTTTTCATTTCGTAACGTGTGATGCCTAATAGCCCATACTTTTACAATCAAACGGGCGCACAAGCGTTTTCGTAACTCTTCATGCGTTCTGACAATGGATTTCTTCTCTTGCATATGTTTGCTATGTAAACTCAAAAGTTCCTTTTTTTTTCGTTCTTCCAACTCGTTAATCTGCGACATAGACTGTTTGCGGAAAATGCCATACTTTTCCTCACTTTCTTGCCTGTACTGTCTATGCTTTTGCTCTGTTTCTTCTATTGATTTCAAATGTTGTAATCTAATACTCTCGACAATTGCTTTTCTATGCCACGTGGAGAATGCAAAATACATCTTCTGATTCAAAAGACGCATTAAAACGCGTTTTGCAATACGCACGGAAATTTCTTTTTCTTTTTTCCATTTTGCAAAGACTAACCAAGCACGCCATCCCATCATTAGCTGTTTGTTTTCTACTCGAAGCATGACCCTTCCAGCAATCTTTCGAGCTCGCTCTCGTTCCGCATTCAGTTTTGTGGAAATACGACAGAAAGACAACCATTGTCTCCACCCAATTAACAAGTTTCTATTTTCCATTCGTTTCAAAACCCTTCTAGCCGATCGAGATCCATGTCTAATTCTTTCATCATTTCGTATGGATCGGTTCACATAAGTCATCCACACTCTCCATGCTTTTAATTTATTCTTATTTTCCCAGCGTTGCAAGACTCTTATAGCAGCATTTGTCCCCGTATTGACTTTATGCTTTTCTTTTAAATCCATACCTACAAATCTAGTCCAAGTTCTCCATGCTTTCAAGAATATTTCGTTTTTCCATCGCTTCAAGACACGCCTTGCGTTGTCTCGCTTTCCTTCCATCACGTGTATATCTTTCGTAGCGCGTAGCATGTTCAGTTTAAATACTCCCATTGCTCTTGCCATCATACGTATTCTCCAGCTTTCTACAACTTGCTTTAAAAATAAAGCAATGCACAAGGAATTGAAATATGCTGTTACACCTTCCTCTCCAAGTTTAAATATTTTTGCACGCATTTGTAGGCGGGACAGTTTGTTTCTTTGAACCTGTAATAATCGTGCATCCTTAGCAATTGTTGTTCTGTGATCATCTGCTTCAATCATTTTTAATTCTGCTAATGCTCTAGCTTCAGCCACTTCTCGTTTCATACCAAGAGCTCCGATTTGCAATTTCTTTCTCTCTTTTTCACCAGTGTCTAACTTCATACGCAAAGACTGTATCTCGGCTCTAAATTCTTCCCTTTCGTTTCCTTCGATACGATCAACTTCTAACTTTTCTTGTCGAAGCAGGGACATTTCTTCCTTTAACATTTCTTGTGTTTGAAGCAATTCATTTGTTTCCCGCTGTATCAAATCTAATTTTTGTTGAGCGCGGAAAGTTTCAGTTTTTATCTTAGTTTCATATGCAGCAGCCGCAGCAGCATCATATGCTTTGATAATTTCACCCCGAGATCCCATATATGCAGGATTAGTACTTTGTTCCGCGTTGTCGCTTTCCCCATTTCTATGCCTTGATGATAACCGCTTCCTTTTTTCCGCTTCAATTTGACGTGCAGTCTTTTGTATTAAAAGTTCTATTTTCTTTTTATTTGTTTCTTGCTCATGTTTCAAAGCCTTTTCTAAAATGGCAGCATGTTCCTCTATAGCAGCTAGTCTGGCATCAAGGTTTCCATTTTCTTCCACAAGTACATGATTTTTATTTTTTACATCCATTATTTCTTTTTCCGACTCTTTTATTTTCTTTTGAATTTCTAATTGATATGCTTTGTGCGCGTCTCTCCATCTATTTGTTTCCATTTGTTCTCTTTCTAATTTTTTCTGTAATTCCAAAGACATCTCTAATATATCTTCATATCTTTTTTTCTGCGATTGTATCTCTCTTTTTAAAATGTCTTTTGTTTCCGTAAACTGTTTTGCTATTTCATTACGTTCTTTCAACACTGTATTATTTTGCTGGACCAATTCATTCACACTGTTTTTAAAAGTTTTGCGGACAGCTAGTGCACTTAAGCCAGCATTATGTTGCCAAGTAAGAAAAAGTTTTTGAACATTTCGTCTAGCCCAATTAGTTAAAATACGTGAAATTACATGCACGCTTTCATACTGCGATTTTTTCTTTAAAATGTTCATCACATTACTTTCTAAATCCCCATTTCTTTGCTCAGCATGTTTCATTTTCTCTTTCAAACGCCGCCTAGCTTCCACACCCGCCATTTTTGCTACTTTTAGTTTCCATTTATTTAAAGATCTGATCATTTTTAACTTTTCCAGACTACGCGCGTGTGACATAACTTGCACTGCACCCGATTTGCGGATTGCATCTCTCATTATTTTCTGGGTATTCGTTAATTCAGTTGCTAATTGTTGTATGCGACCTACAATTCCATCAATCCCTTGAGAAATTGTCGTCGTTTTAGATTGCGTTGAACCGTGACTCTTCTTTAATTGTGCAAGGGCTTTTTGCCTTTCGTTTGCTGCAGCTAGTAATTCATTACCAGATTCTTGCAACATCCCGATTGCACCTTTTGCAGAATTAAACTGCTGTATAAGAGCTTCTTGCTCTTTTTTCGTTGCATTTAACTGGGTGCGGACATTTGCTAGTTCCGAGGTAGTGTTCTCTAATTCTTGTGCTATTTCCAGTTTTTCAGTTTTCAAAATTGTTGCTTCTCGTTGTGTTTTAGACATCTTATGAAAAAGTTGCTGTTGTGTAGCTTCCATGACTTTCCCAACAGCTTCAGCAGTCTGTGCGTGGCTTGCTTGACCATCCCTTTCAAGCCGTAACGTAAACTCTAACCTCTCAAGTTTCTCTCTGAAATCCTGATTTTGGGAAATGTCATCCCACAAGTCATCATAAACATTTTTCTCATGCTCTACTATTCTGGAACGTTGTTGTTGACGGGACAAGCTCATGATTCGACTGTTATTGTTGTCATTATTATTATTATTATTATTATTACTACTACTGTTATTGGCATTATCTTGCAGGTCTATGTAAACACTACCACTTCTACGGACATGAACCCTGCTTCTATTATTATTATTACTGTTGTTGTTATTTTTTGTATTAAAACTGCTTGAAACCATACCCTCATTACTATCTTCATTATCACTGAAATTGTTATCTTCAAAAATACTAGTATAAATAGAATCATGTGACTCGTTTTGGCTATGTTCAGGTGCTGGTAACAACTCCTCTTCTAATAACTCCTCAATATTGAACTGATTATTATAATTATAACTTTGCCTTTGTGGAGACAATAATGCATTGTTCTGTTGCAATTTCATTAGCCATGATGCGTATGGTATTTTATCACGCGTCAACATTTCTCCAGAAATCAAAATCATAATATCTTCATATGGAACACCAAGGACAGAGGACACAGTGTTACAAAAAACTTCAGTTGATAATATCCCATGATTTTCTCGATCATATTCTTTACAAGCTGTAAATATTTCATCGGCATTTTCTAAGACAACACGTTGCAAAGCCAGTGCATATTCTTTTGCATGCATGTCATCTTCTTCTGTTCCTATGTCAACCTCCATCGTTATCAATTTGTAATGTATCAAGCAAGAATTGCCATATATTTCTATATGGATAATGATATATACGTATTTAAATATATGTAAGTTGTTAATTATTTATTGCAAGTGCTATTATTGGATTTCTTCTTCTTCTTCATTCTTCTTGTAAAGTTTATTCGTATATTATTATTAATGATATATGCCTGTTAGGAGATAATTTATTAATTATACTTTACAAAAAATAATATCACACCACACACACAGTTACAGTAAAGATTCTGCACGCCAATATTAATATTGCCAATATTAATATTATCGTATAATAAATAATAATAAAGCTGTAGACTAATAATAAGTGGTACATTACAATATGCAGTAATATCGAAAAAGATAAAAGTAACAAATAAAAAAAGTCTGTAGACGACTAGTATTCTGATGGTATGCGATGGTATTTTATATAAAACGACTAAATACGAGGAGCCATGGTGCTATTGTGCTGCTAGCCGGCTCAACGAATTATTCCATAAATGATACAAAATATTATCTTATTGATATTTATTTGGATACATTTCGGAACATATTTTGGAATAAAAAAAAAAAGTTTCCCGAGGAGCGAGAACCCTAATTTCACTAATTCTAGACTAATTGAATTTGTAAATATATA
>MDTB01129129.1_pt1 | contig 11263 bp, 11 predicted proteins | sample 811161 | NCBI WGS metagenome assembly MDTB01 (sample SAMN05326650, study PRJNA326480) | marine metagenome | isolation source: seawater | place: Mediterranean Sea | collected 2009
ATTTATGGGATGATTTAGATAATCACATAAACAGTTTTTTTGAAAAGATAAAATTAGAAGATTTAGTAAATAAAGAAAAAAAATATAGATGAAAACCCAAAAAGATATAGATACTAATCAAGAGTACAAATATGGTTTCACGACTGATATTGAAACTATTAAAGCACCAAAAGGTTTAAATGAAGATACAATAAGATTCATATCTAACATTAAAAAAGAACCTAAATGGATGTTAGAGTGGAGACTTAAAGCTTTTAATAGATTAAAGGCTTTAAAAGAACCTAATTGGCAAAAACCTAAGTATCCAAAAATTAATTACCAAGATCTTTATTATTACTCAGCGCCAAAAAGTGCATCAAAAAAACTTAAAAGCTTAGATGAAGTTGATCCAAAATTAATTGAAACTTATAAAAAACTTGGAATACCTCTACAGGAACAAAAAAGACTTAGCGGCGTCGCAGTTGACGCTGTTTTTGACTCGGTTTCTGTAGCAACTACATTTAAAGATGAACTTACAAAAAAAGGTATAATATTTTGTCCAATTTCCGAAGCGATTATTAAACATCCTGATCTTGTAAAAAAATATATTGGTTCTGTAATACCTATTAGCGACCATTACTTTGCAACACTTAATTCCGCAGTTTTTACAGACGGTTCGTTTGTTTATATCCCACCAAACGTTCATTGCCCCATGGAATTGTCAACTTACTTTAGAATTAACGCTTCTGAGACAGGACAATTTGAAAGAACTTTAATTATTGCCGACAAAGGGAGTTATGTAAGTTATTTAGAAGGTTGCACAGCACCTATGAGAGATGAAAATCAATTACACGCCGCTAATGTAGAACTGATTGCTTTAGATGATGCAGAAATTAAATACTCGACTGTACAAAACTGGTATCCAGGTGACAAAGATGGTGTAGGAGGTATTTACAATTTTGTTACAAAAAGAGGCGCTTGTAGAGGAAAAAATTCTAAAATTTCTTGGACACAAGTTGAAACTGGCTCAGCAATTACATGGAAATATCCAAGTTGTATTTTACAAGGAGATAATTCAGTTGGTGAATTTTACTCAATTGCTATCACAAACAATCATCAAAAAGCAGACACTGGAACCAAAATGATTCACCTTGGAAAAAATACAAAAAGCAAAATTATTTCTAAAGGAATATCAGCCGGAAAAGCTGACAACACTTATAGGGGTTTGGTTGAAATTAATTCAAAAGCTGCAAACTCAAGAAATTACACTCAATGCGATTCTTTATTAATGGGCAACAAATGTGGTGCTCACACCGTACCGTACATTAAAAATAAAAATGTCTCATCTACAATTGAACATGAAGCTACGACAACAAAAATTAATGAAGAACAACTATTTTATTGTAACCAAAGAGGGTTAAGTCAAGAAGAGGCAGTAAGTTTGATAGTTAATGGTTTTTGTAAAGAGGTCTTACAACAATTACCAATGGAATTTGCTGTAGAGGCACAAAAGCTGGTTTCAATAAGCTTAGAGGGAAGTGTTGGATAATGTTAGAAATTAAGGACTTAAAAGCATTGGTAAATAACAAACCAATTTTAAATGGGGTTGATCTAAACATTAAAGCTGGAGAAGTACATGCTATTATGGGCCCTAATGGGTCCGGGAAAAGTACATTAGCAAATATTTTGTCTGGAAAAAGTGGGTATGAAATTTCAGGAGATATAATTTTTAATGGTAAAAATTTAAAAGAAACTCCAATAGAGGAAAGAGCACATCAAGGAATTTTTCTAGCTTTTCAATATCCTCTAGAAATTCCAGGCGTAAACACGAATAATTTTTTAAAAACTGCATTAAATGCCATAAGGAAGGCAAAGGGTCAAAAGGAAATTGACACTTTAGAATTTTTAAAACTTGTTAAACAAAAATCTTCTGAATTAGGCATCGATGAAAAATTTCTTTCTAGACAGTTAAACGTAGGTTTTTCAGGCGGAGAAAAGAAAAAAAATGAAATTCTACAAATGAAGTTGTTTGATCCAATATTTTCAGTTTTAGACGAAACAGACTCTGGGTTAGATATTGATGCTTTAAGAATAGTTGCCGATGGTGTCAATTCATCAAAAACAAAAAATAATGCTTTTTTAATAATTACTCATTATCAAAGATTATTAGATTATATAAAGCCGGATTTTATCCACGTTCTGTCAAAAGGAAAAATTATTAAAACTGGAGACAGAGAGCTTGGTCAACAACTAGAAAAATCAGGTTACGCTAATTTATAGACAATGATTTTAGACTTTGAACTCAACAGCGATATTATTAAAAACATCTCTCTAGAAGAAAAAAAATTCAGAGAAGAAAGTTTGAAGCTCTTTAACAAAAAAGGCTTTCCAAATAAAAGGTCAGAAGAATGGAAATTTACAGATTTAAATAAAATTATAGAAGAAAATTTTAAAGAATTAAAGTCGAATATTTCAATAAGTAAAAAAAACGCTTTTTTAGATTTAATTAAAGATTTTGAACATAATTATATAATATTAAATAACGGCGTCTTAAAATCTGAAAATTTTCAACATGAAGACAAAAAAAAAATTAAGTTAAAAAATTATAGTCAAGATTTATTTAAAAGAGATGAAATTAAAAATTCTTTAATTAATCTAAATGATGCTTTATTCGAGGGAGGGTTTTATTTAGAAATTTTAGAAAATTATAAATTTAAAAAACCTTTAATAGTTTATAATTTTTTTTTAGGAGATTTAAAAGATAAAATGACTAATAATAAAAACTTAATAATACTTAATGAAAATTCTAATTTAGAGATGATAGAATTTAATACAGATATTTCTAAAGGTAATTTTGTTCAAAATAATCATACGAGTATCAAAATTGGAAAGAATTCTTCTTTAAAAAACTATACTGTTCAAGGCTGTAAAAGTAATGGTTTTTTCTACAAATATACAAACTGTACTTTAGAAAAAGATTCAAGCCACGATGATTATATTTTTTCCTCTGGTTTAAAATTTAATAAAATAGAGATAGATTTAAATATTGAAGGCGAACATTCAAATTGTAATGTACAATCAGCCCTATTTTTGGACTCCAGCAGCCATCAAGAAATTAAGACACAAATAAACCATCTAAAACCTAACTCTAAAAGTTATCAAAAAATTAAAAAAGTTTTAAATGAAGGTTCTAAAGGTGCTTATCAAGGGAAAATTTTTGTTAAAGATATAGCTCAAAAAACGGATGCATATCAGTTGAGTAAAGCACTCTTATTAAAAGATTCTTCCGAATTTAATGCAAAACCGGAGTTGGAGATTTATGCAGATGACGTTAAATGTTCCCACGGTTCCACCTCGGGAAGTATGGATGAAGACTCTATATATTATTTAATGACAAGGGGAATATCTAGAGCTGATGCAGTGAAACTCTTAACTAAAGCCTTTTTGTTTGAAATAACAAACTCAGTTTTAAATAAAGATATAAAAAAGTTTATTGAAAAAAATATAGAAAGACAAATTCATGGATATTAAAAATATAAAAACAGAATTCCCTATTTTTAAACAAAAAATAAATGGTAAGCCTTTAGTGTATTTAGACAGTGCAAATTCATCTCAAAAGCCAAAGTCTGTTATAAATAGAATGTCAGAATTCTACGAAACAGAATATTCAAATGTTGGTCGTAGCGTTCATTCATTAGCTGTTAGGTCTACAAATAAATTTGAGAGTAGCAGAGATAAAATAAAAGATTATTTGAACGCAAAACATAGAGAGGAAATAATTTTTACCAAAGGTGCGACCGAGGCAATTAATTTAGTAGCATCTTCATATGGGGAAAAATATATTAATAAAGGAGATGAAATACTCATCACAGAATTAGAACATCATTCAAATTATGTTCCATGGAACTTTATAAGAGAAAAAAAGGGTGCTGTTATAAAATTTGCACCAGTTAACGAAAAAGGAGAAGTAGAAATCGATGAAATAAACAAACTTATTAATAAAAAAACTAAGATTATTGCTATAACGCATTTATCAAATGTTACTGGTGCTATAATTCCAGTAAAAAAAATTGTTGAAATGGCTAAAACAAAAAATATTCCGGTATTGGTTGACGGAACTCAAGGAGCACCTCATTTAGAAATTGATATGCAAGAACTTGGTTGTGATTTTTATGCAATATCATGCCATAAAATGTACGGTCCAAACGGCTTGGGAATTCTTTATGCCAAAAAGAATTGGTTAGACTCTATGCCGCCCTACCAAGGTGGCGGCGGAATGATTGATGAAGTAAAAAAAGATAAAATTACGTATGCCGAAATACCAACTAAATTTGAGTCTGGAACAATGCAAACTGCAGAAGTCGTAGGTTTTTCTGAGTCAATCAATTTTATTAAATCTATTGGTATAAGAAATATTTTTTCGTATGAAAATGAAATAATGGAGTACGGAATAGAAAAACTAAGAAAGAATAATTCTGTGAGTATAATTGGTAACCCAAAAGAAAGAGGCTCAGTTATTTCTTTTACTATTAAAGGAATACACCCACACGATATAGCAACAATATTAGATGAAGATGGAGTTGCAATACGTGCAGGACATCATTGTTGTCAAATCCTGCATGAAAAATTAGGGATTTCGGCTACTGCCAGGGCATCATTGGGTATTTATAATACAAAAGAGGATATTGATATCTTATGTAAGGCAATCGATAATTGTAAAAAAATATTTAATATTTAATGGAACTTAAAGAATTATATCAAGAAATCATTTTAGACCATGGAAAAAATCCAAGAAATAAAGGGATGTGCAATCAATTCAATCATGATGCGCAGGGACATAATCCTTTATGTGGTGATAAGGTTCATGTCTATCTAAAACTTAACGACGATAATAAAGTTGAAGATGTTAGTTTTGAAGGAGAAGGTTGTGCAATATCTTTAGCTTCGGCGTCCATTCTTACTGAAACAATAAAGGGTAAAGAATTTAACCTGGTAAAAAAAATAATTGAAGATTTTTTAAATCTCATCAAAAATGAGGTAAAAATTTCTGTAAATAGTCTTAGCGAAGATCAAAAAACTACAATAATGTCTTTATCAGGAGTAAAAAAATTTCCAATGAGAGTAAAATGCGCAACTATGGCTTGGCACACTTTAATTTCTGCGCTAGAAGGTAAAAATGGTTGAATTAAAAAAAAAAATAGTTGAAGAAATAAAGAAAATTTTTGACCCTGAAATTCCAGTCAATATTTACGAACTTGGCTTAATATATAAAATTGAAGTATTAGAGGAAAAAAAAGTTTATGTAGAAATGACATTAACTTCTCCAAATTGTCCTGTTGCTGAAAGTTTGCCAAATAACGTTAAAGATAATATACTTAAGCTTGATGATGTTTCTGATGTTGAATTAAAACTAGTTTGGGAACCTAAGTGGGGTCCTCATAGAATGTCTGAAGCTGCAAGACTAGAATTAAATTTATGAACGAACAAGTAATTAGATTAAGTGACAATGCTGCTAGCAGAATTAAGGAAATAATGTCAAACGCAGAGAACTCTGCTATAGGGGTAAGAGTAGGTGTCAAAACTGGCGGATGTGCTGGAATGTCTTATATCATGGAATATGCGAAAGAAGTTAGACCTAACGAAGAAATTATCGAAGAAAAAGGTGTAAAAGTTTTAATTGATCCAAATGCTGTCATGTATCTTTTAGGAACAGAAATGGATTATAAAAAAGAAAAGTTTTCCTCTCAATTTATTTTTAAGAACCCAAACGAAACCGAACGGTGTGGGTGCGGCGAATCTTTTAAAATTTAGAAAATTTCTTTATCAACTACTATAATACATCTCAAATTCAATAGGATGAGGAGTATGCTCAAAATTATATATTTCTTGAAATTTTAACTCTATATATGCATCAATTTGATCATCAGTAAATACTCCGCCCTCTGTAAGGAACTTTCTATCTTTATCTAAGCTTTCCATTGCTTCTCTTAAAGAACCACATACAGTCGGAAGTTTTTTAACCTCTGCTTCAGAGAGAGAATATAAATCTTTATCAAACGCTTTACCTGGATCAATTTTATTTTTTATTCCGTCAATTCCTGCCATGAGCATAGAGGCAAAAGTTAAGTATGGATTTCCAGACGCATCGGGAAATCTAATTTCCATTCTTGCAGCTTTAGGGTTGCTAATTATTGGAATTCTACAAGAAGCGGACCTATTTCTTGCTGAGTACGCTAAAATCACAGGAGCTTCAAAACCTGGAATAAGTCTTTTGTAACTGTTAGTTGTAGCATTTGCAAAAGCGTTTATAGCTTTTGCGTGCTTTAAAATACCTCCAATATAATAAAGAGCTGTTTGAGATAAACCTGCATATTCCTTGCCCATAAATGTTGGAGTAGATCCCTTCCATATAGACTGATGACAGTGCATACCGGACCCATTATCACCTTTAACCGGTTTTGGCATAAAGGTTGCAGTTTTTCCAAAAGAATGAGTTACCATTTGAACCGCATATTTATAAAGCTGCACGTTATCCGCCATATCTGTTAAAGTTCCAAAATACATCCCAAGCTCATGTTGACTAGGCGCCACTTCATGGTGGTGTTTTTCTACTTTCACACCCATATCCTTCAAAGCCTTTAGGTATTCCCCTCGCATATCTTGTGCACTATCAACAGGAGGTACAGGAAAATATCCACCTTTAATGCCAGGCCTGTGTCCTAAATTTCCATTTTCATATTTTTTTCCAGTATTGTATGGACCTTCGGAACTATCAATCATAAAACTTGTTTCGTTCATATCGTTTTTGTATCTAACATCATCAAAAACAAAAAATTCAGGTTCAGGACCAAAATAAGCTTTGTCTCCAATTCCGGTTTTTTTTAAATAAGCTTCAGCTTTTTTTGCTGTCCCTCTAGGATCTCTTTCATAAGGGTCTTTTTTTACAGCATCCAAAATATCACAAAATACATTTAAAGTGCTATGAGAATTAAAGGGGTCGGTAATAGGCCTAGAGGCATCAGGTTTTAAAATCATGTCTGATTCATTTATTGCCTTCCACCCAGCTATTGAAGAACCGTCAAAAAAGACACCTTTTTCAAACATGTCTTCATCTACTATTGTTGAGTCCATTGTTAAGTGTTGTAGTTTACCTTTAGGGTCAGTAAATCTAAGGTCGACAAATTCTATTTCTTTATCTTTAATAAGTTTTAAGACCTCTTTAGTATTCATATTTTAAATCCTCTATAATTTAGTTTGTAAAAACTCTTCAAAGATATATTGAACATAACTGATTACTATTTTTCAATATAATAATATAAAGAGATAACAGGTATGCACTTTAAACATAATACAATCCAGGCTTGAAATGAAAGAAGCAAATACGAAAGATATATCACTTTTGCTATTACTCTCAATTATTTGGGGGTCAGCTTTCTTCAATATTAAAATTGCAACGTATTCATACGAACCATTTACCTTGGCATTAGTAAGGGTTATTTTTGCAAGCATACCTCTATTCATACTATGTAAATTTAAGAATATTAAAATAGAAGCGTTTAGCAAAAATTGGAATTGGTATGCCTTAATTGGTTTATGTAATATTGCTATTCCTTTTGTATTAATAGCTATCGGTACAGCAAAAATAAATAGCTACCTTGCAGCTATCTTAATGAGCACAACACCACTAAGCGGATCAATACTGGCTCATTTTTTTATAAAAGATGAAAAGTTGTCATATCTAAAATCTTTAGGAGTTCTGATAGGATTCAGTGGAATTGTGTTGTTGTTTTTTGATAAAGTAATCATTAACAGTGATAATTTTACCTATGCTCTTATTACCATACTGGGGTCAACTTTTTATTGTATAGGTGGTCTACTTACACTTAAGTTAAAAAATAGGGTTAATGAGAATGTTACTACCTCCACTACTTTATGGGCGGTAATCTTTTTATTTCCAATGTCGTTAATTTTTGAGACACCTTGGAACTCTAGTCCTACTTTAATGTCAACTTTATCACTTTTATATTTAGGTATTGTTGCAACTGGATTAGCGTGGCTGATAAGATTTAGGATTCTGACTGTTAATGGCCTGGTATTTCAAACTCAAGTGGCTTACTTAATACCAATTTTTGGAATAATTTTTGGATATTTTTTAATGGATGAAGTAATAACTTGGCGAGTTTTAGTTTCATTAGTTGTAATTCTTATTGGAATTTATATATTCAAAAAAAACAATAAAAATTAAAAAAAATGGAAATTGAATCTACTGAATTAAGTTTTTTATTAATATTTACTTTAATAAGTTTTTTTATTACTTTTTTTGCACAGAAATACTTTAGTAATAAAAAAAACATTCTTTTAGATGTAGACTTTTTTAAACCCCAGGCTTTTCATACAACAGCTATTGCAAGATGCGGTGGGTTAGCTGCAATCTTCTCACTATCAGTATTTTTTATAATGAATTATTTATTTTTTGAAAAAATCTTACTAGACTATATCTTGGTAAGTTTCTCACTTTTTTTTGTTGGTTTTTTAGACGATATTAAAACTCAATTAAGTCCTAATATTAGATTATTTTTAATGATAATTCTTTTATTATTCTGCATCGCTTTTCTTAATATAAAATTAGCAAGTATTGATCTAAAATTTCTCAATACAATGCTGATACCTTATCAAGATAATAAAATTTTTCACATATTTTTTGTATTATTATGTTTTTTATTCATTATTAATGGGGCTAACTTGATAGATGGTTTTAACGGACTCCTAGGAATACATTTGCTAATCATCAACATTATTCTTCTCTATATGAACCTTGAAAATAAAGACAATGAATTTCTATTAATACTTACTATTCAAATAATAATTTTATTCTGTTTCTTAATATTTAACTTCCCTAAGGCTTTGATTTTTTTAGGAGATGGGGGCTCCTATTTATTTGGGTCTTTAACCGTATTAAATGTAATTAAAACAAATAATTTAAATCCAGAAATATCATCTTTTTTCTTTTGCATTCTTTTGTTTTATTTATTTTTTGAAGTTTTCTTTTCATTTTTTAGAAAAATTTATCTTAAAAAATCACCTTTAAAACCTGATAAAAATCATCTGCACATGCTGTCGTACAGGTGGTTAGGAGGTAAAGCAAAATTTAATAATTGCAATTACCTAAATTCTTTAGCTATTAACTTTGTATATTTATTGCTAGTAATACCAGGCCTTTATTATAGTAATAATGGAATATTTTGCAGATATTGGTTTTTCTCCTTATTAGCATTCTATTTAATCTTCTATTCAAGACTTTATAGTTTCGTCAAAAAGTAAATTGATATATAAGACCAACTTAAAACGTTGGGCAAGTGGCGGAATTGGTATACGCGCTAGTCTTAGGAACTAGTGCCGCAAGGCTTAAGAGTTCGAGTCTCTTCTTGCCCACCATTAAAATTATGAAAACAGAAGTAAAATCAAAAAAAAATTTAACCACTATTTTATCGATTACTATTGATAAAAAAACTATACAAAAAAAATTGGATGAACGGTTAGTTGAATTGCAATCCGAAGTGAGTTTAAAAGGTTTTAGACCAGGAAAGGTGCCATCATCAGTTATAAAGAGTCAATTTGGGAAACCATTATATGGTGAAGTTATTGACAAAATTTTAAAGGAAAGTTCTACTAAAGCAATTGAAGAAAAAAAATTAAGGATTGCTGGCCAACCTAAAATTGACCTAAAAACTTTTGGTGAAGGCAAAGACCTTAACTACACCTTAGAAGTAAACTCACTACCTGAAATAAAATTAAAATCTCTTGAAGGACTTAAAGTCACAGATTTTAAAGTAAAAATAGATCAAAATGAAATAAATTTAAAAATTAAAGAAATAGCAAAAAATCATAAAAATTTTACAAATAAAAACGATACAGAAAAAGCAATCTTTAATGATCAAGTTGTGTTTGATTATTCGGCGACAGTTGATGGGAATAAATTTGAAGGCAGTGAAGGAAAAGGTGTACAACTAGAATTAGGTAAAGATTTATTTTTAAAAGGTTTTGACAAACAATTAATTGGAGTCAAAAAAAACGATAAAAAAATTATTGAAGTAAATTTGCCCTCTAACCATCCGAAAAAAGAATTAGCAAATAAAAAGACGAAATTTACATGTACAATCTTAAATGTTAAAAAACCTATCGACACAAAGATTGATGATGATTTTGCGAAAAATATGGGGGCTAAAGATTTACTCGATTTAAAATCATTGATAGAAAAGCAAATATCCTCTCAATACCAACAGGCATTAAATTCAATTACTAAAAAAGAAATTCTTGATCAGGTAGAAAAATCTCACGACTTTGCGCTACCAGGTAATTTAGTGCAAAATGAACTATCTACAATAACCCAGACTTTGAAAAAAGAAGAAGCAACAAAACATAAAATCAAAAATGAAAAAATTGCTAAATCTCGTGTAAAGCTTGGTCTAGTCCTTAACGAGTATGGAGAAAAAAATAATTTAAAAGTTTCAAATGAAGAAATACAAGCTGAAATAAATAAACAAATAAAAGGGATGCCAGGACAAGAAAAAATGATAATAGAATATTATAAAAAAAATCCTAATGCTGCTCAAAGCTTAAAAGGAGCAATCTATGAAGAAAAAATAATTTCTCTTTTAAAGTCTAAAATGAAATTAGTAGAAAAAAAACTATCATCAAAAGAAGCCGAAAAAATAATATCTGATTTTAATAAACCAAAAATTAATATAGATGATGCAAAAGAAGTAAAAACTGTAAAAAAAAGCAAATCCAAAACAAAAAAATAGTAAAAAGTAAACAATAGTTGTATAAATCGTTATTATGAGTCGTATGCCTGAAGAAAAATTAAATAGTTTAATACCAATGGTTGTTGAACAAACAAGCAAAGGGGAAAGAGCATTTGATATTTATTCAAGACTTCTTAAAGAAAGAATAGTTTTTTTAGTCGGACCCGTTAATGATACAGTGGCTTCATTAGTAACTGCACAGCTTCTTTTTTTAGAGTCAGAAAATCCAAAAAAAGAAATTAATTTTTACATTAATAGTCCAGGAGGTTTAGTTACCGCTGGACTAGGTATCTATGATACAATGCAATATATTAATTCACCAGTCTCTACTCTGTGTATTGGTCAAGCATCCTCAATGGGATCTTTTTTATTAGCCGCTGGAGAAAAAGGTAAGAGATACTCTTTACCAAATTCAAGAATTATGGTTCATCAACCTTCTGCTGGATTTCAAGGCCAGGCTACGGACATACAAATTCATG
>MDTB01220079.1_pt1 | contig 11263 bp, 12 predicted proteins | sample 811161 | NCBI WGS metagenome assembly MDTB01 (sample SAMN05326650, study PRJNA326480) | marine metagenome | isolation source: seawater | place: Mediterranean Sea | collected 2009
CAGCGATGCGATGTCGCAAGAATTCAACCGCGCGGCAGAAAATAACCTGCGCGCGGCTTTGCGACTTGATTCGACCAACACAACGGCATATTTTCAGCTGTCGAAAGTCTTCGGCCAGATGCAACGTGTGGCCTATGCCGAGTGGGCGCTGGCTGAGTATTATGCACTTTTGGGACGGCGAGAGGCTTTGAAGCACGCCCAACGTGCACTAAAAGGGTTGCCTAACGGGTCGCCCGAAAAAATCCGGACAACGGATATTCTGCAAATTGCCCGTGCGGGCCAAGCCGATCGCTAGGAGCTAAAATGATAAAAAAATACCTGATTATATTTGCCGTCTTCGGAATTTTAACCGCACCGACCTTAATGACTGACGCCTTGTTCAATGATGCCTCGGCCAATGATAGCTTCGACAAAAAGATCGAAGAATATCTCATGCAGAACCCTGAAGTATTGGCTCGCGCGCTTGAAAACTTGCAAGATTATTACGCGATTGAGGAAGCCAAGCGGCAACGCCAATCCATTCTCGACAATGCCGATGAATTGTATAACAGCAGCAGCGACTTCACGCTGGGGCCGAAAAATGCCGCCGTCACGATTGTCGAATTTTTCGATTATAATTGCGGCTACTGCAAACGCGTATTTCCGTCCTTGATGAAAATTGTCGAAGAAAACGACGATGTGCGTTTGGTGTTCAAGGAATTGCCGATTTTGAACGAAAACTCGCAGATCGCGGCCAGCTATGCGCTGGCGCTTGACGAACAGTTAAAATTTCTGACCTATCACTCCAAATTGATGAGCAGCAGGGGCTCTATCAACCCGACATTTTTGGAACACACGCTGAAAGAGATCGGCGTTGATGTCGAAGCGGTCAAATCTCGCGCAGCTGACCCTGCCATTTCGGAGACCATAGACCGCACCCAAGCACTGGCTGGCGCGCTCGGCATCAACGGCACACCAGCCTTTATTATTAATGATCAAATACACCCCGGTGCACTTTCTGAAGACCGCCTACGCGAACTTATCGCCGAAGCGCAGGTACAGAAGTCCAAGACTACAAATTAAATCAAACCGGCAAGCGGTGAACTGGGGTCGGCATAAAGGCGCTTGCCCATGCGACCCGCCAAATAGGCCTCGCGCCCCGCGATAACGGCATGGCGCATGGCGCGCGCCATCCGCAGCGGATCTTGCGCTTCGGCAATCGCTGTATTCATCAATACCCCGTCGCAACCGAGTTCCATTGCCACGGCGGCATCCGACGCGGTGCCAACACCGGCATCGACCAGCACGGGCACATTCGCCTGTTCGACGATCAGGCGAATATTGACCGGATTTTGAATGCCCAGTCCCGACCCGATGGGCGCGCCCAGCGGCATGATGGCACAACAACCAATATCTTCCAGTTCGCGCGCCATAATCGGGTCATCGCTGCAATACACCATGACCTCAAAGCCGTCACCGATGAGCATTTCGGCGGCGCGCAGCGTTTCGGGCATGTTTGGATAGAGCGTTTTTTCATCGCCCAGCACTTCCAATTTCACCAATGACCAGCCGCCCGCCTCGCGCGCCAGCCTTAAGGTACGCACAGCATCCTCACCCGTAAAACACCCTGCCGTATTGGGCAAAAATGTGTATTTTTCCGGGCTCACATAATCCACCAACATCGGCGCAGACGGGTCGGACAAGTTCACCCGCCGCACGGCCACGGTCACGATTTCTGCGCCCGATGCTTCGGCCGCGGCCGCGTTTTCGGCATAATCTTTATATTTCCCCGTCCCGATAATCAGCCGCGAGGAAAACACGCGCTTTGCAATAATCAGCGGGTCTGTGTCGCTTGCCTGTTTTGTCATATCCGTTTCACCCTCACGCGCCTCCTCCGATGAACTGCACAATTTCGATGCGGTCGCCATCGTTCAGCCCAATCGAGTCATAGGCTGATTTCGGCACAATTTCCAGATTACGTTCAATCGCCACCTTGCCGCGCGCTATCCCCAAATTTGCAAGCAGGCCAGCGATAGTCAGGGGCGCGTCGACGTGCCGGTCTTCGCCATTTACCGTTATTTTCATAGGTTTACCCGCCCCTTCGCCGCATTTTTATCTCGCCTTCTGTGCCCGATAACTTATGGTTAGGCTTGCACTTTATCCAAATCTCGGTTACTGCCAAGACTAGACGGCGTGGTTTTGCACAGGTCGCGCCACACGACGAGGTGATATCTTGGTTGCCAAACCAATACATATCCTTAACGGGCCCAATCTTAACCTACTTGGTTCACGCGAGCCGGAAATATATGGCACATCGACGCTGGCCGACATTGAGCGCATGTGCGCCGCCCGCCTCGGCGAATATGATCTGGAACTGAAATTCGACCAAAGCAATGACGAAGGCGCTTTGGTCGACATGGTGCAAGGCGCGCGCCACGCCGCCAGCGGCCTGATCCTCAATGCCGGAGCCTATACGCACACCTCAATCGCCCTGCACGATGCACTTCAAGCGCTGGAAATTCCGGCCATTGAGGTGCACTTGTCGAATATTTTTGCGCGCGAACCGTTTCGCCAACATTCTTACATATCGCCAACCGTTCAAGGTGTGATTTGCGGCCTTGGCCCGAAGGGATATCTTCTCGCCATCGACGCGCTTGCATCTCAAATAAAGGAATAAGGGGTTGAAATTCATGGCAAAACTTCCCGACAGTCAGGTGATCAAAGATCTCGCAGAATTACTCAACACAACCAGTCTGACCGAGATTGAGATTGAGAGCGGCGGCATGCGTATAAAAGTCGCCCGTTCCGGGGGCCAAACCACCGCTTATGTGCCCGCGCCCGTCAACGCCCCGCAAGCCGCACCCGCCGAAGCCCCAAGCGAGGCAGCCGGTGAGGCAGCGCCGGAAGATCCGGCAATCCATCCCGGTGCCGTCAAGTCGCCCATGGTCGGCACGGCCTATTTGTCGCCCGAACCCGGTGCCGCCGCCTTTATAAAAGTCGGGGACATGGTGAGCGAGGGCCAGACCTTGCTTATCGTGGAAGCCATGAAAACCATGAACCCGATTACCGCGCCGCGCGCCGGTAAAGTCACCCAGATTATTGTACAAAACGAACAGCCGGTCGAATTCGACCAGCCCTTGGTCATTATTGAATAAACCATGATCTCAAAAATCCTCATTGCCAATCGCGGCGAAATTGCCTTGCGCGTCATCCGCGCCTGTCGGGAAATGGGTATTCAATCCGTCGCCGTTCACTCCACGGCGGATGAAGATGCCATGCATGTTCACCTCGCCGATGAGAGCGTCTGCATCGGCCCGCCATCGGCGGCGCAAAGCTATTTGAGTATTCCTGCCATCATCGCCGCATGCGAAATTACCGGTGCCGATGCGGTGCATCCGGGCTACGGGTTTTTGTCAGAAAACGCGAAATTCGCCGACATTCTGGACGCTCATAATATTTGTTTTATCGGCCCGAAAGCAGACCATATTCGACTGATGGGCGACAAAATAGCGGCCAAAGCCAAAGCCATTGAACTGGGTATTCCGGTGGTTCCGGGCTCAGACGGCGAAGTGAAAACCGGCGAAGACGCGCTTGCAATAGCCCGCGATATGGGCTTTCCGGTGCTGGTAAAGGCCGCCTCGGGCGGCGGCGGGCGCGGCATGAAAATCGCGCGCAGCGAAGACGAATTGGGCGAAGCCTTCACCACCGCGCGCAGCGAGGCCAAAGCCGCCTTTGGCGACGATGCCGTCTATATCGAAAAATATCTCGAAAAACCGCGCCACATTGAAATTCAGGTCGCGTGCGACGCGCATGGCAATGCTGTGCATCTGGGCGAGCGCGACTGTTCGTTGCAGCGTCGCCACCAAAAGGTTCTGGAAGAAGCCCCGTCCATGGTGCTGGACACTGCCGCGCGCGCCGCGATTGGCAAAATCGTTACCGACGCCATGGAAGGCATGCAATATTTGGGGGTCGGCACGGTCGAATTCCTATATGAGAACGGCGAATTTTATTTTATCGAAATGAATACGCGGCTGCAGGTCGAGCATCCCGTTACGGAAATGATTACCGGCGTCGACCTCGTGCGTGAGCAAATCAGAATCGCCAATGGCGAACGGTTGAGCTTTTCCCAAGACGATTTGACACTGGAAGGCCACGCCATCGAATGTCGTATCAATGCCGAAAACCCGCGCAGCTTCATGCCGTCACCGGGCGTCATTCAGACCTACCACCCTCCGGGCGGGCTTGGGGTGCGTATGGATAGTGCGGTTTATGCCGGCTATGCGATACCGCCGTTTTACGACAGCTTAATCGGCAAATTGATTGTGCATGGTGCCGACCGCAAGGACTGTCTGATGCGGCTGTATCGCGCGCTGTATGAATGTGCCATTGACGGGGTCGAAACCACGCTGCCGCTGTTCGAAGATTTGCTGGAAAATGAAGACTTCCAAAACGCCGATTATGACATTCACTGGCTAGAGAATTTTCTTGAACGCGACGGCACGGCGTGAGCGCTTCGGCTGACCCCCATCTGACACCCGAACTCATTATTCATGCCTATCGGCAGGGCCTTTTTCCCATGTCTGACGCGGTGGACGACCCTCACACGTTCTGGGTCGACCCGCATATGCGCGGCATCATGCCGTTGGAGGGCTTTCACGTACCCCGTCGTCTTGCGCGCACCATTCGCCAAGCTCCGTTCGACATCCGCATCGACACCGATTTCAGGCAGACCATCGAGGCATGCCGCAGCCCGGCCGACAACCGACCGTCGAGCTGGATCAATGATGAGATTTTGTCGGCTTATTGCAAACTGCACCGTATGGGCTATGCCCACAGCGTCGAATCTTGGGCGGGCGCGCGTTTGGTCGGCGGGCTTTACGGCGTGTGTATCGCGGGCGCGTTTTTCGGCGAAAGCATGTTCTCGCGCCAAACCGATGCCAGCAAAATTGCCCTCACCTATCTCGTCGCGCGGCTCCGTTATGCCGGTTTCCGCTTAATCGACTGTCAGTTTGCCACCGACCATTTGGCGCGCTTCGGGCTGCACGAAATCCCGCGCGCCACCTATCATGCAAAATTGCAAATCGCGCTGGCGCAACATGCAGATTTTCATCTAATGCCGGTAAATCTTTCGCCCGAGGAGGTTTTGCACGCCGTCGGCCACAAATCGTAAACGGCGTGTTCAAGCCCGTTTATGCCGGGGCTGGAGGCGAACATCCAGCCGGAAAAAACCCGGTTCTCGAACCCGGCTTTATATTCAAAAACCTCGAGAAAAACTTTGGTTTCCGGCGGCTCTTCGGGCGGCGTTGAAATGCAATCGCGCATAATCACGCGCAACGACCCAATATCCGTTGGCTCCCCCAGCGTCATCTCTACCGGACGCAGTTTTGCCGTCACCTTATTGAGCAGGCTGAAGCTGCCAATTCGCATGACGTCGTCTTCCTCCGCATCGGCTTCGCGCGGAATTTCAAGCAAGGGTACATCAAAAACCGACAATGACGCATCGTCGTCAGTTTCAAGCGCCTCGGCGGGGGGATAGCCACGGTCGAATTCCAGCGTGACGCCTTCTTGGTCGAGAATGAGCGGCACAGGTGGTGGCACCGGCAGTGCGGGAGGCTCAACCTCCTGCGCGGTGGCGCTCGAAATAAACAGGGCAACGACAACGCCGCAGCCGAAACTATTGCGTATCACTTTGCTGATCACCCGCGCTGAACAAAGCCTGGCTTACAAGCCCAATGAGGTCAACCGACCCTTGCGTATAAAGAATTTCATCGCCGTCCGACAGCATGTCTTCGCTGCCGCCGGCGGACAGAGAAATATAATTTCCGCCGAGCAGCCCTTCGCTGGTAATTTTTGCGCTGGTATCGTCCGGCAGATCGATCTCGCTGCCGATAATCATGGAAACTTTTGCAGCGTAAGACTGCGTGTCGAGCGCGAGGTCCGTCACCGTTCCGATTTTGATCCCCGACATGCGGACATCGCCGCCAATCGTCAACCCGTCGACGCGATCAAACTCCGCCGACACGACATACCCGTCCCCACTGGCCCCGTCCGTGACCGAATATCCGTAAATCACGAATATCGCGGCGATCACAATAACGCCAAAGCCGACCAAGGTTTCGACAAGATTATCTTTCATCTCTGCTTCTCCTGTACCGGCGATGGCGGTCTATTCCGGCGACCACGACCCATAGCCCGCGCGATGCGATGCCGCATCGTCTTGTCCGGCGGGACGGTGTGCATTGGGCGTGCCGGTCTGGTTCGCGCGATGCGGCTGGTGCCAGTCGCGCCTGTCGAAATTTGCCTCTTCGGGGGTTTCATCGACCGTATAATGCAACCAGCCATGCCATTCGGGGGGCACGCGTGTGGCTTCCACATCGCCATTGTACACCACCCAACGGCGCGCTTTTCCATTTATCGATTTGCCGTTTTTGTCCCGATAATAGCGGTTGCCCTGTTCATCCATGCCGACCAATTCGCCGTGACGCCACGTCGTCAAGGCTGTGCCGAGTGTCTGGCTGTGCCACCAAGTAAAAAGTATCCGCAAAAACTGCATGTTATTCTCCGTCTTGCTGAGTGCGGCCATCAACCACCTGCCCCAGCGAACTCTCGTCAATATGACACCGCCACGCTCTCAAATCCAGTGCGCGCGTTATTCTTTTGTCGGTTCCTCGCCGCTTGTCGTTTTCGGCAAATTGGGCCTGATGTGCAATTCGCGCAGCTGGGCATTGGACACAGGTGCCGGGGCTTGCATCAACAAGTCTTCGGCTTGCTGGTTCATCGGAAATGCCACCACCTCGCGCAAGTTTTCCTGTTCGGCCAGCAACATCACAATGCGGTCAACACCCGGGGCGATGCCGCCATGGGGCGGCGCGCCAAACCTGAATGCATTCAACATGCCGCCAAATTCCTGCTCGACAATTTCGGCGTCATAGCCAGCAATGGCAAATGCTTTGAGCATAATCTCCGGCTTGTGGTTCCGAATGGCACCGGATGACAACTCAATACCATTGCAAACAATGTCATATTGGTAGCCAAGAATATCCAGCGGGTCTTGGGTCTCCAGCGCTTCCATGCCGCCTTGCGGCATGGAAAACGGGTTATGCGAGAAATCCAGCTTGCCGGTGGTTTCGTCGGTTTCAAACATCGGGAAATCAACAATCCAACAAAACGCAAACTGGTCGGCATCGATCAGCTCAAGTTCCATGCCAATTCGGTTGCGCGCGCGCCCGGCAAATTCGGCAAAGGCTTTTGGTACACCGGCGCAGAAAAACACCGCATCACCGTCTTCCAACCCCAGCTGGCTTCTGATTTGCTCGGTGCGCTCGGCACCGATATTTTTGGCAAGAGGGCCGGCGCCTTCGCCGTCGCGGAAAAAGATATAGCCCAACCCGGGTTGACCTTCGCCTTGAGCCCAGCTGTTCATGCGGTCGCAAAATGCACGGCTGCCGCCGGTTTTCGCCGGAATAGCCCATACGCGCACCCGCTCATCCTTGGCAATCATATTGGCGAAAATCTTGAAGTCCGATCCGTCAAATGCCGGGGTCACATCCTGCATTTCGATGGGAATACGCAAGTCGGGCTTGTCGGACCCGTATTTCTGCATGGCTTCTGCATACGGAATACGCGGGAAATTTTCCGTCACCCGCTTGCCATTGCCAAAGGCTTGAAACACATCGCGCAATACCGGCTCGACACAGGCAAAAACATCTTCCTGCGTCACAAAACTCATCTCAAGATCAAGCTGATAGAACTCACCCGGCGAGCGGTCGGCGCGCGCGTCTTCGTCGCGAAAGCACGGCGCAATTTGAAAATACCGGTCAAAACCTGCCACCATTAACAGCTGCTTAAACTGCTGCGGCGCTTGCGGCAGAGCATAAAACTTCCCCGGATGCATGCGCGAGGGCACCAGAAAATCACGCGCGCCTTCAGGACTGGAAGCCGTTAAAATCGGCGTCTGATATTCGCGGAAACCATCCGCCGTCATGCGCTGGCGCAGCCAACTGATAATATCAGAGCGCAAGACAATATTGCGGTGCAGCGTATCGCGGCGCAAATCCAAGAACCTGTAGCGTAAACGAATATCTTCAGGGTAATCCGGCTCGCCAAAAACAGGCAGCGGCAGGTCGCCGGTTTCGGAGAGAATTTCCAGTTCGGACAAATACACCTCGATATCGCCGGTCGGCAGGTTCGGATTGCGCGCCTCATCATCGCGCGCCACCACCTTACCATCGGCGCGAATGACGCTTTCGGCGCGAATTTGTTCGGCCAGCGCAAAATGCGGACTGGAGGGTTCAATAACCAACTGGGTCAGACCATAATGGTCGCGTAAATCAATGAATAACAGCCCGCCATGATCCCGCTTGCGGTGCACCCAACCGGACACGCGCACGTGCTCGTCGATATTTTCAGCGCGCAGTGCCCCGCATGTATGCGTTCTGTACAGATGCATGATGGTAACCCTTTTCGAATTATGTGCGCCATAAATTCACCGCTTGGGGCCATTTGTCAAGCATTGGTGCGGCGAAACTAATGACGTTTTCAAATGGCGACAAATGCTTCGAGGTTCTTTATAAAATGCCCATGAATTTGGTAACACAAACAGCCGAGCTTGAAGATCTGTGCACCGCACTCGCGACATGCGAGTTTATCACGGTCGACACGGAATTTCTCCGCGAACATACATTTTGGCCGAAACTCTGCCTCATTCAAACGGCGGGCGACGGCTTTGAGGGTATGATCGACCCGCTGGCCGAAGGCATTGACCTACAGCCATTTTACGACTTGCTGGCAAACCCCGACGTGACCAAAGTGATGCATGGCTGCCGCCAAGATATTGAAATTTTCCATAAACAGGCTGGCATTATTCCCACGCCGACCATCGACACGCAAATTGCCGCTATGGTGTGTGGATTTGGCGATGCGGTCGGATATGAAACCCTCATCCGCAAAACCACCGGCGGCAAAATCGACAAGGACAGCCGATTTACCGATTGGGGGCGACGCCCCTTATCGGCAAAGCAACTGACTTACGCATTGGCTGACGTGACGCATTTACGCGGCGCCTATCGCTATCTCAAAGAGGAACTGGAAAAAAACGGACGCTATAGCTGGCTCAAGGAAGAGATGAAAATTCTCCTGAACCCCGAAACCTATGAACAAAATCCCGAAAATGCTTGGAAAAGACTGAAGTTTCAGGATCGGCGACCGCATGTGATGGGCGTTCTGATCGAAGTCGCAAAATGGCGCGACGCCACCGCGCAGACACGTAATGTGCCGCGCAACCGGGTGCTGAAGGACGACGCCTTGCGCGAGCTTGCAATTCAAGCCCCCCAGCATAAAACGGCGCTGGCAAAATTACGCGCCGTTCCCAACGGATTTGAAAACTCCAAATATGCCGATGAGCTTCTTGAAGCAATTTCGCGCGGCCGCAAGCGGGACAAGGAATCCCTGCCCGATTTGCAACCGCCCATTGTCAACAAACCGGGCATCGGCACGCTGGTTGACCTTTTGAAAGTGCTGCTCAAGCAGCGCAGCGATGAAACCGGCGTTGCCCCGAAACTGATAGCCAATGTCGCCGATCTGGAACGCATTGCCAGCGATGATGAGCCGGATGTGCCTGCTATGCATGGCTGGCGCCACGAAATTTTCGGCACTTATGCGCTGGCGCTCAAAAACGGCAAGCTGGCATTGGCGTCGGAAAATAATTCGGTCGTACTGATATCACGCGACCAATAGGTCTTTAATCGGCGTTATTTCCACGCGCGGTTTCAAGTCAAGTTCGACCGCAACGGCCGCCAGACGTTTGGAAATAATCGGCCCCATCAACTCTGCCCGCGAGGGATCGATTTTGAGCGTCAGATAATTACGCCCGGCCCTTATTCGGGTCATCGGCAAAGCACCCGGCAGGGACGCCGATAGCGAATGGGCAAGCCGGAAACTCAGCCCCATTGCCCGCGCCAACCGTCGGTCGGACTCGCACAAATCAAGCGGCCCGTATTTTTCTTCAGCACCGCCAACCTCGTGGCGATAGGCCATCGCATGCGCCAGAAAAACGCGTTCCTCGTGGCGAATGCCGGAAAACGGTGCTGTCAGCACGACGCGGCGGACCGTTTCGGCCCGCCAACTCGGATGACTGGCCCAAGCGACATCGGATATCAGACACCCGGCTTCGCGCAACCGCGAAAACGCTTTATTATTGCCCAGCGTCCAGTTTGGGTTTTTGAATAATTTCGACGACCATAATGCCAGTTCGTGCCCGTAATCTGCCGATTTGCACAGACGCTCGGCCATTTCCTCACACGCCAGCAAAAGCGGGTCGAGGGCGCGATATTTGGGTTTCAGTATCGAATACAGCATACCCTCGCGCACCGCATTGGCCGAGACCACGACATTATTGGGCTGGATCCGCGCCATCAGATGTTTCAGCACGAGCGCGGCAATCGGCAGACCCGCGCGACGATTGCTTGACGATGCTTCGAGCTTTAGGGCTTGGGCGTTCTTCATGGCCGAAATTTTTTCCGAAAACTGCATCATTTCATCGCTGGCAATTTGGTACTGGTGGAGCACTTGCAACGGATATTTGGTGCGCGCCATGTGCACTTTAGCCAAATTCCGCCACGTGCCGCCGACAATGTAGAGCGGCCGATTTTGCCCGGATTTGAGCCACTTCAAATCCACGAGCGCCAACTGGATAATCTCCGACATGGTAGCGCGGTTGTTCTTTGAATATTCGCGCAACGCCAAAACACCCAGCGGCAGCGTTGCCCATTGCATGGTTTTGCCGTCCTTGACCCGCGCCAGTTCGAGGCTACCGCCGCCAAGGTCTGCGACAATGCCATTGGCCCCGGGAATAGCCAGCATCACACCGTCAGCGGAATATTCCGCCTCTTCCTGCCCGCTCAAAACGCGGATTTTATGGCCCAAAATTTCTTCCGCTTCGGCCACAAATTCGGCGCTATTTTTCGCTTCCCTCACCGCCGCAGTGGCAAAGGCCGCCAAATTTTGAATACCAAGCCGCTCGGCAATGGCGCGAAAGCGTTGAAACGTCATAAGCGCTAGCTTATGCGGCTCGCCTTCTATACGGCCCGTGGCCGACACCGCCTCTCCCAAGCGACAAAAAGCGCGCTCGTTATATATCGGCAATGGCGTGCGCGCCGAGCCGCTATAGCCGACCAGACGCACGGAGTTCGAGCCGATATCCAGAACGCCCAGCGGCGCGTCCGGTCGCAGCGAGCCAAGCTGGGTGAGAGCATCGGCGAATTTTTCTGTTCGCACGCGCGCCATG
>MDTB01125523.1_pt1 | contig 11262 bp, 10 predicted proteins | sample 811161 | NCBI WGS metagenome assembly MDTB01 (sample SAMN05326650, study PRJNA326480) | marine metagenome | isolation source: seawater | place: Mediterranean Sea | collected 2009
ATGGCTGCTGTACTGGAAAACAAAGCAGATGCTGATAAGTGAGCAGACGCTGTGATTGTATTGGAACTGATGGCATCAAGGGCTGCTGTGCTGGAATACAGAGCAGATGCTGATAAGTGAGCAGACGCTGTGATTGTATTTGAACTGACTGAATCAAGGGTTGCTGTACTGGAATACAAAGCAGATGCTGATACGTGAGCAGATGCTGTAATCATATTGGAACTGATAGCATCAATAGCTGCTGTACTGGAATACAAAGCAGATGCTGATACGTGAGCAGATGCTGTGATTATGTTTACAGTGGCAGTAGTATATTCCAACGAAGAGCCGGTAATAGAAGCAGTTAATATTGTTCCATTAAAGGTCATATTTGAAGAACCAGCAAAAGATCCTCCATTGTTATATTGAACCTGTGTATCAGAACCGCCGGGACTGGTCGAGCCACCGCCGCCTCCAAGACGTACTATTTCGTCGTGTAAGTCGCCATTGTTGTTTTTGCAATTATTGAGATCTTTGTCGTAACGAGCCATACATTAATTAGTCTACTACTAACTCTTTCGTGCTCTCTCTCTGTATGGTGTTGGTCTGCTTTGTAACTTCTGGTTTCCACGATACATTTTTGGTAACCGGGCAGTATCCCAGGGAAGAAATTGCTTTCGCCATTGAACCAGTGTTGGTAAACTCAAATCCACCAGAACAGTTTAAAAACTCAACCAGTTCGTATAGTTCTGTCTCTGCTATCCAGTGACAATGACCGTTTTCTACTACTGTGAAGTGGTCGGCGTCAGGGCGATATTTCATATTTGAATGTTTGTTTTGTTTTATTTCTTCAGCAACTTCGCTTAATATTCTTGCGATTTTGATTGTGTCTTCGTGTTGAAGTAAACAAGGAGTTCCCTTTGTCAAGTTTACGTGGTCGTTAGAGTAGATCTTGTGTTCGATGAATCCGATCTCAAACATTGCTTCTAAAACAATCATTGACGTTTCATTAGTGTAGTAAATGTCTCCAAAAACCTCGGTTGGGTCTAAACCCTTAAATATGTATCGACAAAGAGAACTCCTCATTTTTTTAAATTCCCACTAATATAACTAGTGTGGATGTTTTATTTATCCGCATAGTAAGAAACTACGACTTTATGACCCTTATATTTTGATGGAAGTACTTTACGCAACACTTCTGCATATTCCAGTAGAACCGTGTTTACGTTAATAACTCTGCCTCCATCATCCTTTTCAAGTCTAACATCATAGTCATCACTAATCTCGCTATACTTTTCTTTTATTTCTTCAATAATATCTGCTGCCATTATTTATCTCCATCAAGTTCATAAAAGTCTTCTGCTTTTCCTATCTTCTCATCAAACTTTAAAACAACTTCTTCTTCCAATAACTCAATAACTCTGTCATAAAACTTCTGGTCTTCCAGTTTTTCCAACCATCCTTTCTGTTGAAACTTCTCTTCTTTACCATCTTTATGAACCAGAGTATACCAAGCACCGCCTGTCTTTAAACTATCGGAACTTTTGATTGCTTCTAGCCAACTCTCACGGTCTAGAATGTGTACATCGTCTCCACCCCAGATAATCTTGAAAGAGCATTGACGACCTTGCGAACCGAACCTGCTTTTCTCAATCTTTGCTTTGACTTCTGTACCGACCCTAAATCCAGCATCATCCATAATAAAACTTGCCTTACCCTTCCTGGCTGTCAACCAAATGCGAAGTGAGTAAGAGTACGCCAATGCTTTACCACCGGGAGTGAAGTATGGAGTAGTCATTGCCTCTGCTGGACTTCTTGTAATGTTGGTTTTAAGTTGATTTAAGATCAGCAACGTTGCTTTCTTATTTGCTATTGGTTGAACCAACTTTGATAAACCCTTGGATAGAATACGAGGTTTAACTGCCATCGTTGATAATGGATTGAAATCACTTTCAATATCACTGATGGACGGTGTTAAAGCGACACTATCCCATACAAAAAGCATTTGACCATCGTTACTTGCCAAAAGACTTTCTATGGTCTCCAATACAAACTCTACTGATGTTGCCTGCACATACAGCAGATTTTCCAGATTGCATCCGGCGTTACTTAAAAACGACGGATCAATGGCACTCTCGGAATCAAAATAAATAACATCAATACCTTGCTTCTGTGCGTTGGAAGCAATCTGTGCTGCCATATAACTCTTACCAGTTGCTTCTAATCCGGCAATCTCAGAGACCTTCCCTACTGGAATACCTCCCCAGTTGCCACGGCGTATGATACCGTCCAACCATTTAGAACCGGTCTCAATCCACTGTTCAACCTCTGTTGGGTTTTCCTCTGTCAAATTGAATGCGACATCGGCACCTGCTGATTTATTTACGAGCTTCTTCATCTCGGAAATACTAAGTCTGCCTGTTGGCATAATATTTTTTGGTCTTCTTGACATATAATCCTCCTTAATAAAATAAGGGGGGATGCTACAAAAAGCAACATCCCCCCTCCGACCACTTGAAATTAAATTTAAAGAAGTTCTTTAAATGCTTTGTCGATAGAATCCTGCTGCTCAGTTGCTTTATACTTCAACTCACCGGCAGAATCGTCAGTACTCTCACCACTTAGATAAGTGTCAAGCATCTCCTGAACCTCTTGTGGGGTCTTCCTAGTAAAGATCTCAGTGTAATCAAATGTTTTATTTAACATTTCCAAAGAAAGATCTTTATCCTCAACCATCACTGTGGTCTTACGGCGGGGATCAATGTCTGTTGAGGGAAACATTGCTCCTGCTTTCTTACCATAGCGTAATACTAGGTCCGTTCCAGTGTCTGGGTCAGTGATATCACCGTAGTCTGGATTTAGAACTAGTGCAAGAAGTTTCTCATAAACTGTCTTGCTATAACCCCAAAGACGCACTCCTTTGTCTTCCTCTCCACGAACGATTACTGGTGAAAAGAAACGTTGCTTTGCCATAAGTTTTTTGGCAAGTTCACGACTTTCATCAGTTTTCTCGTTAAAGAGTTTCCTAACAAAACTATCCAGCGGACAATCTTCCCCAAAGTTACGCTTGGGGCTCATAAACGCTGGATTATCTCCCAGGTTGTAGTGGAACCAAAATTCACGGAAGGGATCGCCGTCAGCATCAGGGACAATACGAATTGTCTGTTCTCCATCTTGCGGTTTCCAGAATAGGTTTTTCTTATCTCCACCACGGTTTAGTAGTGCTTCTTGTTTTTTTCTCATTTTATTTAAATCAATAGCCATTTTTTCTCCTTTAAAATGTTAAAAGTTAGGTGATTTTCCTAACTCGCACGAATATCATAATCTATTTTTGTTTATTTGTCAAGCCTATTTTTGTATAAAGTTAGTGTGTGCCATTAAATAAGCAAAGTTCTTCCCGTACTCATTACGAGATATGTTATATGATACATCAATCTTTTCTTCTTGTCCAGCTTTTTCTATTTGTTGACGTATTTCATTCAACAAGTTGTTGTTATTGTTAAGGTTTTCATCACTAAAAGAATAATAAAAGTTCTTCTCTCGGATGTTTTCTAACTCAAAGAAGTAGTTTTCCTTCTCTTCTTCAAGGTTGTATACTCCAATCGTTGAAATGCGACATACATCTCTCGGGTGCGTTGTGTTGGACATCACTGCTTCGGAGTTTTTAAAATAGTTAATCATATGAACCGTCTCGGCAATGAACTCATTGATCTTATTGAAGTACTCTCCGACCGATAAGTTGCCCAAAATGTTGGAGATTTTGGTATTGTGGACGATGTAAAGTCTCTCAAACATACCAGAACGAGCATATTCTTGTAAAACGTTGTATGCCAGTTTTTCCCTCTGTTTTGCCACAGGAGACACGAAATTGATTTCAGGGCGTATGTATACCATTTTTATGTTTACGTTCGTTAGAGCGCCTAATAGACGCATTAAAGCGCCACTTTGAATACCTCCACCAGCACAAAGTACGATTACATCTCCTGAAACCTTCTCTATTAACTCTGGAAACTCTGGTGTGTTTTGTTCCATCTCCTCCATTGTCTTACACTGAGGTAACTTATACTCCTGTGTTAATCCAATACAGTGTGTTGTGTATTGTGGGTATTTTTTAAATTTCTTGGCAATGTTGCTACCCGCTTTGCCTACTCCTATTATATGCATAGTTTTTTCATTTCTCCATAGTTTTTGCCCAAGGCAATGTTTACTTTGTACTTTCCGAGTGAAGTGTTTGAGAACTCTTCTACTATCGGTAGTATTAATCTTTTCTCTTCCTTGTCGAGATCAATAACCAGACTATCGTGAACGAAGAAAGAAACGAAGGACTTCTTGCCTTCAAGCATCTTGTAAACCTTGTTCATCTGTCTTAGAAACAGGTCTGCCGTTGTACTTTGAATGATGTAGTTCATTGCGTGGTGATGGTCGGATTTAATCTCTCTATTGTAGATAGTTTTTACTTTGGTTCCGTCCCAATACTTTTTGATAACTTTGTCTCTCTCGTAGACGTTATCGGATGCCTTGTCCTTAGAATTGGGATTGTAAAGCCAAGCAAAGATCCTTTCTTTTGCCTGTTCTCGGTTGATAGACCCGCTGTAAACATTCTTTACATTCCAGTTGTGGATGTCCCTCTTGGGTTGAGACTTTCCACTAAGAGCAAGCAGGGTGCGTATCTCTGCTGCGTTAAAGTCCAGTTCCAAGAACAAATCGTTGGTTGGCTCAATGATGGAGCGATGCTTCTTATTCATTGTCAAGATTGGAAATGATCCTCTCTCTGTTGTTAAGCGTCCTGTCTTTGTACCGTGGATATTGTATTCTATTCTGTGTGTGTTTCGTCTTGACAGTTTCTGCATCAAAGACCTTGCTTGTGTGGAAGCATAATGCTCTGCCAAGTTCTTTGTCTGGATCTTTAGTTCTCTTTTCTTTATGTTCTCCACCGCTTTGGTAAGTGTCAAGAGATGGTCGTAGTTGTCTGGTTTTGGGATGTTGTCTAGGACGTGTTGAGTGATTTTATTCTTTAACTCGTAGTATTCACATAGGAAGTGTTCTGGAACCAAGTCATAGAAGCAGTGCTCTGTAAGATCTATCTTGCCTATTGTCAATGCTCGCAAGTGAGAGCGAAGTCTATCGTTCAAGTATTCCCATCGGTCACTGATCTGTTCTGGGCATACTTCTTCTATCGACTTGCCACCACAATACAACTCGGCGTACTCTACATCTAGTGGTAAGTTATCGCAATAACTCCACGTTGCTGTGAGTCCTTCAAATGGTTCTTTGTGTATTTCGCCCTTGGCATAGATGCCACGGCATTCAATCTTGTTGTCCAATATTTGGAATATCAAGTGCGACTCCTACAAGAGAGATGTCAAAAACTTGAGGTGCGCTCAAGATGAGATTCCTATAAGAGTTGTAGCTCTTGAAATCTTCGACTAAATCAAGTATGAATATAGGCGAAGTTGTCACTGTTGTCAAGGAGTTTTTATCAACGCTTTGTCTGACTGCTGCGACAGTACCGATAGCAAACTCAACAAAGTTAATGGCGAGATGAGAAAAAGATTCTCTTTCATCGCCAGATTGTGTTAAGGCATAGTTATAAATTTGATTTGCTATCTTTTTAATCGCATCCAGATTGACAGAAATCTCTCTTTCGAGGAAGCGTATATCAACGTACTTATCCATAATACCTGACAACTCTGTCGTGTCTCTACTAAACTTTTCAATGAAAACACGACGTTGACCGTTTTCCACAACAATTTTCTTTGTCTGATATTCTGGATTGTTGTCAATAAAAATTTTATAAAACCTGTTTATAATATTATTAAGTCCATTAAATCTCTCAAAGGCAGCAAATGAACTTGCCACAGGAGTGAATAGCACATCATAGATTTTTTTCAATGTATCTGTCGATTTGAGTTGGCTTGGAAAAGATTTAACAATATATTTGAACATCTTTTCTGATGATACATCTGCTATAAGACGCCAAGGAATGTTTGGATCAACTTTAAGTCCGTGCATCTTCGCCCAATATTTATACCCTGGAAAGTTTAAATCTTCGTAGAACTCCGTCTTTTCTTTATCCGATGTTGGGTCTCCATCATAAACTTCCAGAACAAGCCCACTAGTGAATGGATTGTTAACTGGGCTTTCCATAAATCCTGGGAAGGAAAGCGGTAATCCATTTTCTTTGAGATATATTTTTAAAAAATAATAGAAGTCATTAACATCTTTTATGTCTTCACTCTTGTTCTTATTTTCTAAAACCTGTTGCTCAAATTCCTCATAAAGTCCATCTAAGTACCTATCCTGGGCAGTGACTGGTGTTTCCCACCCACGTATAATCTCTATTTCACTAAGAAACTTACTGTTAGGACTGTGCTGGTGTTTGAAGAATTCTTTTTTGAAATCCTCAAACGCTTCCAAAACAAACGGCGCTGCTTTTAGGGCACCTGCTAAGATTCCCAAGTTATTTTCTGTGACGGATATCATTCCAAATTGGTTTATTTTTCCATACAAAGGATCCTTATACCATACATCGATTTGGTTCTGGGCGAAGTCATTATATACCTTTTTATAGTTGGTCCTACCAATAAACTTTTCTTTTGCTGAGGAACCGTTGTTAGCGGAAGAAATCTCTCCGAACTCTTCTAAGATCTGTTCTTTAATCTCTTGTTGACTCATTTTGATTTTACCTCACACTTATCTTTATACTTCAAGTTAAAGGTCTTTTGAATATTCACAAACTTTAATATATCTTTAATATGTTCGTATATGCCTTTATAAACGTGATTACCTATTGGTTTTGGATTTGTTTCTTTTTCGACACCCGCTGGTTTTTTAACTTCGGCGTTTGGCTTATTTTTATTTTTTTGCTTCTTAGATTGGCCTTTAAAAATATTGGTTCCCTGTACACTCGTTGTATAAGAACCAGGAGCTATAACATCTGTCACGCTGGAAACACGATAATATCCTCTAATCCCCGGATCTTCTCTGGGGGATACGCCGAGGGGATTAAGTGAAATAACAAAATAACCCCCTTCATTAAAAAGATTATTCCCAAACATCATTGGAGTTGAAGTGTAGGCTGATTTTAGGAATGGCATTGACATGTCTTGATTTTTATCAAACAATAGTGCAGATTGTAAATAATCATCGTTAACATTTTGGAAACCAATATCCATCAAGATTCCACGATCTTCTCCTATATTAAGATGAAACATACCATCTTCATGATCTTTTTCTCTCTTAAATGTTCTATCTGTCATCTTGGATGCAAACAATGTAGAAACTGCTTCTTGCTTCTGTACTTGTTCTGTTATCATTTGTCCGTAAAAAACCATACCTTTTTTCATTTTTTTAGTTGGCTTTTTCATTAATTTTACAAGTTGTCCAAGTGTTTCTTCGCTTCCTTGGCTATCAAAGAATAAATTCTTTAATAGTTCTTTTTTTGGAGCTTCAGATAATGAATAGTGATGATTTACGATGGAACCAAAGTTTGTTCCAGATTCTGATGAATATTGTCTTAGAATACGTGGAATTAAAGTTTCCATGATATCATCAATAAAATCCCCGAATTTCCATTTTACATTTCCTTCAACAATAATATTGTGGTAAAACCACTTCTTGAAGACACCCAGTTCGATCGGGATGTCCCCGATATTTACCCAGGCAGGTTTGCCATTGAACCTATGGACAATATTCCCCAAACCAGTTATAATATCTCTTTCGTCATCAGTTTGTTGATAAAGGGCAGTTAACAAGGCTCTTAAGGGGAAAAAATAAAAATTCCCATACGTACTTTCAAGATGTCCCGAACCGCCTTCCTTGGTTTTTGTAGCGTGATGACTATATGTCAGGGATGCTAATTTTTTGTCAATGTTTTCTAATACTGTTTTTTTATTGTTTTTTTGTTTTGGTTCTAGGATTTTTTTAGAAAAAATTGATACATCACCTTCCTTCTGTAAACTCTCAAGAACTTTTTTAGCTTCCACTTTTAAATGCTTTATAACATACTGATTTTTAAGGGCGTCTTTTGGAACCATTTCAAATTTTTTCTTATCAATTTTAAAAAGTCTATAGGGTTCATTTTCTTTATTGGTTGTTGTTTTTTTGTTTTTCTTGGAATCGTTAACTTTACTTTTTAAAGAAGATGTTTTTTTATTTAGTATTTCTGCTGTGCTTGGTACTATCCCGATACCCGTAAACAAATTATGGGTTTTTGAATCTCCCCTTCTTGTAGAATAAAAGCTGGCTTGTAACATTTGATTATTGGAGATGATCTTTTTAACAAATACATCCGCACTTTTTGCTGCCAGTTGCTCTAGGGTTTGTTTTAGATTTATATTTAAATTTTCTAATTTATCTTTAGCTTCTACTTTCTCACACTTATTTTTTGTTTTTATGCCTTTTTGAAACTTTTTAATTTCATTTGTTATTGTCTCATAATCTGTTATTAATTTTTTATATTCAACTAACTTTTCATCGTCTTTGTCAAATAATGGCTCAACTGAACGTATTTCGTGAAAGATAGTTGCTGCTTTTTTGTTGTCAATGTTTAATCGTTCCTGAATAATTCGCTCTGGCACTGCAACGTATCTGGCACTGAGTGATACTTCTCCATTTTGTTGAAAATTAAAATCGTGGCCTATCCAGCTTATCTCAAATCTTTTCTTCTCTTCTGTTCTAATTTTTTCTCTAATGTCCTTGGGTAAAATATCGAATGGTGTGGATTCACTAAAATTCCATCCATATTCCAAACAAAGTACTTCTTTACCTACTCTTTGCGTTTTCCCATCTATCTTCTCTATTTTCCCACCTTGGGTGAGCAGTTTGAGATAATCATCTCTTTTTGAATCGTTAACGAGGTCTGCTGGGTGGCCCTTTACAAACGTACTCATGCTAGAAAAAAAATAATCTATATTCACGTTAAATGTGTTAGTCAAGCCAAACGATGGCATTTCTCTTTTTACAGAAACTTTTTCAATACCAGCAGAGCCCATTCGCCCATAATCATATCGAGTTATGTCATTAATATCTGTGAACGTTTTAAATATTATATCTCTTTGTTTTTGTTCTTTATCTTCTGTTTCGTATTTCAAAAATATCCTAATATACGGCTGGAGAACTGCCTGTTGGGTGGGCGTTAGCCCCAGCATGAAGTCTACATAATCTTTTTTATTCTTTTTATTTTTAACAGGATCATTGGATATTTTAACTGGTTCTTTTTGGAATTTTTCTTTGAGTTTGTTTTTATGGTTAGGATTGAGAAACAATAATCTATTCTTAGCAAAGAAAGTTTCATCATCTGCGATGCTTCCACGTTGATAGATTTTTTTTAAATCTTTATTGGAGTCCGCATAAAGTTGTCCCAACAAAACATCAATGAGCCACCCTTGGGGACTTAGTTTGTAGGGTAAATAAAAACTATCACCATTTGTTTTTTTATTTTCTTTTGTCATTTTTATAATCCGTAAGAATCAAGTACTTCTTCGATCGGTAGTGGCACCTTTATTAACTCACCCAGTTTAACATGTTGTTCGGTTGGTTTTTTGTTGAACTGCGCAATCACCCACCAGTATTTAGCATCTCCATAATAAACATGAGCAAGTTTAAAAAAGCGATCCCCAGGCTCCCAAATATGATTAGAAAAAGAAAAACTCTTTATCTCTTTCTTTGTGGGATAGCTAAGTTCTTGGGATTCAAAGTGGAATAGCTCTTCTTTATCTTGGAACCGTTCTGGGTATGCCTGCTTGAAACTTGCGTCTTTATTTTTTATAATTTCTAATTCATCATATCTTGAAATTGCCATTTTTTATTCTCCAAGGATAACTTCTTCATCTACGTCAGCGCCAAGGCCAATACTTTGGGCAGCCATGGACGCAGCTTCTCCACGGCGATTACGAGCAGCATAAGGAAAATTTGTACCGCCATCAAACGAGTTTCCACCTATTCCCTCATTCCAACCAGTAGTGTGTTCGTGTAATGGAGTGAAACTAATCGTAAGACTAAAGGATCTCGGTAAGACGAGTCCCTGTTGGTTGTTATCGGGGCCAACCAAGTATACTCCCTTTTCTATTTCTAATGAAGGTACACACGACGTTATATAACCCATTAAGCCACTAAATGGATTGGTTGCACTAGTGATCAGATTGGCGAATTTAATTCTTGCAATCGGGGGACTGTTCATAATTTTGGCACCCTTCTGGAAGAAGGCTTTTTCATTTTCTATCTTGTACGTTGGATAGAGATTTTTAATCAACCTGTTTATTTTTTTAAGATTTATGTTGGAATCTGTTTCATCAAAACAAGGAATTCTAACAGTAAAACTAATTTGTCTTGTGGTGTGACTATATGTTGCAATAGGATCGGAACGGCCAAAGACTTGTTTTTGGCTCCAGTTTGGAGTATAAGAATCGGAGAATGCTGTGATGTATGCCGGGAATTGGAGTCTGTTCTTCGCTCCACCATACTTGGTAGATGTTCTTTCAGTGGTTGGAAAAGTTAAAATAAGCTCAGAGAAGAACACTTGGTTACGAAGATTCTTCTCTCCAGGTGCCGCATTTTTAATTGTTACGTCCCCTTTATCCAATCTATCAGAAGCTTGCCCTGCCAATGAACTAAGTTGTGATTCCCAATATCCCATTTTATATATTCTCCCTATCTATGTGGTTTACGATGTTCCATAGCCGTTAAACGTTTATCAAGCATCTTTGTTATTCCATCTACCTTCTCTATAAATGGTTCAAGTTTTCCAACTAAACCTTTGATATTTTTTGTCATTCCACTAGTATCAAGATAAGAGCGTAGGGCTTTACCACCCATCACTGCTACTTGATCTGCTTTATCTAATAAATTTGCTTGTGGAGTCAACGCATTCAAAGCTCTGGGTACTAGTGTCGTCGTCGGTAATCCAGCAGCGCCGCCTGCTCTTAATAAACTAGCTTGGGCCGTCTCTCTTGCGAGGCCCGTTAAATTCGCTTTTGAAAAGTCGCTTGCTGTTAGCATTCCTCTCGCCAATTTTCTTTCTTCGCCAGATGATATTGCTTGTGGTAATTGACCGGCAGAAAGTCCCCTTTCGAGAGACAACCCACCTTCTGATTTAAAATTGGCCATTTTGCGAACTTGTGTTACAGATAATCCAAATCCATCTGCGAGAGACTTCATATAGAGGCGTTGTGCTCTTGGTGATGCTGCTTTTATTTTTGGCATGACTTGTTGAACTGTTTTGGCAATATACTTTAGTTGTTCAGGTTGATCCATTGCTGCCATCAACATAGAATCAAAAGAGCC
>MDTB01240609.1_pt1 | contig 11262 bp, 7 predicted proteins | sample 811161 | NCBI WGS metagenome assembly MDTB01 (sample SAMN05326650, study PRJNA326480) | marine metagenome | isolation source: seawater | place: Mediterranean Sea | collected 2009
GAATTGATTCTAATTTTAAAAATAATGTCTTTATTTTGATTTAAACTGCATAAACTCAATTCTACTTTAGGTGCGATAAAATATTTATTTGAATAAAATAAAATGTTTTAATAATAATTTGATATCAAAACAACAATTAGTTTTGCCAAAATTTTAAAACTACAAAATTATAATAATGTCAAAAGAAACTATTTTTAAAATCATTTCAATAATAATAATTCCAATATTATTTATTGAAATATTCTTAAATATTTTATACTTGTTTAGGCAAGAGATTAATCCAATTATACGCGATAGAATTGCTACAATATTAAATAAAAACACTGACGTAAAAATTAAAGAGATGTGGAAAGAATATTCTAAAGCTGGCAAATTTGATCATTTATCGCACGTTAGTCATAAAAGGTCTCCATACAAAGGTAATTACATAAATATTGATATAAATAGGAATAGACATACAGTTAATCCAACTATAACAGATTCGAGTTTATTAAAAACTGTGTGGTTTTTTGGGGGATCAACAATGTGGGGTACTGGTGCTGAAAATGATAGCGTAACAATTCCAAGCCTAGTCATTCAAATGTTAAATGAAAGTGATAATAATTTTAGCTATAAAGGAATTAATTTTGGAGAGTCAGGATACACTTCAACCTCATCATTAATACAGCTTTTAATTTCATTGAGGAATGATAAGCCGGATTTTATTATATTTTTAGATGGAGTGAATGATTGTGGTAATTCATTTACTAGTGGATTGCCAGATGTCGAAAGTAATTATTTAATCAAAAAGTATATCGTCGAAAATAAAAAAGATCCTGATTATAGTATATCTAAAATAATTTATTTCATGAAAAGATTTGGTTTGGTTAAGTCGGTGAGGCATAAAATTTATTATAAAGAAAATTTAAACTTAGATCAAAAAATAGCAGAAATAATTACTAGTAATTGGGGAATTGTTAATGACCTTTGTAATATTCAAAATATTGGTTTTCATGCTTTCTTGCAGCCTAATGCGCTAGTTGGTGATTATGCTAAAAAATATACACCTGATAGTAAAATGAAATCATTCTACAAAAGTACCTATAAAAATGTTATTTCAAAAAATATTAAAAAAAAATATTTTCATGATTTATCTAATATAATGCCAATTGAATATAAATATTTTTATGATGGTTGGTGTCATACTTCTTCAATCGGAAATATCATTATAGCCAAATCAATAGTATCTAAGTTCAATGAAAAAATATATTATTGATTATATTGAAAATGTTTAAAATTTTGGTATGATAATTATTGGAATATCTGCCTTTTACCACGATAGCGCTGCCTGCTTGCTTAAAGATGGAGAAATTATTGCTGCTGCGCAAGAAGAGAGATTTACTCGTAAAAAACATGATCAAAATTTTCCTATTAATGCTATCAGATATTGTTTGAATGAGGGAAATGTTGCGCCTGAAGATATTGGAATTATTGCATTCTATGATAAACCTTTTTTAAAGTTTGAAAGAATTTTAGAGACATATCTATCATTTGCTCCAAAAGGTATTGGTTCTTTTTTAAAGGCTATGCCTTTGTGGATCAAAAAAAAGCTTTGGATAAAAACTCTCATTCAAGATGAGATAGGTTTTACAGGCAAAATATTATTTCCTGAGCATCACGCTTCTCATGCTGCATCAGCATTTTATGCTTCCCCATTTCAAGATGCTGCTTTTCTTACTATGGATGGAGTTGGTGAATGGGCTACTACTAGTTATGGAATTGGTTCTGGTAATAAAATGGAGGTTTTAGCTGATATTAAATTTCCTAATTCACTTGGTTTATTATACTCTGCCTTCACTTATTATACTGGATTTAGAGTTAATTCTGGCGAATATAAGGTCATGGGACTAGCGCCATACGGTGAGGCAAAATATAAAGATTTAATTTATGAACATCTTATTGATGTTAAGGAAGATGGTTCTTTCAATATGGATATGAGTTATTTTGATTATAATGTTGGATTAACAATGACCAATAAAAAATTTAATAATCTCTTTGGAGGTCCGCCTAGAAAACCAGAGTCAGAACTTACTCAAAAAGAGATGGATTTAGCTCGTTCAGTACAAGAAGTAACAGAAGAAGTAGTATTAAAAATAGCAAAACATGTAAAACGCGTGACAAAAAAAAACTATTTATGTCTAGCAGGTGGTGTTGCTTTAAATTGTGTTGCGAATGGTAAATTACTCCGCTCTGGTATTTTTGAAGATATCTTCATTCAACCAGCCGCTGGAGATGCTGGAGGTGCACTTGGTTGTGCATATATAGCTTGGCACCAGCATTTAGGTAATAAAAGGATAGCTGATGGTAAAACAGATTTTATGAAAGGCGCTTACCTTGGTCCTAGCTTTATTAATGAAAAGATTGAAGAATATTTAGATAAAAATGGTTACAATTATCATAGACTCACTGATGAAGAGTTACCAGAAAAAATAGCTGATTTGATAAATGAACAAAATGTTATTGGTTGGTTTCAAGGAAGAATGGAATTTGGCCCTAGGGCCTTAGGCGGTAGAACAATTATTGGAGACTCTCGCTCAGCTGAGACACAAAAGACAATAAACTTAAAAATTAAATATCGTGAAAGTTTTCGGCCATTTGCCCCATCAATTAGAGAAGAAAATATATCTGAATATTTTGATATAGATCGTCCAAGCCCTTATATGTTACTTGTGGCTGATGTAAGTAAAGACAAACAATTACCGATGACAAAAAAACAAGAAGCCTACTTTGGATTAAAAAAATTAAATATTGCGAGATCTAAGGTACCTGCCATCACTCATGTAGATTATTCTGCTAGAATACAATCTGTAAATAAGCATACTAATAAAAGCTATCATGATATGCTCACAGTGTTCAATGAAAAATATGGTTGCCCAGTTATTGTTAACACCTCTTTTAATGTTCGAGGAGAGCCAATAGTGTGTACTCCTAAGGATGCTTATCTTTGTTTTATGAGAACTGAAATGGACTATTTGATTTTGAATAATTATTTATTATCAAAAAAAGAACAAAAACCAATTGATAAAGACACCGATTGGATGTCTGAATTTGAATTAGATTAGTTATGTTTGAAGAAATAAAAAATATAAAAACTAGTAATAAAAATATTAGAAGTTTTGGAATTACCATTGGAATAATATTATTTATTATTTCTGCTATATTATTTTATCATGATAAATCACTCTATCAAATTATTGCTTACATAGGTAGCGGTTTTATTTCTCTGGGTTTAATCATCCCAATTCTATTGAAGCCCATTTATATTTTATGGATGACATTTGCAGTTATTCTTGGTTGGGTAATGACAAGAGTAATTTTAAGTGCAGTTTTTTACATAATTATTACACCCATTGGTATAATCACGCGGTTGTTGGGGGAGGACTTTTTAAACTTAAAAAAAATTAAAACTGATTCTTACTGGAACAATCGAGAAAGTTTAGAAGAGTTAAATCAAGATTATGAAAAACAATTTTAATTATATTATGAGGTAATTATTTATGTCTAAGTTATCAATCTTATTAGAATTTTGGGAATTTTTAAGAGTTCGGAAAAAGTTTTGGTTAGCACCAATAGTATTCTTCCTGCTGTTGTTTGGTACTTTAATTGTGTTGACAGAAGGCACTGCCATAGCACCATTTATCTATGCTTTGTTTTAACTAAAATATTGTTTAACACACCGCACTCTCGACTAAAAATATTAATTATAAGACCTCAATGTTGAAAAAAAATGTAGACATAAAGGGAATTATAGTTTTTTTCTCACCTCGATATTTATGGTTTATTTTTTTGAGGTTTATATAAACTATTTAGATATGAAATATTCAATTAATTCAAATCATAGATATGAATTAGCAAAAAATTTGGATTTGAATTTGCGGAAGCATCAGAAGCATTGTCTTCCATATACTATAATCCCTTAAATAAAAATATAGTGAAAAAAAAGCTATATCATTAGATGAGTTTGTAATAAAAGATGAATTGCAACGATTAGATTTTATAAAAATGAATATAGAAGGTGCTGAATTAGAACTAATTAAGGGAGCAAAGGAAACGATTGAAAAATTCAATCCTTCATTTGCAATTTCAACAGACCATACAGTTGATGGTGAATTAACATATATAAAAGCTGAAAATTTTTTTAATGAGTTAAGTAATTATCATTCTGAAACAATATTTTACAATGATGGTAATATTATTACATATGCTACTCCAGAATATATAAAAATCTATCTCATTAGACAATTTGGGAACTTTACTTTCTATAGGTATTTTATACTCTTGCCCTATTTCTCCTTTTACCTTTATTATATTTTTATAGGTTATTCCGCGTCCATAAACGAACATAAAAATTATTTTAAATTTTATTAAAAATGCTTGTGTAATTTATTTATTAAATATATATTTATTGTATATATTTTGTATAAATATTTATTAAAAATTTATAAAAATATTTAATAAACCGACGGCAACTCTATAAATAAAATAAATTTTTTTAACTAATTGTAAATTAATATGAACAATCAAACCACTAAATCATTATTTTTTATCTATTTCATTTATGGACTTATTGGTATAAATGCTCAAACTATTAATGATCCCAGACTTAAAAGAGCTATTCAACAAAGTGGTATTGATAAAAAAACAATAAGTAACATCATCAGCAAAAATGAAATTTCTAACAATGTTGATAGTCCCTCAATTCAGACAAATAATCAAAGTTTAAAAAATGATTCAGAATATTTGCAGAAAATTGAAAAATTAGATAAAAGTAACAATGAAAATGATGTAAATATTGCAAAAGCTGATTCGTCCAAAAACGATTTAAACCCTGAAACCTTACAAAAGATTAGAGATAAAAAGTCTTCAGATGTTGAAGAAATGTTGACGAATATTGAAAATAACGAAAATTATTTTGGTTACAATATCTTCAAATCTAATCCAGAACTGTTTCAAAACTCTATTGATGTATCTGTTGATCCAAATTATGTTATTGGTCCTGGAGATGAAGTAATAATTATGCTCTGGGGTGAAACAGAGCTAAACCAAAGCTACTATGTTACAAAAGATGGTTATCTATTTATTCCTAATGTTGGACAAGTATTTGTTAATGGATTAAACTTAGAAAAACTTGAAAAAAAATTATTAAGGTACTTAAAAAAAGTTTATTCTAGTCTTGATGCAGGTAATGGTATTGCTAAAACTTTTTTTGATGTTAGTCTTGGTTCGCTTTCACTCAAACCTGTTAGGATATTTGTTCTTGGCGATGTTTTAAATCCTGGTGCTTATAAAGTTAAGTCCTCAACAACTCTATTCTCTTCATTATTTTATTTTGGAGGTCCATCTATAACTGGATCATTGAGAAATATAAAATTAATCAGAAAAGGCAAGCAAAAAGCAGATATTGATTTTTATGATTTTTTATTAAATGGTAAAAAGCCCAAGGATTTTCAATTGCAAAGAGAAGATATTATTTTTATCCCTCAAAGAAATAAGACGGTCACTGTTTCTGGTGAAATACATAGAAATAAAATATTTGAGCTTAAAGATGAAGAAGGTTTTCTTGATCTAATGAACATGGCAGGTGGTATTAAAAGCACAACGTACACCAGAAGAGCTCAAATAAATAGAATTTTACCATCGAATCAGAGAAAGGAAAAGGGCATTGATAAAACAAAAATTGATGTTGATATTAATAATATTTTACTAGGTAAGAATGATATTGAGTTATTTGATGGTGATGCTATTGTTTTTTTTCCGATCATTGGTAAAGAAGGCAATATCGTTCAAATCACAGGAGCTGTTAAAAGGCCGGGGTCATATGATTTGAAAAATGGCTTATCATTTATTGATCTTTTGGATAAAGCGGATGGTTTAAGCCCTACGGCATATCTGAGCAGGGCAGTACTAATTAGGACTAATGATAACAATACCCTAGATCAAACATATATTGACATAAATATAGAGCTTGCAATGAAAAATGACTTGGATCATAATATAGAATTAAAGTCTGGTGATCAAATTCAAATTTTAGATTTTAAATCAATGAGGTTTACTGATGTAGTTTCAATCACTGGACACGTTGAAAATCCTGGACCGGTACAATTTCGAAAAGGTATGAGGGTTATTGATCTTGTATTTACTGGTGGGGGATTTGAAAATGATCAGCACCTTAGTAATACTTACTTTGATAAAGCTGAATTATATCAAAAAAATGAGAATGGCGACGTGACAGATATAATTGCATTTAGATTAGACTCTGTACTTATGGGTAAAGGTATCGCTGAAAGGCAGTTAAAGATGGGTGACGAAATTCAAATTTACTCGATCGATAAAATTAGAGAAGTTTTACCTACAGATGTTAAAATTAGGGGTTTCGTCAAAAGGCCTGGAACATATCCAATTGTTGAAGGTATTACTACCATTCGAGATTTATTATTTAGAGCTGGTGGATTCCAAGACAAAATACATTTGAACAAGCTTTACAACAACAGAGCGGATTTGATTAGATTTGAAAATGATTTATATAATAAGGAAATATTGAAATTTAGGATGACAGATATCCTAGATACGAATAAAAATATCAATCCCATACTGAAAAGAGGTGATGAAATAGTAACTTATTCTGTTGATATCATTCAAGAAGAGAATTTCGTCACTATCTTAGGCGATGTAATTAATCCTGGTTCATACAAGCTAAAAACTAATATGGTTATCAGTGATTTAATTCTTGAATCGGGTGGTGTTCCGCCTAACATAAGAAATTATAAGGTCGAAATAGCTTCGATTGATGAAAAATCTGTTAATAACTTTTCAAAAATAAGAACATACTATTATGAAAACAATTTAAATACCTATAAGGTAAAAGATTCCTTTCAAAAATCGGTTGATGTTACAAAATTGCTTTCCCCTAATGATATTGTAACAGTAATAAAAGATCCAAGCACTTTTGAATCAAAATCCATTACAATTTTGGGAAGCGTTCAATACCCAGGAACATACATAATTAAGCATCGAAATGAGCTTGTAACTGATATTATTGAAAGGGCTGGCGGCATAACTATAGATGCATATCCATTAGCATCAACCTTTTCAAGAAATAATAAAAATGTTAAACTTTCGTTTAAAGAGATAATAAGAAACCCTAGGTCAAGAAAAAACTTCTCTGTCCAAAATGGAGACAGCATAACTATTGGAAAAAAAACGAATATAGTTGTGGTTGGGGGTGCGGTGAATTCGCCTGGGAATTTTCAATATATTAAAGGTCATAGGCTTAATGATTATATTGCAATGGCTGGAGGATTTACAACCGAGGCCAGGAGGAGTGCAACTTACACTTCCAATCTTGATGGTAGTTCCAAAAAAGTAAGTTATTTTTCTCTTGGGTCCCCAAAAATATTAGATGGGGCAACAATAACTGTACCTACCAAGTTGGAAGTTGAGCCTTTTAATATAACCGAATATGTCACAAACTTAACTCAAATATATTCAGATTTAACCCAGGCCTATTTATTGATAACGTTGGCCAAAAGAGAATAGCAAGACAAAAATGCTTTTTAATGATTTTGTAAAATTAGCTGAAAAGAAATTTGGTGATATTCGATTAGCGGATCTAGCAAGAGAGATGGATGTATCTGCCCAAGTAATAAATGGCTGGAAACTAAGAGATAAGGTGCCCTATAAATATGTAAAGCAACTAAGTGATACCGCTCCAATGGCAACTAAAAGTATTGATCAAACTTTTAAATCAAAAATACCCGAAGAAGATTTAAATGAAAAAGATAATAAAAGTGATATTAAAGAACTACTATCAATCATAAAAAATATTTATGATTCTATTGCAAATAACCTTAAAATATTTATTTCAATAACGATTTTAGTAATTACTGTGACAGCAATAAATGTATTTTTTATTATAGATCCAGAGTATACATCAAAATGTAAGATATTACCTTTGCCCTCTGATCAAGCGTCCAGTTTGCAAGGTTTAGCCACTACATTTGGTGTTCCTTCCTTAGCTAAAGGGTCTGCCATAGATATAAACTCTCCAATATTGTACCCTGCAATTTTAAAGAGTAGAAAACTTTCTCAGGAGGTGTTGAAAATAAAATTCAATTCTGAGAAGCAAGGAAAAAAGCTACCATTGTACGATATCTTAAATATTAATAATCAGTATAAGGCGGTTGACTATCTAATAAGCAAGATTAACATTGAAACAGAAAGGAATTCTACTTTAATTGGTATATCAGTAACATCTTCTGAGCCAAAATTAGCAAAGGATATTGCTGATGTAGTTATAAAAAAACTCAATGATTTACAAAGAAATTATAAAGTCTCTAGGGTATCAGAAAAAAGAAAATTTATTGAGGAGAGAATACAAAAGATATCTAATGATTTAAAATTTGCTGAGATAGCGCTTAGAGAATTTCGTGAAAAAAATAGAAATATATTTTCTTCACCTGCTTTGAAGCTAGAAGAATCAAGATTAATGAGAAATGAGGCGAGTTATTTAGAAATTTATTTAACATTAAATAGCGAACTTGAGCGTTCAAAAATCGAAGAGGTGGAAAAAGGTAGCATGCTTGCTGTAATAGATGCACCTGAAATACCGCAAGCTAGATCTAGTCCGGCTAGGAAAAAAAGTTTAATTATATCAATAATTATTGGAATTATTTTATCAACTACTACGGTAATTGGTTTAGACTTAATTAAACGATACAGAATAAAACGAATTGGTGATATTTTGCGTTATTTAAATACGCTTTAGCGAGAAATAAATTAATTAAAGTTATTACTAGAGCTTGAATAAACTTATCACATGTTATTTATTATTTATTTCTTTGATTTTCTTACTTTATTTATATAATTTTAGTTAATTGTTTGATATGTATAAAAAAAATTAATAAGTCTGTCATCCAATTATATTAAATTAATTATAAGATTTCGTTGAATTTCATAGATTTCTAAACACAAAAAGAGAAGCTAAAACTAATTAGGAGAATACTAATGTCAAAAAAGTTAATACTCAATACATGTCTAATTTTCTTGCTATCATCTATTTATGCACAGGATGATTTTTCAGATATTGATGAAGGTGTTGAATCACAATCCATTTCAATATCTGGCAAGGTTACTGACTCTTCATCTGGTAGAGCTCTTGCAGGCGCTAACATAGTTGTTGAAGGCACTGATTTAGGAGTCGCAAGTGATGGTGATGGGGACTATTCCATTGAAGGAGTTGTCTCTGGTTCTAGTATAACTGCTAGTGTAATTGGTTATGAAGAACTTACTCTTTTTGCTGATTCAGAAATTCTAAATTTTGAACTGATATTAACACCAATAGAAATGAACGCTCTGAGTGTAATTGCTCCTGCAGCGAAATTTAGAGAAACTCCAGTTGCATTTACTGACATTTCTAGAGAGGATTTAGAGTTAAGAGTTGCTTCGAGAGATCTGAGTATGGTTATGAATGAAGTCCCTGGAGCATATGCATCTATGCTTGGAGGCGGAGCAGGTGACTCAAGAGTTTCAGTTAGAGGATTTGACCAGCGAAACATGGCCATAATGATTAATGGAGTACCTGTCAATGATATGGAAAACGGCTGGGTCTATTGGTCTAACTGGGATGGAATGGCAGATGTTACCTCAGAATTACAAGTCCAACGTGGCTTAGGCGCTTCAAATTTGGCTGTCGCTTCAGTTGGTGGTACAATTAATATTAAATCATCAGCAGCTGATATGGAAAAAGGCTATGGTTTTAAGCAGGAAGTTGGGAATGACAGCTTTCTAAAAACTACGCTAAAAGCTTCTACTGGACTTATGGATAATGGCTTTGCTGTTACCGCTCTTTTTCAAAGAAAAACAGGAAATGGATATGTAGATGGAACTTGGACTGATGCTTACAGTTATTTTTTGACGGCTAGTAAGACTTTCGGTGATCATGTTCTGGATGTTACACTTTTAGGTGCTCCTCAGCAACATGGGCAAAGAGATGGAGACAATGTTCATGATGAGCAGGATTGGACAGGGTTTTCTGAATATAGAACTGAATACGGTACAGATGATTACAGAAAAATAAATACTGGCTCTAGTGGAAGCGGTTGGGGATATGTTTCATCTGAAAATGCTGAATCAATTAAAATGGGCACTGATGAATCACTAGATTCGTTTTCAGATGCATTATTTGGAGGCATTCAGCACACCAAAAAAATAGGTGATAATTGGGTTATAAACAACCGAACAAACTATTACCACAAACCTGTATATAATCTTAATCACTACTGGAAAATAAATACACAAATGTCACTAAGTTCCACGGTTTATGGCTCAAATGGACGCGGTGGTGGAACTGGTCCTTTAAATAGTAGAGGTGACTTTTTAGGAAATGAAAATTATGGTACTGATGGAGAAGTATCTTACTTTAAATATATAAATCCACCTAAAGATGAAAATGGGCTTTATGAATGGAACAAGTTAATTGATTGGAATAGAAGTGATTGGGATGGAGATGCTTCTGCTGCAGTTGGTGATGCAGATTACGTTTCAGACGAATATAGGTCGAAAGCTATAATTAGAGCATCTGTCAATCATCATGATTGGTATGGTCTAATTTCTACTTTTAAATATGATGATCTCGTTCCTAATTTAAATTTAACTACTGGACTAGATGTTAGGTCATATGAAGGTGAGCATTACCGTGAAGTTGTCAACTTACTAGGTGGTGATTATTACGTTGACTTCAGCGATGATAATGACATCACAAATGCTGATAAAGTTAAAAGGGTTGGTGATAAAGTAGCTTATCATAATATTGGTTACAATTCATGGTTTGGTGGTTTTCTTCAAGCAGAATATGCTCTTGACAAACTATCTGCTGTAGCTAGTTTCGCAGGGTCTAACACTTCCTATCAGCGTGAAGATTTTTTCAACTACACTGATGATTCAGGCGATCAAAAATCTGAAAAGGCTGATTATCCTGGTAGTGCTATTAAGCTTGGTGCTAATTATAATGTCAGTGATAATATTAATGTCTTTTTTAATGCTGGTGCTTTATCAATAGCTCCAAACTTTAGAAGTGTTTATCTTAACTATAATAATACAGTTAATCCAGAAGCGAAAAACGAGGACATATCTTCATTTGAATTAGGAGCTGGATATATTAACCCAAGTATGTCGCTGTTAGGATTTGATTTTGGCTATCAACTTAATGTTAATTTTTACAATACA
>MDTB01058752.1_pt1 | contig 11261 bp, 10 predicted proteins | sample 811161 | NCBI WGS metagenome assembly MDTB01 (sample SAMN05326650, study PRJNA326480) | marine metagenome | isolation source: seawater | place: Mediterranean Sea | collected 2009
AGCCTTGGCCTTCTTGGCCATGTCGCGTTGGCGCTTCGCGAAGCTGGATCGACCGGTAGCCATACCTGGTGCCTCCTCGTCTCGAATCGCGGTCACAGTATGCGACCGGCCTTTGACCGTAGCCGCTCAAGGTCCCTTTTCCGCACCTTCACGAGGGCGATCCACCACGCAGAGCGGTGGCTCTCGCGCGCTGAGACATTCTCCGACCGGCGCGGTGTGGATACCCGCAGTCGATCTGCACCACACACGGGTCAGGCGGTAACTTCCCCCCATGGATCTTCACCGCAAGCCCGACGTCACCATCCCCGACGGCGCTCCGCCGGCCGAACTCGTGATTGACGACCTCGTCGTCGGCGACGGTATGGAAGCCACCGCCGGAATTCAGGTCACTGTCGATTATGTCGGGGTGAGTTGGTCGACGAAAGCGGAATTCGATGCCTCGTGGAACCGCAACGACACCTTTTCGTTCGGACTCGGTTCCGGCCAGGTCATCCAAGGTTGGGACCAGGGCGTCCAGGGCATGAAGGTCGGTGGCCGTCGCCGCCTCACCATCCCGCCGGACATGGGGTACGGCCAGTTCGGCGCCGGTGGCGCGATCGGACCCAACGAGACGCTCGTCTTCGTGGTCGACCTGCGCTCGGTGGGCTGAGCCTCATGGCCGGATTCATTGCCGATCCCGACACCTACATCGACGGGCCGCCCCATGAGCACTTCGACGCGCTGAGGGCGACCGAGCCCGTGACGTGGGTCGAGATGGACAACGAACCCGGCTACTGGGCCGTGCTCCGCCATGCCGACGTCGTTCACGTCGCCAAGCACAGCGAGATCTTCAGTGCAACCGAGGGCGGCGTCGTCGTCGAAAACCTCGACCCGGTCGCGCTCGAGGCCATGCGCGACATGCTCTTGGCAATGGATCCACCTCGCCACACGGCATACCGCAAGCCGGTGGCACCGGAGTTCAAGGCGCGGGTTATCGCCGAACTCGATGGCCGGGTTCGTGAGGTCGTTCGCAGGATCTTCGACCACGCCGACCAGTCTGGGCCCGACGTCGAGTTTGTTCACGACGTCTGTGCCCACCTCCCGAGCCAGATCCTCGGCGAGATCATGGGCCTGCCTGCCGAGGACTGGCCAGCGATCCATGCCATGGCCGAACGCAACAGTGGCAGCCAGGATCCCGACGTCTCCGACGGCCAAGAACGCGGCTCCAGCAGCACCGAAATGGCGATGTACGCGATGCACTTCGCCGCCGGCCGACGGGCGTCAGGTCCCCAGGGGGATCTCACCGACGTCCTCCTCGGCGAGGAGTTCGACGGTCACCTGATGACCGACATCGACTTCGCTCACTTTTTCGTTCAGCTCGTCACTGCGGGCAACGACACCACCCGCACGATGCTCTCGTCGGGGACCCTCGCCCTGCTCGACCACCCCGACCAACTCGCAGCGCTCCGAGCCGATCCGAGCGGGATCCCCCGAGCCGTGGAGGAGATCCTCCGTTGGGCAAACCCGCTCCACTATTTCCGCCGAACGGCAACGATCGATACCGAATTGGGAGGGCAGGCCATCAACGCCGGCGACAAGGTGGCGATGATCTACACCGCCGCCAACCGCGACCCCGCCGTGTTTGAGGGTCCCCACCAGTTCGACACAACCCGAGATCCGAATCCGCACCTGTCGTTCGGGATTGCAACACACTTCTGCCTCGGCGTGCATCTCGCCCGTCTCGAAGGACGGGTGTTCTTCGAGGAAATGCTGCGTCGCTGGCCGTCGATCGAGCGGGCCGGAGAACCCACCCGGCAACGTTCGAATCTCAACAACTCCCTCAAGTCCCTCCCGGTACACCTCGCATGACGACACTTCCCGGCTGGTATCACGCCCAGGGCGACCCCGAGGGCACGATCCGCTACTGGGACGGCGCCGAGTGGTCGCCCGCCCCGACCCCGGCACCGCCGGGCTGGCAGGATCCCCACCGCCCGAACAACGACCGGTTCGCCTCCGCAACGGTCCGGGTGTTCGCCTCGATCATCGACGGGCTCATCGCCGTCGTCGCGGTCATCCCGTTCATGATCGACTACTTCCGCGACATCGTCGACGATGTCGATACCGGTGGCGACGGGAGCGGTGTGCCCATCCCGGGCCAACCCGTCGTGATCGGCATCGCCATGTCGGTCGTGTTCTTGTTGATGGTCGCCTTCCTCGGCGGCACGCCGGGCAAATTAATACTCGGGCTCCGGATCACCCACGAAGACGGTGCCACCACACCACCGGGGCTGGGCAAGGCGTTGCTCAGGAGCATTCCCGGCTTCCTCGCCGCACTGCCAGTCATCGGCCAGGTCATTGCGATCCTCGTTCCGATCGCGGCGCTGATCATGGTGATCAACGATCGGCCGGAACGCCGAAGTGTCTATGATCGGATTGCCGGCACAAGGGTCGTGCGGAGGGCCTAGCTCCCCGACTGACAATGCTCAGTCGCGCGGGTGCTTCTGTTTCTTAAGAATGCGGGCCCGCTCACCGGCGTCGAGCACGGTCTTGCGGATCCGGGTGGTCTCGGGCGTGACCTCGACACACTCGTCGTCGGCGATCGACTCGAGCGCCTGCTCGAGCGAGAAGACCTTCGGTGGGGTGAGGCGGATGGTGTCGTCGGAAGACTGTGTGCGGATGTTGGTCTTGGCCTTCTCACGACAGATGTTGACGTCCATGTCCTCATTGCGCGAATTCTCTCCGACGACCATGCCCTCGTAGACATGCTCGCCGGGGGCGACGTAGAGCGCGGTGCGCTCCTGCAGCGATTGGATGGCGTAGCCGGTCGACTGGCCGGTGCGGTCGGCGACGACGCTGCCTCGATCTCGGGTGCGGATCTCGCCCGCCCATTGGGTCCAACCCTCGAAGACGTGGTAGAGCATGCCGGTGCCGCGGGTCTCGGTGAGGAACTCCGTTCGGAAACCGATCAGCGCACGGGCGGGAACGACATAGTCGAGCCGTACCCAACCGGTGCCGTGGTTCGACATGTTCTCCATCGTGGCCTTTCGGGCACCGAGGAGTTGGGTAACGGCACCAACGTGCTCCTCCGGAACGTCCACGGTGAGCCGCTCGGTCGGCTCGTTGAGCGTGCCGTCAATCTCCTGGGTCAGCACCTCGGGCTTGCCGATCGTGAGCTCGAAGCCCTCACGGCGCATCGTCTCAACGAGAACAGCCAGTTGCAGTTCGCCACGACCTTGGACTTCCCAGGCATCGGGACGCTCGGTCGGCAGCACCCTGATCGATACATTGCCGATGAGTTCGGCGTCGAGACGGCTCTTGATGAGACGGGCGGTCAGTTTCTTGCCCTCCTTGCCGGCCAGTGGCGAGGTGTTGGTAGCGATCGTCATCGACAGGGTCGGTTCGTCGACGGTGATCGTCGGGAACGGACGAGGATCCTCGCGATCGGCGAGCGTGTCGCCAATGGTGACGTCCTCGATTCCGGAGACGCCGATGAGTTCGCCGGGGCCGGCCTCATCGACGTCGACCTGGTCGAGAGCTTCGGTGACGGTGAGCGTGCCGATACGGGCGGACTCGATTGAGCCGTCCTTGCGACACCAGGCGACCGCCTGGCCTTTGCGGATCGTGCCGTGCTCGACCCGGCACACGGCGAGGCGGCCGACGTACGGGGAGGCGTCGAGATTTGTGACCCAGGCCCGCATCGGGTGATCGGGATCGTGCTGCGGAGCGGGAACGGTGTCGAGCAGCGTTCGAAAGAGTGGCTCCATGTCGGTGCCCGGCACGGCGGGATCGAGCGTCGCCTGGCCCTCGCGGGCGATCGTGTAGACGATCGGGAAATCGATGGCGGACTCGTTGGCATCCAGGTCAAGGAACAATTCGTAGACCTCGTCGACCACCTCGGCGATCCGGGCGTCGGGTCGATCGATCTTGTTGATGACGAGAATGACCGGGAGTTCCAGCGCCAAGGCCTTGCGCAGCACAAAGCGGGTCTGCGGCAGCGGCCCTTCGCTGGCATCGACGAGCAAGACGACGGCGTCAACCATGGTGAGCGCCCGTTCGACCTCACCGCCGAAGTCGGCGTGGCCCGGCGTGTCGACAATGTTGATCTTGTGATCGCCGTACCGGACTGCGGTGTTCTTGGCGAGGATCGTGATGCCCTTCTCCCGTTCGAGGTCCATCGAATCCATGACGCGGTCCTGGAGCTCGGCCCCCTCTCGAAAGGCGCCGGCCTGCCGCAGGAGGGCGTCGACGAGCGTCGTCTTGCCATGGTCAACGTGGGCGATCATCGCCACGTTCCGCAGGTCGTCGCAAGCGATCACGGAGGGAGGCTACCGAGACGGGTCACCGTCACCTCGTTGGAGGTGCCACGTGGAAAGGCGGTCCTGCCCCATCCGCAGCGCCGTTGTCCTGCCCGCCCTTGTGCTCGTTGTCTCCCGAGATCAAGGCCGCTGCGCTGGCGCCCAACCTTCAGCCGAGCCTTGGTCCGCCCAGCGGCGGAGGCTTCCGCTCACCTCTCGCCGAACTACTCGGTGATGGTCGACAAGCCACCCCCGACCGGCACCACCGCACCGGTGACATAGGCGCCTGCTGCCGAGGCGAGATAGATCGCCACACCGGCCATGTCGTCGGGCATGCCGATCCGTCCCATCGGAACGCCACTTGCGATTGCGGCCCGTGAGTTCGGGTCGTTGAGCGCGAAGGCCATCATTTTCGAGTCGAACGGGCCCGGCGCGATGGCGTTCACCGTGATGTGATCCGGCGCCAACTCCTTGCCGAAGTGACGAGTGAGCATGTGCACCGCCGCCTTCGACGACGAGTACGAGAAGGTGTCCATACCAGGCGGGGTGAGACCATTCACCGACCCGGTGTTGATGATGCGGCTCGGGTCCTCGGCGCTGGCACCCGCCCGAAGCAACGGCAACAGCTTCTGGGTGAGAAAGAACACGCCGCGCACGTTGACATTCATCACCTTGTCCCAGCCGCCAGGCGAGAACGACTCGATCGGCTCGCCCCAGGATGCGCCGGCGTTGTTGCAGAGGATGTCGAGCCGGTCCCAGCGCTGGGCCACCTCGGCGGAGAGGTGCTCGAGTCCTTCGTCGGTCGACAGATCCGCCGGGATGCCCTCGATGTTGCCCTTGGCCGACAGCGCCTCGACCGCTTCGGCGACCTGGGCCTCTTTGCGGGCCGAGATGATGACGTCGGCACCTGCGTCGAGCAGGCCGTCGGCGATCATGTAGCCGATGCCACGGCTGCCCCCGGTGACGACGGCACGCTTGCCCTCGAGTCCGAACAATGACTGCAGACGGCTGGCGTCCATGGCGTGCCCCCCTGAGATTGGTGAATCCCCATCATGCAACGCGAAGGCGAGACACACCACCTGGCCCGAACGCCACATGAAGTCTCCAGAGCTCGCTCACGACTCGACGGATCGATGGTCACACGAGGTGACATCAACCTTCAGCAGGGACGACACCGGTCATCATCAGCCCGATCTCAGCGAACGTCGTCTCGCGTCGTTCGACCAGCCCCATCGCCTCGCCCTCAAGGAGAACCAGCACGCGATCCGAGAGCTGCATGACTTCGTCTAGGTCCTCGCTGATAAGCAAGATTGCCGAACCGTTCGCCCGTTGCTCAAGAAGTTGGCCATGTATGTACTCGGCCGCTCCGATGTCAACACCCCGGGTAGGCTGAGCCACGAGGAAGATACCGCCGCCCGAGCTGAACTCTCGGGCGATCACGACCTTTTGGATGTTGCCGCCCGAAAGGGAACTGGTGAGCGTGTTGAGTGAAGGAGTCTTCACGGCGTACCGATTCACGAGGCCCTGACAGCGATCCTCGATCGTCGAGCGGCGCAGCAAGCCCCACTTCGCGTAAGGCCCACGGGCAAAGTCGACCATCATGAGGTTCTCTGCAACCGTAAATTCACCGATCACTCCATCACGCATCCGTTCCTCTGGGACGTACGCAAGGCCGGCGTCTCGAATCTCGCGTGGCGTGGCCTCTCCGACTGGCTCACTGTCGACCAATATTTCCCCAGTCGTTGTTTGCCGAAGGCCAAAGATTGCCTCGGCCAGTTCGCGCTGGCCGTTGCCGGAAACACCAGCGATCCCAAGGATCTCGCCAGCGCGGACCTCGAAGGACAGGCCCTTTACAGCTTCGTTGCCTCGGTCGCCCACCACGGTGATATCACAAACAGCTAGACGCACGTCGCCGGTCGGTTGGACTGGCACGTTCCGTTGAAACGAGACCGGCCGACCGACCATAAGTTCCGCAAGGGACTCGCGCGTCACCTCGGAGGGGACTGCGCTTCCCACGACACGCCCGTCGCGCAGGACCGTTATGTCATCGGATATCTCCATGACTTCGTGGAGCTTGTGCGAGATGAAAACCAGGCCGCAACCACTTGTAGCCAGTTGGCGAAGGGTCGTGAAGAGATCGTCGACTTCCGGTGGGGTCAGCACTGCTGTCGGTTCGTCTAAGACAAGAAGTCGAGCATCTCGGTACAGAGCCTTGAGGATTTCAGCCCGCTGCCGTTCCCCCACGGCGAGCTGCCAGATATAGGCGTCCGGGTCGACCTGCAGGCCGAATTGTTCAGAAACCTCCCGAAGCCTCGCACGCACGGGCTTCATGTCCGCCAGGCCACGCCGACAGCCGAGGCCGAGCGCGATGTTCTCGGCCACCGTGAGCGTCGGTACCAGCATGAAGTGCTGGTGGATCATGCCGATGCCCTGGCGGATCGCATCGGCAGGCGATGTGATGTGCACCGTCGAACCGTTGAGGCATATCGATCCACTGTCGGGCTGATAAAGACCGTAGAGGATCTTCATGAGCGTGCTTTTGCCCGCTCCGTTCTCGCCCAGCAGCGTGTGGACTCGACCCGGCAGCACCGAGAGATTGACCTGATCGTTCGCGATCACGCCGGGGAAACGCTTCGTTATTCCCGTCATCTCCAACATCGGCACTGCCGGGTCGAACGTCATCGAATCACTCCACTCCTGTGGAGATTGAGCCGTCGGCGATGCCTACCGCAATCGCCTCGGCATCGGCCTTCACGACTTCTGCAAGGCCAAAGGCATCGTTGAATTCGATCTCGAGACCTCCGTTCGCAAGCGTGGCGATTAAAACGCTTCCTGATTCGCCGGCCTGTACGGCGGCAACGATCTCGTCGAGCAACACCTCCCAGTGGTAAACCTGCGAGGCCACGACGATCTCCTCGCCGAGAGCCGTCTGGTTTGACTGCGTGCCGAACCACGCCACGCCGCTCTCTTGGGCCACACCGGTCGCACCGACCACCATCTGTGCCGTGCCGGTGAGCACATCGGCATCGTTTGCGATGTGTGCGGTTGCGGCTTCCGCCGCCAGCGCAACATCGCTGAACGACTCGATGTAGTTCACGTTGACCTCAATAGCGGGATCGACCGACGCGACGCCGTTGACGAAACCGTCGACGTAGAGTTTCGCATCACCGACCTCGATCGGGCCGACAACGCCGATCACACCCGACTCGTTGAGCGCAGCAGCGATCGTGCCATTGACGAACCCGCCTTCGTCGGCTCGGACGGTATAGGCGAACACGTTCTCCAGTCCGAAGTTGTCGGCGGCGGTGCCCCATGCGAACGCAACGTTGGGGAACTCGGGAGCGATCTCCTGCAAGGGGCCGCCGTACTGCGACCCGTGGGCAACCACGAGATCGAAGCCATCCTCGGCATAGCCGCGGATCGCAGCTGCGGCGTCTTCGACAATAAAGGTGCCATCGGTGATGTCGACGTCTACGTCGGCCGTCATATTGGCAACGCCGTCGACCATGCTTTGCGTAAAGGCGAGGTCGTTGCTCGCCGATGGCGCCACAATCGCTACTCGAAGCGGCGCAACATCGTCGGAAGCAGCATCGCCGTCGTCGGAAGCAGCATCGCCGTCGTCGGAAGCAGCATCGTCGGTTGACGCGCCGTCATCATCATCACCGCACGCTGTGGCGATGAGTCCAACGACGAGCAGGATGGCGAGGAGCCATCGGAATCGATTGTTTACTTGCATTGGGGGTTCCCTCCTTGGGTGTAAGTGCGGCTATCGCCGCACAGTCGTAAAGCGCGCTATCCGCTGCGCTCATACGGGCGGGTCAGCGCAGATGGAGATCCAATCCGTCGGCTGACGAGAACGAGGACGAAGATGGTCAAAACAGCGGGCGCCATTGAAGCGAGGCTCGCCGTCCCACCTTCGATGATGCCGAGCGTCTTCCACTGCAGGACGACGGCGGACACGATGCCGAACAAGAGCGAGCCAGCCAACACCCCGAATGCGCGCCATGCTCCGAAGTAGACAAGTGCAATGGCAATAAATCCACGTCCACTCGTAAGGTTCTGCTGGAAAATGCCAACTTCGAGCGCCAGCGCACCGCCGGCAAGACCGGCCATGGCATTGCCGATCAAGATTGTCCCTGTGCGGACTCGGACTACGCTCACGCCCAGCGTGTCAGCCGCTTCAGGGGTTTCGCCGACCGCCCGAATATTTAGGCCGAAGGTAGTGCGGTTGACCACGAACCACGTGAATGGAACGAGCATGAAGGCGGCGTAAACGAGCGGGTTGTGCTGAAACAAAACCTCGCCGACGTGCGGGATGTCGGAGAGGACCGGTACATGCCAGTCGCGCAGGCCGGTGATCGACACCGGAGTGCCAACCTGCTTCTGAAAGAGCAGATCCGACAAGCCGAGTCCGAAGAGGAAGATGCCAATGCCGCTGATGCCCTGCTCGGCACGCATCACCACAGTCATCACGGCGTAGATGATGCCCATCAATAAGCCAACGAACAGCGCCGCCAGCACTCCAGCGGTTGCGCTATCCGTCTCGAGCGCCGTCTTGTAGGCCGCATAAGCGCCCAGCAACATGACGCCCTCGACGCCTAGGTTTAGAACACCGGAGCGCTGACCAACGGCTTCACCCAACGCGGCGAACAAGAACGGCGTAGCGAGCCGGATGCCCGAGGCCGCCGTCGTGACAAGCACCGAGACGGTGAAGAACTCACTCATGAAGCCACCCCGCGTCCGTCGAGTTGGCGCTCAACCAGTCGAACGAGACGTTGACGCCACCGCAGTGAGCCGACGACAAAGACGACGACAACGCCATTGATGGCGAGGATCAGGGCCGCAGGAACCTGCAGTTCACGCTGCATCTCGATACCACCCGTCAACATGCCGCCAAACAGAAAAGAGGCAGGCACGGTGGCGAGCGGATGGAGCCCGCCAAATAGTGCCGCAACAATGCCGTTGAAGCCTGCATTCTGGGTGAACGCCGCTGCGCCCCCCTCGCCGATCAACCGATGGGACTGGCTTCCGAAGACCAGCACGGAACCGGCCACACCGGCACACGCACCGGACAGCGCCAGCGCATGCACAACACTCTTTTCGACAGGAAGGCCCGCATACCGCGCCGCTTCTGGGTTGTGGCCAACGGCACGCAGGCGCATGCCAGCTGAACTTCGGAAGAGCAAGTAATGGCCGAGCACCGCAACGGCGATTGCTACCAGCACACCGATATGCATACGAGTTCCGCCCGGAAGTAAGGGGAGGTCGGCATTTTCGCTCAGTCGCTTCGTCTGTTGAATCCGAATCGCTCCTTCCTCAATCAACAGGTCTTGAAGCAGAAAGCTCATAATCTGCGCCGCGATAATGTTCATCATGATCGTGCTCAGGATCTCGTTGACCCCGGCGTAAGCCTTCAGTGCGCCGGGGATCGCCCCCCAGATCCCACCCCCGACCGCCCCGGCGATAATCACGGCGGGAATCAGCAGAATGGGCGGGAGACCTGGCAACCCCAGCGCCACCAACGAGGAAACGACCGCCCCAGCGATGATCTGCCCTTCGCCGCCGATGTTGATGACACCCGCCCGAAAGGCAATGCAAATCCCAACGCCGACCAGCAACAGCGGCATCGACTTGACCGCTGTGTCAGCGAGGTTGTCGGCTCCCGAGAAGGCGCCACTCACCATCGCTCGGTAGCCGTCGATCGGATCGGCGTCGAGCGTAAGCAGCATGATCGCGCCAACGATTAGTGCGGCGAGCACGGCCACTATCGGGACGAGCCAGCCCACGATCGAAGTCACACGAGAGCGGCTATCGCTAACGTTCCGTCTCCTCGGCACGTGCTCGTGAGCTGAGGTAGACCCTGGATCCCCACTGAGCATGCCAGCGAGACCAGCACACCACGCAAGGCTGAACAACAACACGCTGGAGTATTAATCTTGCTGAAACACCTGGCTCGCCTAGCTGACGTTTTCGCCGTACATCTCTCCTAGCGGATCGGTGAGCAGTTCGAGACGTTCGCCGTCGGGTCCGCTGAAGTAGATCGACGACTCGTGTTCGAACACGATCTCGACGCCGGCGTCGTGCAACTTCTGCTTGAGGTACGCCTGCTTCTCGGGCGTGACCGAGATCGCAAGGTGATGCATCGATCCGAGCACCTCGGCGTACGGGCCGAGGTCGAGCCCGGGAAAGTCGAAGAAGGCGAGGAGGTTGCCGTTGCCAATGTCGAAGAAGAAGTGGGTGCTGCCCGTGTAGTCACGGTTCTCGAAGAGCTCCGTCAACGGGAACTCGAGCAGGTCCTGGTAGAACGCGATCGTCTGCTCGACGTCGGAGGAGAGCAGGGCGAGATGGTGGACGCCACGTGCGGAACTCGGCGGGCGGTGCTCGCGGAGGTGTCGGGAGCGGAGGCGGTCCCATTCGTCGGAGCGATCGACGCCGTCGCCGTGGTCCGTGATGGTGGAGAAACGAGGGGTGCTGGTGTCGGCCATGTGGCCATTATTTCAGATTTGAACTACCCGGCCAATGCCTCGTCAGCGAATCCTCGCCATGCGTCGATACTGCGCCTGCAGGCTGCGCTCGAACCCGTTGTCGGTTCGGGCGATGATGCCTGTGACCATGCCGAACACGAAACCGGCGACGTGCGCGATCCAGGCGACCCCGGCGTCGTTTCCGATGAAGAACTGGCTGATCAGCCAGAACGCCAGCAGCACGAGGGCAGGAATTCGAGGCCATACCGGGATGAAGGCGAGAAAGATCACCGTGCGGACCCGGGCCCACGGGAACCACACGAGGTAGGCCCCCATGACACCGGCCACCGCCCCCGATGCTCCGACGAGCGGCACCGTCGAGTCGACCTGGGCGAGCACGTGGGCAGCGGTCGCGACCACACCAGAGATGAGGTAGAGGAGCAGGAACGAAAAACGCCCCATCTGGTCTTCGACGTTGTTGCCGAAGATCCAGAGGAAAAGCATGTTGCCGAAGAGGTGAAGC
>MDTB01066554.1_pt1 | contig 11261 bp, 9 predicted proteins | sample 811161 | NCBI WGS metagenome assembly MDTB01 (sample SAMN05326650, study PRJNA326480) | marine metagenome | isolation source: seawater | place: Mediterranean Sea | collected 2009
AAAAGACTTAATTTTAGAAGCTGGTGGAATCAATGAAAATGTTTATAGATACCGAGTTGAAGTTGCTCGAATAGATCCATTAAATGATGATTTAGATACATATGCAAATTTAGTTACATTTAATATAGATGAAAAATTTAGCATAATATCACCAAATGCTAACGATTTCAATCTTCAACCCTATGATTTAATTACTGTTCGTCCTGATCCCTATTTTACCAACCAAAAACAGGTAACAATATCAGGTGCTGTATTATATCCGGGTAACTATACCATTTTATCCTCGAATGAAAAAATAACGGACATAATTGAAAGATCAGGCGGCTTAAGACCTAATGCTTATTCATTTGGTTCATCATTTTCTCGAAACGGTCAAAGAGTACAATTGAATCTTGAAAAAATTATTAAATCTCCTAAAGCAGGTTTAAACATTACTGTACAAAGCGGCGATTTAATTGATATTGCCATGGAACCAAAAATCATACAAGTAATTGGTGAAGTAAACGTACCTGGGTTTTACAAGTTTCAGCCAAGAAAGCGTGTCAGTGATATAATTGAATTGTCAGGTGGGTTTTCTCAATATGCTGAAAGAGATGATGTGTACATTCAATATCCAGATGGAACCTCATCGAAATATCATCGTTGGCTAAACAATAAAAAAGTACTTGATGGTTCCATCATTACTATCGGAAGGGAAAAAGATGAAGAGCCTTTTGACCGAACTGAATATGCCAAAGAGATTACTGCAATTATCGCCAACCTAGCTCAAGCGGTTGCGGTTTTGAGTCTTGCAAGGTAATAGTTAGTGACAATCTACATAACATCAATGACTATGTATTCAGAAAAAAACTTTAAAAAGAAGTTAAAAAATGAAAGTTAATGACTCTACCCAATTTGAGAATTTAAATGTATAGAAAATTGTCTATTAATAACTCTTTTATACTAAATTAAAACTCAGTTATATGAAAAAGCGCACATCACCCTCATCAGAATTACAGCAGCCATATTTTATTGAAGAAAACACTATTTCTATATCAGATATCATTCTCATTATAGCACGCAATTTGAAGATTATTCTAATTATTCCATCGATTTTGTGTTTGACAACAATTATTTATTCTATATTCATAGCTAAACCTGTTTTCACATCGACATCGAAAATTATGTCTTCATCAGGGGGTGGAGTTTCACAGGCCGCTAATCTTGCAGCCCAATTTGGTATTAATATTCCTACAGGTCAATCCGAAACAAAATGGGTTTACCCTGAGATTATTAAAAGTAGAACTTTAGCTAGAGCTGTTTTAAAACAAAAATTTGATACTAATAAATTTGGACCGCAAAAGTCTTTACTGCAAATCCTAACCTTTGGGAATCAAGAGCCGAAGTCTAGCTTAGGCATCATAGAAATTAATGGCGTCAATAATCTACTTGGAATGATAAGGGTTTCTGAAGATGTTAAAACAGGAATTCTAACCTTGCAAATAAACGCATCCGAGCCTATTCTAGCTTCAGAAATAAATAGAGTAATAATTGAAGAATTAGACAAGCATCAAAAAAAATATAATAAAGATAGAACTAGTGAAACAAAACAGTTTATCGAAGAACGAATAATAGATATAGAAACTGAATTAATGGCTTCTGAAGAAGATCTAAAGGTCTTTATGGATAGAAATCGGCGTATAGAAAATTCACCATCTCTCCAGTTGGAGAGACAAAGACTAGGAAGAGAGGTAACAGTTCTAACTGGTGTATTTACAACCTTAAAACAGCAACTAGAAACCACTAAGATTGAAGAAGTGAAAGAATCAAATTATGTGATTGTTATAGATCCTCCAGAAGTACCGTTGAAACGTTCGAAACCGAAAAGAAAGATAATGGTTATTTTTTCAGGATTTCTTGGACTTGGACTTGGTATTTTATTGGCCTTTATTAAGGAATATTCCATTAACAGAAATATTGAAGAAAAAGAAAAAATGGTTGAAGCAAAATCCTTACTTTTAAATAGCGTATCAAAGATTTTTTCAAAAAAATTAAGATAATATTTTTTTACTCTTAATCTAAAATTTATTAATTATAAGTTATCTGATTATCATTAGGTTTATTTTCAATGAAACAAAATAAGGGAAATAACATTCTTGAAAAATTCAACATCATCTGAGTACCAGAAAAAAGACAAAAAAGTTGGAATAATAGGGTTAGGCTATGTAGGGTTACCCCTTGCAATTCGCTTTTCAGAAGTGGGTTTCAAAGTTATTGGTTTTGACATCGATCATAGAAAAGTAAAAATGCTGAACAAAAGTGAATCATACATTAAGCATATTCCAGTAGATAGTATTTCTAAAATGTTAGAACAAGGGTTTCTAGCCACTAATGACTTTGAAAAGATCTCTAAAGTTGATGCGATTCTAATTTGTGTTCCAACTCCTTTAGGAGTTCATAACGAGCCTGATTTAAGTTATGTTAAAAATACCCTTGACCTAGTCAAAAATTATTTAAGAAATAAACAACTTCTAATTCTTGAAAGCACTACTTATCCTGGGACTACAGAAGAGGAAATCGTCCCTATTATTGAAGATCAAGGATTTAAGATTGGTGAAAATTTTTATATTGGATATTCTCCAGAGAGAGAAGATCCAGGGAATGAAAATTTCACCACAAAAACCATACCAAAAGTAATTAGTGGGCATACGCAAAATTGTTTAAAGATAGTGAAGTCGCTTTACGATGAAATTGTAGACCAAACAGTTCCTGTTTCTTCCACACAAGTTGCTGAAATGACCAAGATACTAGAAAATATCCATCGTGCTGTTAATATTGGTTTGGTTAATGAACTCAAAATGGTTGCTGACAAAATGAATATTGATATTAATGAAGTGATTCAGGCGGCCGCTACTAAGCCTTTTGGATTTACTCCTTATTATCCAGGCCCTGGCTTAGGAGGCCACTGTATCCCAATTGATCCATTTTATTTGACTTGGAAAGCTAAGGAACTGGGTATGAATACACGTTTCATTGAATTAGCTGGTGAAATAAACACATCTATGCCTCATTACGTAATTCAAAAAGTTAGTGAATCATTGAATTCTATTGGAAAATCAATAAAAAATAGTCGTGTTCTTATTTTAGGGTTAGCCTACAAAAAGAATTTGGACGATCTACGAGAATCTCCATCTTTAGAATTAATTGATATTTTATTTGATAAAGGTGGACTTGTGGAATATTATGATCCTTATTTTAAGTCTATACCTAAAACTCGTAAATATCAAATTGAGCTCAAATTGAGAGAATTGAATGCTGAAGTATTGCAAGAAATGGATTTAGTTTTACTTGCTACTGATCACGATGATTTTGATTATGATCTAATAAAAAAATATTCTAAAATGATTATTGATACTCGCGGTAGATTTAAAAAATCAGAAAAAATAATTAAAGCCTAATGTATCAAAAATCAGTATGCGTAATTGGCGCCGGTTATTGGGGTAAAAACCATATTCGAACCCTTAATGAATTAGGTTATCTAGGCGGAATTGTTGACTCAAATGAAGAGACAATCAATAAATTCTCAAAAGAATATCCAAATGTAAAACTTTTTCTTTCCCTAGATGATGCTTTGCAAGAGGGTAGCTTCAAAGGATTTACTGTTGCTACCAATGCTGCAACTCACTATCCACTAACAAAGAAAGTTATTGAAGGAGGTAAACATGTTCTGGTAGAGAAGCCTTTCACACTTCGAAATGATCATGCAATAGAGCTTGTTCAGCTTGCGAAGAAAAACAATGTTAATGTGATGGTAGGGCATGTGCTTCTTTTTCATCCTGCTGTAAAAAAAATTAAAGATCTTATAAGAGAAAATAAAATTGGTAAACTTCAATATATTTACAGTAATAGATTGAATTTAGGCCAGGTGCGAACAGATGAGAATGCCTTCTGGAGCTTGGCTCCACATGATCTTTCAATATTTCAGTATCTCACAGAATCTTTTCCCGTTAAAGTGAATGCAAATGGTAGTGCTTTTCTTCAAAAGAAAATTCATGATTCCACTCTAACCCAGCTAAAGTATCCAAACGGAGTTGATGGACATATTTTTGTTAGCTGGCTTCATCCATTTAAGGAGCATCGATTAGTTGTTATTGGTTCTGAAGCTATGATTACCTTTGAGGATTCAGCAGAGGGAAAACCATTGAAGCTATTTTCAAAAAAATTTGACATTTCTAAAGGTATTCCAGAAAAAATAGATGGAGCTATTACTTTAGTTAAATATAGACAAGAAATGGCATTAACAAATGAGTTACAGTATTTTGTGGATCATTTGGGAGGTAAAAAGCCAGGTATTGCAAATGGGGAACATGCCTTAGATGTAATGCAAATTCTGATTAATGCAAGTGAGCAATTGGAGAAAAAGTTATGAGCAAATTCTTTGTGCATAAGTCATCATATATTGATGAAAATGTAAGCATAGGTGACAATACTAAAATATGGCACTTTTCCCACGTGCAGTCAAAATCTAAAATAGGTAAGAATTGCTCCATTGGTCAAAATGTAAACATTGGTAATAATGTAATAATCGGTAATGGTGTAAAAATTCAAAATAATGTATCTGTTTATGAAGGTGTAGAACTAGAAGATTTTGTCTTTTGTGGACCATCAATGGTTTTTACAAATATTAAACTTCCCAGATCAGAGTTTCCTCAAAGGGGAAAGGAGTTCTATGCTAAGACAATTGTAAAGAAATCTGCAAGTATTGGTGCTAATGCAACCATTGTGTGTGGTGTGACTATTGGAGAGTATGCTCTAATTGGATCCGGATCGGTGGTAACTAAGGATGTACCACCCTATTCTTTAGTTGTTGGCAATCCAGGACGAGTAGTTGGCAAAGTGGATAAAAAAGGAAACCGTATTAAATGAAAATTGCTACGATAATTGGTGCAAGACCTCAGTTTATAAAAGCATCAATGGTGAGTAAAGAAATATCAAAGCATAATAGCATAAAAGAAATTATTATACACACAGGTCAGCATTTTGATAAAAACATGTCCCATGTCTTTTTTGAAGAGATGGGAATTCCCGCACCTAATTATAATCTCAATATTCACTCTCTTTCTCATGGAGCCATGACGGGTAGGCAAATAGAGGAAATTGAAAAACTTTTAATTAAAGAAAATCCAGATTGGGTTATGGCTTATGGGGATACTAATTCAACGCTTGCAGGAGTATTGGCTGCAGTCAAGCTCCATATCCCCATTATACACATTGAAGCTGGTTTGCGTTCATTTAACCGAAAGATGCCTGAAGAAATAAATCGTATCATTTGTGATCAGATCTCTAATCTCCTCTTATGTCCATCTAAAACAGCTGTAGTAAACTTAAATAATGAAGGCATAACTGTTGGCGTGCATAATGTTGGTGATGTTATGTATGATGCCTCATTACATTTTAGTCAAGTTTCAGAGAATAAATCTCATATTTTAAATCACTTAGATCTTGAGCCTCAAAAATATATCTTAGCAACTATCCATCGTTCAGAAAACACTGATTTCCGAAATCGTTTAGAAAATATATTTTCTGCTTTTTCTAAAGCTCCATTCCCTGTAGTTATTCCGATGCACCCACGAACAAAGAAAAAACTAATTGAATTTAATATCCCCTTGAATGGACAAATTAAACCTATTGATCCTATTGGATATTTAGATATGATTATGCTGGAAAAGAATGCAGAAAAAATAGCTACAGATTCTGGTGGAATACAAAAAGAAGCATACTTTTTTGGTGTCCCTTGCATAACATTAAGAGATGAAACCGAGTGGATAGAATTAGTAAATTGTAGAGCAAATATACTTGTAGGAAGTTCTAGAAAAAAAATATCCGAGGCATTAAATACTAAAATAAAATTTGAGGTTGATGAAATTTATGGTGATGGATATTCTGCAAAAAAAATAATAGAAATTATAAAAGGACATCATGATTAAAATAATTATGGTTCTGTTTGATGACATTAAGATTTGGAGTTTTTAAATGATAAGAGATAAAAGCATTTTTATTACAGGTGGGGCAGGATTCATTGCAAATGAAATTATCTCTCGCCTTGTGGATGAGAATAGAATAGTTATTTATGATAATTTTCATCGTGATACTCTAACAAGTAGTAAATATGTAGATCATAAAAATATATCTGTAATTAGAGGAGATGTTTTAGATCTTGAAAGATTGAGTAGTAGTATGCAAGGTGTTGATATTGTTATTCATGCAGCTGGTATAGCAGGTATCGATACAGTAATAGCTGAACCTACAAAAACTATGATGGTTAATATGGTCGGTACAGCAAATGCATTGAAATCGGCATTAGAGAACAATACGATTGATCGATTTATTGATTTTTCTACTTCTGAGGTATTTGGTTCAATGGCATTTAAATCAACAGAAGACGATGCTACTGTTTCAGGCTCCGTTGGTGAAGCGAGATGGACCTATGCAGTCAGTAAGCTTGCAGGCGAACACCTTTCCCATGCCTTTTATAGACAATATAAATTACCCATTGTCACTGTGAGGCCGTTTAATGTCTATGGTCCTGGACAAACTGGTGAAGGTGCTCTTTTGATATTTATTAGGAAAGCTTTAAAGAATGAAACCATTCATATTGATGGGGATGGTAATCAAATCAGAGCCTGGTGTTATGTGGATGACTTTGTTGATTGTTTAATGAGGTGTCTTGAGGTTCCAGAAGCTGTAGGAGAAAGTTTTAACATCGGCAATGCTCGCGCGGTTATGACCATTCTTGGTTTAGCCCAAACTGTTTGCAGAGTATTAAGCTCTAAATCTAAAATTGTATTTGATCCTCCTTTATCAGCTGATATAGCCTTGAGGATTCCTAGTGTAGAAAAAGCTCAAAAAATTTTAAAATTCAAAGCTAAAGTAGATCTAGATGAAGGCATAGTAAGAACTGCAGAATGGATTAAAACTCAATGATAAGGTTAGCAAAACCTCGTATTTCTGACCATGCAATTAAACAAGTAACTGAAGTATTAAGGTCCGGAAACCTAGTTCAGGGCGAAAAAGTATCTCAATTTGAAAATACACTTGAACAGTATCTAGGTGTAAAGCACGCGGTTGCTGTGTCATCTGGGACTGCAGCTTTACACATATCTCTACTATCTTTAGATATAGGCCCCGGCGATGAAGTCATAATACCAGCTTTTACATATCCCGCTACAGCAAATGCTGTTGAAATTGTTGGTGCAAAACCTGTTTTTGTTGATATCAATCTTGATGATTTCTGTATCAATACAAAAAAAATAGAAGAAGTAATAACAAAAAATACTGCTGCAATTATGCCTGTGCATGAATTTGGGCAGCCTGCTAGAATGGATGATATTATCTTTTTATGTGAAAAACATAATTTGCTCTTAATTGAAGATGCCGCTTGTGCATTGGGTACGAGCTTTGATAGTAAAAAAGCTGGTACGTTTGGAGATTTTGGTTGTTTTAGTTTTCATCCCCGTAAAGCTATCACAACAGGAGAAGGAGGCTTAATTGTAACTGATAATAACGAATTTGCCAAAAAAGCAAGAATTTTGAGAAATCATGGAATCTTAATCGAAAATAACAAAATTAATTATGTAGCAGCAGGTTTAAACTATCGAATGACTGATTTTCAAGCAGTAATTGGCATAGATCAGCTTCAAAAACTTGACGAAGATATTGCATATAAAATAGAGCTCGCAAAAGTTTACGATGAAAAACTAGCAGATTTTCAATGGATTTCCGTCCCTAAATTATTTGAACATAGAAAAATGGTCTATCAGACATATCATATAATTGTCAATGATAATATTAATAGGGACAAGTTGATAAAACATTTCAAAAAAAATAATATCGAAACAAATTTTGGTGCACAAGCATTGAACTGTACTTCATATTATCGCGATAAATACAATCTCAAAAAAGAGAGCAATCCAAATGCTTCAATAGCTTACCATAAAGGAGTTGCGCTACCCATTGGTAGCCATATTAATGATAATGATATTGAAAATATAGTACAGGCCATTAAAAAATTTAAAAATGTTTAAAAATAGTATTGATTTTGTAGTAAAAACAATTCTTCGTGTGAGTTCGTTTTCTAAAATTTGGATACTCTAAATCCACTTTTGGATTATTAAGTTGCTAACTTATTCTGACCAGATATTAAAAACATACCACACCTATTTATAATTGATATATAGTAGGAGTTATGATTACAGAAAAAGATGAATTATGATAAATATATAAAGCAAGGAATTTACATCAGAGAACTTGAAACATATCTTTTGGAAATGTTTTCAAAAGGACTTCTTAATGGCACAGTGCATACTTGTGTTGGGCAAGAGTTGATTCCTGTGATAATCTCAAAGTACCTTGAAAAGAATGATAAAATCTTTTCAAATCATAGAGGACATGGTCATTATATCGCTAACGATAACTCAATTGAAAAGTTAATACTTGAACTTATTGGTAAAAGTGAAGGCGTTTCTAGCAGAATTGGAGGAAGTCAACATATTTATACAGATACATTTATAAGTAATGGTATTCAGGGAGGTCTTGCTCCAGTAAGTGTAGGTTACTCTTTTGCTCAGTCCCAGAAAAAAAGAAAAGATATTTCTGTTTGTTATGTTGGAGACGGAACTTTAGGTGAAGGACAATTTTATGAGGCATTAACATTAGCAAGTATATTTAAAACACCTACTTTATTTGTTATTGAAAATAATGGCTATGCACAGTCTACCTGTAATAAATATACACTAAAAGGAGATGTAGGAAAAAGAATTGAGGGCTTTGGCATAAAATTTTTGAATTCAAATATATGGGATTTAAGTGATTTAGACTCTAAATCTAAAGAATCAGTTGATCAAGTTAGAAATGGAATTCCTACGGTATTAGAAGTTAAATGCTTTAGATTGAATTCGCACTCGAAGGGAGATGATAATAGGAAAGAAACAGAAATTGAAGAGTTTAAAAATAAAGATTTAATAAATATCTATATAAAAGAAAATTTTGATTGGTATCAAAAATATAGTAAAGAATTAAAAGAAAAGTTTGATAATGTTGTTGAAAAATCTAATAAAAGTAACAACAATAATTTTGACCTTAATATCATAAAAAATAATAGTGTATTAAAAGTAGATATTAAATGGGAAGACTATCAATTTAATTATAAACAAGATAACCAAAGATTGAACAAGTCTATTAACGCTGCTCTTAAACTCATATTGAAAAAGTATAAAGCTATCTTAATAGGAGAAGATATAATTGATTCAACGCCAGAAGCACCTATTCAATACGGTGGAGCTTTTAAAGTAACAAAAGGACTAAGTAAAAATTTTCCATCATTAGTAAAAAACACATCGATTAGTGAGGCAGGCATTATAGGTTTTGGTATAGGTTGCTCCCTAAATGGGAAACCATCAATTGTAGAAATAATGTTTGGAGATTTTATGACACTATGCGTAGATCAATTAATTCAACAAGCTTCAAAAATCCCAACGATGTATGGGAAAGAAATTGATATTCCACTGATTATAAGAACTCCTATGGGAGGAAGAAGAGGTTATGGACCAACGCACTCACAAAACATTGAAAAGTTGTTTTTATTTTGGCCAAACATTGACGTCTTGGCTATTAATTGTTTAACTGATACTAATTTGATTTACGAAAATGCTATTAATAATAGAAAAACAACAATAATAATTGAAGATAAAGTTTCTTATACCCAAAAAACTTTAGATAAACCACCTAGCGGTTATACAGTTAATACTAGCAATGAAATTTTCCCAACATATAATCTATCCCCTGAGTTTGCTGATCATAATGCTATAATTATTGCATATGGTGCAATGTTAAATGAAGTGATTGATGTTTTACCTGCTTTATTTGAAGAAGAAATTTTCCCACAAGTTATTTCACCAACAAGACTTTCGCCTTTAAACATAAATATCTTTAAAGGTATAAGCTTCAAAGATAAACCCTGTATATTTATTGAAGAAGGATCTAGAAGAGCTGCTTGGAGCTCCGAGGTTATATCGTCCTTAATGGAATTAGGTGAAGAATTTGCAAATATTATAAGAATTTCTAATGAGCATATAATTCCATGTTCTAAAGAAATTGAAGATTTAATAATTCCATCTAAGCTAAATTTATTCGAAAAGATTAAAGAAAAGTTATAATGATTATTGAAATTTTAATCGAACAAGTAAATGTATCAGATGATCAATATCAACTTACAGAATTGCATGCAATTTCTGGAGATGAAATAGAAATAGGTGATGAAATACTATCTTACGAGTCATCGAAGGCTATCTTTGATTATGAAGCTCATGAAAAAGGTTTTGTTTACTTCAATCCCAAAATGGAAGTAGGTGAATATTACGAGGTCGGTTATAAAGTGGGACTTATATCTAATAAACGATTAAACAATTCTATGTTATTAAAAGAATTCGGTCTTTCAAAAGATGATTCTCATGTTCAAGAAAAGAAGAATATAACAAAAAAAGCAATAAAGCTAATAAATGATAACAACTTAGATATTTCCCTATTTAAAAATTCAACCTTTATCACTGAAAAACATGTACAAGACTATTTAGAAAAACAGAATTCTGACGCCATTGACTTTATAGAGGACAAAGATTATGAAAGACAAATAGAAGATCTCAAAAATATTTTGAGTTATGGAAGAAAAAAAATGCGTCAAAAATTTAACAGACATGTTCCAACTGGTAATATATTGAACGATAGATGGGAACTAGCAAAAAGTTTTAATTGGGGTGATAAGTCCTCAGTTTATGACGACTGTTTAATTTTAGGCAATGTAAATATTGGATTAAATTGTTGGGTAGGTCCTTTTACTATACTTGATGGTAATGCTTTTCCCATCAAAATAGGCGACTGGACATCAATTGGCGCTGGGACTCATGTCTATACCCATCATACTATAGATCAAGTACTTAGTGGCGGTAAGTTAAAACCAACCACTGCACCGGTAAAGGTAGGAAAAAACTGCTTTATCTCTCCTCAAGTCATGATAGCTCCTGGTACTAAGATAGGTAATAGTTGTTTTGTTACTGCTCAAAGTTATGTTGAGGGCTCATTCCCTGATTTTTCAATCATTTCTGGGAATCCAGGTAAAATAATTGGTAAGACTGAGTTTGACGGGAATAAAATCAAAAAAGTATTCTTTTAATCTTGAATTTGAGTATCTTGATAAAGAGATCAAAAATCTACAAAATTCGATTTAA
>MDTB01104742.1_pt1 | contig 11261 bp, 14 predicted proteins | sample 811161 | NCBI WGS metagenome assembly MDTB01 (sample SAMN05326650, study PRJNA326480) | marine metagenome | isolation source: seawater | place: Mediterranean Sea | collected 2009
GCAGGCATCCCATTAATTTTAATTAAAGATAATGAAAGTATAATTTTAAAAGGAGATAAAAAGGGAATAGGATATTCTTCGACGCCATTAAATTATATTTTTAAAAATTTTGACTTGCATCTAGCTAAAAATGATTTAATTTATTTAGCTTCAGATGGTATATGTGATCAAATAGGAGGTAAGGGTATTTCTTTTGGAAATAAACGTTTAGTTGAATACTTAAAAAAAGCAAAAAAGCTTAATATGAGTGAACAAAAAAATAGTTTTGTAGAAAAATTTAAAAGCTATAAGGGAAGTTATAGTAGAAGAGACGATATAACTTTAATAGGAATAAAAGTTTAATGCAAAAACATATTAAAAATAATTTTAAGGTTAAATATTTTTTTGTTTTATATTTGCCATTATTGGTATTATTTTTATTTATATCAGTAAAATTAATACATGCTTCTATAGAAAATAGAAAAATATTTTTAAATGGAACAGACTTTTGGTTTGATAGAATTACTAAATATGCGAGCACCTACAAATTATTGAAGTTAGCTGCCAATGAAGATCTTAATAATATTATTGATGATATAGATAACCCTTTTGAAGGAAATATTGACGCAGAGAAGGAAGGAAAAAAACATTATGTTTTAAAAGGTTGCGCAGCCTTACATTGTCACGGACCAAAGGGGAAAGGTTCAGGAGGCCCAGCCTTGAATAAAGGAGTTTTTAAACATAGTGATGGAAGTACATATGCATTAGCTTATATCATAACTAATGGTATTTCTGGAACTAAGATGGGAGCTTACGGATCTTCCTTAAAAGAAGATGAAATTTTAAAACTTATAGCTTATATTAGGTCAGTAACAAAATAATGAGATAATTATGGACGCAAAAACACTTTTCGATATGCACAAAATAATGTTAGGTAATGAGGTAATAATGACATATTCAGGATACATGTCTCAAGCTTTATTAACTTCAATTGCATCGGTACTAAGACAACAAATAGAACAAGATCACTTATCTAGGAAGGTTATGAGAAATATTTTCTCAGTATTTGTTGAACAGTATGAGAATGTAGTTCGTTATTCGGATGATCAAATAGAGGAAAAAGGAAAAGATGATGTTAGGTATGGAATTATGGCTATTTCAAAAAAAGAAAACTCTTATATCTTAAACTGTGGGAATATTATCAGATCAAAGGAAAGAGTTAAGGTTCTTAGAAATAGATTAGAAGACCTTAAGAATATGTCGGATGAAGATTTAAAAGCTTTTTATAAAAAAAAATTAAGAGCTGACTCTGAAGAGGGATCAAAAGGGGCTGGTGTTGGATTAATAGAAATAGCAAGAAAATCATCTGAATTTGAATTTGACTTTATTGATTTAAATGAGGGTGCTTCTTTTTTCCTTCTAAAATCTATATTAAATTAAAGGAGTTAATTAAGTGGATAATATAAACGTTGAAGCAGGGGAAAGGTCACCAAAAATTTTTTGTGATTGGGAGAAAGGATCAATGGAAATTATAGGCGAGTCTTATCCAGAAAATGTTACAGAATTCTATGGGCCTATATTATCATCTATGGAAAACTATTTAGAAGCTAACAAAAATAAAAATTTTTTATGTATTTTTGAATTACTTTACTTTAATAGTAGTTCCGCAAAAGTTCTTATGAGGATTTTTGATATGTTTGAAGATTTTTCTGGATCAAATGGACATAAGATAAAGGTTTTATGGAGGGTAGATCAAGAAGATGACAACATGAGAGAGTTGGGAGAAGAGTTTGCTGAGGATATTGAAAATATAAGTTTTGAAATAGTGAATAAGTAATGAGAGGGCTACTTGTCTAATAAAGAATTTTCCTTATACGAAGAAGAAGAAAAAATTATTAGTGAAGCGAATGATTTTATTATTCAAGAAAATATGAATAACCTTCAACAAATAAAAAGCGAATATACTCACTTGTTAGATAATTATAAAAAACTTTTTAAACAATCAAAAAGATTAATAAGAATGAGTGATAGAATGGAGGCAGAACTGGCCACTACCAAGGTAGAATTAGAAAAATACTCAAAAAAATTAAAAATGCAAGCTACTACCGATACTTTAACTGGATTAGCAAATAGAAGAAAAATTACCAAGTTACTCAAAGAAGCAATACAGGATGTGATACAAAATAATGGAAATGGTTTTAATATTATTATGTTAGACATCGATTTTTTTAAAAAGGTAAATGATAACTTTGGACATTCAATGGGAGATGAAGTAATTAAAGAAGTTTCTAATTACATGCAAAGAAAAATAGGATCAGCTGGAATAGTAGGTAGGTTTGGAGGAGAAGAGTTTCTAGCTATTTTTTATAAAGATGATATCAATTATGTCTATGAATTAGCTGATAAGATAAGAAAAGATATAGAAAAGATGAAAGTAAGGTTCGAAAATAAAATTATTAGTGTAACAGTTTCTATGGGGATAGCATGTAGTTTAGAAACTAAAGAATATCAGGGGCTATTAAATAAAGCTGATGAAAGACTTTATAAAGCTAAGGAAAGCGGAAGAAATCAAGTAATAATTGATTAACTACTGGCTGTGCCACCGACGGTTAAGCCATTTATTTTCAATGTAGGTTGCCCTACGCCTACAGGAACTCCCTGACCATTTTTACCACAAGTTCCTATTCCTGGATCCATTTCTAGGTCATTACCTACAAATTCTACTTTCTTTAAGACCTCAAATCCTGATCCTATGAGTGTAGCACCCTTTATAGGTTGAGTTATTTTTCCATCTTCGATTAAATAAGCCTCACTAGCAGAAAAGACAAATTTTCCATTAGTAATATCAACTTGACCTCCACCAAAAGTTTTAGCATATATTCCTTTTTTCGTACTTTTAAGTATTTCTAATGGGTCATGTTTTCCATTAGCCATTATAGTATTACTCATTCTAGGCATTGGCTGGTGAGCATAAGATTGTCTTCTTCCATTACCAGTAGCTTTAGTTCCCATTAGTCTAGCATTTTGTCTATCTTGCATATAGCTTACTAGCTTACCATTCTCTATTAGAGTCGTTTTTTGAGAAGGCGTCCCTTCATCGTCAATAGTGTAGGAACCTCTTCTATCAGTAAGTGTTCCATCATCAAAAACTGTAACTTCTTTATTTGCAACCATAGAATTCATCAATTCAGTAAAGACACTAATTTTTTTTCTATTAAAGTCACCTTCAAGTCCGTGCCCTATTGCTTCATGTAGAAGTATTCCCGGCCAACCTGGGCCTAAGACAACTACTTGTTCTCCAGCTGGTGCTGGAATCGCCTTTACCATAATGTCTGCTTGTGTAATAGCTTTTTTTACCTCTGCTTTCCAAGTTTTTTCTTGAAAAAAATCATTATAGGAGTACCTACCACCAAAACCTACAGATCCTGTTTCTTTTTTTCCATCTTCTTCTAATGTAATACTTACATTTAATCTAACTAAAGGACGCACATCAGATAGCCCTTGCCCTGATGGTTTTAATATTTTTATTTTTTGCCATAGGCCAGATAAATTAACTGACACTTGACTTACTCGACTATCACATTCTCTAGCATAACTATTAATTTCCTCTAATAATTTTATTTTTTCAGTAAAATTCCTTACGTTTAAAGGGTTTCTATCACTATATAACTTGTTATTAGTCTTAAATGGATCTATTATTTTTTCTCCGGAATAGCCGGCTTTTACTGATGCAATTGTATTAGAGGCATCTTTTAAAGCTTCAAGACTGAATTCACTTGAATGAGAATAGCCGACAACATCTTCTTTTACTCCTCTTAAACCAAAACCTTTAAATTCATTATATGTAGTATTTTTAAGTACATTATCATCAAAAATAAAACTTTCAGAAATATTATCCTCTAAATATAGTTCCCCATCATCACACCCGTGTAAAGTGTTTGAAACTATTGTGGAAACTTTATCTGTACCAAAAAAATCAAAATTACTCATAATTACCTATATATTATACTCTATATTTTATTAAAAAGATTTATTATATTCAATAAAGGATTTTCTTTTTTCTAATTTGCTTTTCCATCTTCCTATATTACTTCTATTTTTTGTAGCATCTATCTTAATCCATTTAGCAAAAGATAAGGTTACATATGCGTCGATATCAGCCATACTAAACTTGTTACCAGAAACATAATTACTTTCTTTTAAAGTTTTATCTAGAAAGTTAAAAAATAATTCTGCTCTTTTTTTACCTCTACTAATTAATGCTGGAATTTGTGGTATTTTTATAGGACCGGCGAGAGCCCTATCTTTGAAAGATTTAGCCGAATTTCTAAATGCTTCTCCGACCGCTTGCATTCCATCTATTTCAATTTTTCTTCTAAACATTTCTACTTTAGCTTTTTCTATAGGGCTTTTCCCAAATATTTCAGGAGAGGGATACAAGCAATCTAAATATCTACAAATAGCAATTGATTCTCTAATTACGTGCTTTTTTACTATTAAAAAAGGAACAGTTCCCCATGAATTTAGCTTTAATAGTTTAGGTTTTAAGTTCTCATTTTTTGACAGATCAACTATTGTTCTTTTAATATTTATATTCTTTTCATTAATAAATAAGTTTACTCTCATTGGGTTAGGAGCTTTTGGATAATCATATAAAATCATTATTTTTTTCCTTAATTATTTTTTTTACCATGTAAACTAATTTTTTAAGATCTCTTTCAGAACCAATAGATATCCTTAAACAATCCTCTAATTTATAATTTTTAAGCGTTCTAACATAGATATTACTTTTTTCTAAACAATCTGCAAGTATTGATGCTTGTCTATTATTATTGAATTTTACTAATATAAAATTAGCTACTCCTGATATCACTTTGAAACCAAGACTAACAAATTGATTAGTTAACCATTTTTTCCAGAATAGATTATGTTCAATTGATTTTTTTAAGAATACTTCATCATCCAAAATATTTAGTGCAACCTCATGAGCGTAAGAATTAATATTAAATACAGGCCTTATTTTATTAAGAGTTTTTGCTATCTCATTTGGACAGTATGCCCAACCAAGTCTTAGTGAGGCAATGCCATAAATCTTTGAGAAAGTTCTAGTTATAATTATATCGTTTCTGGTTTTTGCATAGGATAATCCATCAGAATAATCTGATTCTACAACATATTCTGAATATGCAGAATCAATAACTAATAAACATTTTTTTGGTAAGCCCTCTCTCAACCTTTTTATTTCTTTTTTATTAAGATAAGTTCCTGTTGGGTTATTAGGGTTAGCTATAAAACATAATCTAGTATTTACATTACTTTTTTTAAGAAGTTCATCAATATCAGATTTATAGTTTTTTTCATTTGCGTTAACGGCCTTTGCAGCAGCTGCATTTATTGCTATCGGATATATTAAAAATCCATGTTTACTATATAAGCCTTCTAATTTATTATTTAAAAAACAATATGAAATGATATAGAAAATCTCGTCTGATCCATTTCCAAATATTATATTACTAGGCTTTAATTTATATTTTTTTGATATTTTTTCTCTTAGTCTGTCACAATTAGGATCAGGATATTTGGTAAGATTTAATTGAATTTTATTTATTTTCCTTATTGTATTTTGACTAAATTGAAGAGGTGACTCATTTGAAGATAACTTGACAGCTTTACTTGTAACTTTGATTTTACCAGATTTTCCAGGCTCATAAGTTTGAATTTTATTCAGGTTTTTATTAAAAGGTATCATTAATTAACTCCTCTAAAACTTATTTCTATTTTTTTTAATATTTCTAAAGTCATATTTCCAAAGCCATGTATTATAGCATTAGAAAATGCTTTTTCGTTTATTATCATTGATTTTTCAAATGCTACTTCTATAACATTTATATCTTTTTTTTTAATTAATGATAAAATTTTTTTATATTTTATATTATTTCTTTCAAGAATTTCTCTTGTTAAAATAACTATTAAATTCGCGGTTTCTATATTTTTTGTGATTTTTTTATCAAAATCAACAATAATAATATTAGGATTATCAACAAAAAAATTTTTAGAAATTTTTTGTTTTATTTTGGTTTGTGTTAAAATAAAAGTTTTCATAATTACTTTATTAAATTATTGTGCTGTCCTAAAGTAGGAGCCTTATTTATTTTTTTCATATTGATAAGTTTTCTATCTAATGCCGTAGGAATAGCAAGAAATTTTTTGTTCTTAATCATAATTTTTTTATTAAAAATTTGTTTATCTTTTATATGATTATCTTCCATAAATTCATTTAAATCATTTACTGCGGTACAACACACATCATTTTCCTCATCAAATTTTTTTTTCCAATAACTTAAGTTTCTTTCTTTTATTATTTTTTGTATAGCTTTTAATATTGAGCTCTGCGAAATTTTTTCTAAAGCTACTTCCTTCGGAGCTTCAATTAAACTACAAAATTTTTTCCAAAACTTATTTTCTAATGCTCCTAAAGCTATATATTTTTTATCTTTGGTTTGATAAATATTATATCTGGCAAGACTCCCATTTAAATGCAAAAGCTTTTTTTTAGAATAATTTTCTGTAACAAGATTGCTTAGCCCAAGCCAGGCTAAAGGAATAAGGTTTTCATACATGGAAACATCTATGTATGAACCTATTTTTTGTTGTTTTGCTTTAAATAAAGCTAGTATTATGTTCATAAAGGCTGGGTAACTTCCTCCAGCAATATCTGCTAATTGCGTGATAGGCAATATAGGAGAGCCACCAGTTGCAGTGGAAAGCTTTAATAGCCCGCTTTCTGCTAAATAATTTAAATCATGTCCTGCTTTTTGATTTTTTTTACCATGTTGTCCATATCCTGTAATAGAGCAATATACTATTTTTTTATTTAATTTTTTTATAACTTTCCAACTTAATCCTAATTTATCCATAACTCCTGGTCTGAATTGTTCTATAATCACATCACTTGTTTTTATTAATTTCTTTACCTTTTCTAGAGATTTACGATCTTTAAGGTTAACTTCTATTGATTTCTTTCCTCTATTAAGTACAGCAAAAAGAATACTTTCGTTATGAATAAAAGGTTCTACTTTTCTCATATCTTCTCCGCCTGGTTTTTCTATTTTTACTACATCTGCACCAGCTTCACACAACATCAATGAAGCAAGTGGTCCTGGAAGTAATGTAGTAAAGTCTATAATTCTTATTCCTGATAATGGCTTCATATTAAATCTTTAAATTTATTATTAATAACATATATGTTTATTATATCTATTTTTAGAATATTATAAATTATGAAATTTTTTATTTTGATATTTTGGTTTTTTTCTTCATCTCTTACAGCAAAAGAAGACCAATATTTTACTATAGATTACAAAAACTTAATTGCTAAAAAAAATATAAAAGATTTAATTGGAGATCTAAACAGAGGTAAGAGTATCCTTTCTAGCAAAAAAGTTAACTGTTTATCATGTCATCAGGCGCCTATTTATGAAGAAAAGTTTCAAGGTAACTTTGGTCCCTCCTTATTTGGGGTAGGTTCTATATATGATAGAAACGAGCTGCGCTTGAGAATAATTAATGCAAAAGTAATTAACCCGGACTCTATAATGCCATCATATTATATTAAAATTAATAATCCAAGAACACCTAAAAAACTTCTCAATAAAACAATTCTTACTGCACAAGAGGTTGAAGATTTAGTAGAATATTTATATTCTTTAAAAGGATTATGAAAAAAACAAAAAGAAAAATATTAAAATCTATTCTTGCTATTTCTTTAACTGTACTTGTAAAGAATATTCTTTCTAACGGAAGCCCATATAGAGATAGGTTTCAATCTTATAGGCAAACTTTTAGAATAGAACCTAATAAAGAAGAAACAGAAAGAATAATAAAGAACATTATAGGTAAAAGTGAAGTTTTAAATAGTTTAATTGAACTGCAAGTTCCGGATACGGTAGAGGATGGTAATGTTGTTCCAGTTACTTTTAAGATTAATTGCTCTATGAAAAAAAATGACTATCCCTCTAAAGTTCATATTTTGGCTTTAGATAATCCATTTCCCGAGGTAGCAGTTTATGAATTTTTTCCAGAAGGAGGTAAGCCAGAGGTATCATTTAGATGCAGGATGAGAGCAAGCTCATTTTTAATGGTAATATCTCAAATGAGTGATGGGCGAATAGGTGTGAAAAAAAAATATGTAGATGTCATGTTAGGAGCATGCTCTTAGGATGAATAAATTGAGAAGATTAAAATATAAAGAAATAGTTCAACAGGGTGAAGAAGTAAAAATTAAGACCCTTGCTGAGCATGTAATGGAAACTGGTGTAAGAAGAGATAAAATAACGGGTGTTATTTATCCTCGACTGATAATACAATCAGTTATTGCTAAATATAATGGAAGAATAGTATTTAAAGCCAATTGGTTTTCAGGCGTTTCTGCTAACCCATATTTAGCTTTCTTTATAACGCCTAAAGAATCAGGTTTAATAGAAATAGAGTGGAAAGATGATTATGCAAGAACTTCTTATAAAAGAGGATATATAAAAGTATTAGATGATAAGGGTAAAGAGGTTCTTCCTGTTCAACATGATTTATAAATTTATAATGCATAAAATTTATTGGGTTTTATTGATTGTCGTTTTGACTATTATATTTAGAAAAATTTTATTAGCGAAGGAGTTGCTTTCAGGATATCATTTTTCTGAACCCTCTACTCAAGCAATACAAGATGACGATTTTACTAACCCGGGTTTTATTTGGATAGAGCATGGCAAAATATTATGGGATAAGAAGGAAAAAAAAAGTCAACTATCATGTAATAGTTGCCATGGAACTATAGAAACCATGAAAGGAGTATCATTAAATTTTCCAAAAGTAAATGTAAATAAGAAATTTATCAATTTAGAGCAACAAATAAATATTTGTAGAAAAAATAAAATGAAACAAAAACAGTTTCCTGATGAAAGCAAAAACTTATTGGCGTTGTCAGCATTATTAAGTTTTCAGTCTAAAGGGCTTGAGCAAAATATAGAAATAAACAAAATAAATAAAAAATGGTTCGAACTGGGAAAAAAACTTTATTTTGAAAATATTGGACAAATGGGATTATCTTGCAGTCAGTGTCATGATCAAAGAGTAGGAAAAAATTTAAGGGCTGAAAAAGTAAGCCAAGGGCATATAAATGGTTTTCCTACATATTTATTACGTTGGTCAAAAGTTGCATCAGTTCATAAAAGGATACAATTTTGTAATGAACAAGCAAAAGCTTTACCTTTTAAAATTTTTTCAAATGAGTATAATGCTTTACAACTCTACATGACGTGGAGAGGTAATGGCCTTAAGATTGAAACCCCAGCAGTTAGGAAATAGATATGACAATTTATAAAGATTCTCTTGATTTAATAGGGAATACACCAATGTTATTGGTTAAAAACTTAGATACTGGTCCTTGTAATTTATACCTTAAACTAGAATCTTTTAATTTGGGAGGTTCGATAAAAGATAGACCAGCTAAAAATATGATAATAGAAGCAGAAAAAAAGGGACTCATTAAAAAAGGAGGTACTATAGTAGAAGCTACTGCTGGAAATACTGGTATAGCTTTAGCAATTATAGCTATTAAAAAGGGTTACAAAGTGATCATTGTTGTTCCTAATAAGATGACTATAGAAAAAATATTTCATTTAAAAGCATTAGGAGCAAAAGTTGTAATTGCTAGATCAGACGTAGTAAACGGACATCCAGAATATTATTTAGAAATAGCGAAAAAAATTGCCGAAGAAACAGGTGGTTTTTATATCAATCAATTCTATAATGAAGCTAATATAAAATCTCATATGAAAAATCTGGGTCCAGAAATTTATAAACAATTAAGTGGTAAAGTAGATGCCTTTGTAGCTGGAGTAGGAACTGGAGGGACTATTTCTGGAGTAGGAACTTTTCTTAAGTCAAAGAATAAAAAATGTGAACTAGTATTAGCTGATCCTAAGGGGTCTATATTAAAAGACTTAGTCAATACAGGTAAGTTAAGTAACAATGTGGGGTCATGGATTGTTGAAGGCATAGGCGAAGATTTTTGTCCTCCACTTTTAAAAACTGGTTTGATAGATTATGCTTATTCTATTAGCGATTTTGAAGCTATTAATACTTGTAGAGGTTTATTGCATAATGAAGGCATATTAGCGGGTTCTTCTTCAGGCACCTTGCTAGCAGCAGCTTTGAAATTTTGTAAATCTCAAAAAGTTAAAAAAAATGTAGTAACTTTAGTTTGTGATGCTGGAGATAAATATTTAAGAAAAATATATAATGAAAGCTGGAGAATAAAAGAGGGTTTTAACTTCAAGAAAAAAAATGATAACCTTAAGGACGTAGTATCTAACTTAAATAAGTCAAATGCTATTCCCACAGTAAATATAAATAGTGATTGTTCATTAGCTTTTAAATTAATGCATGAAAATGGTATTAGTTTTTTATTAGTAGAAACAGATAAAAAAAAGCTAGCAGGTATTATTACTGAAAATAATTTATTAGAAAAGGTAAGCACTTCTTCTTTTAAAAGTAGTATTAAAAAGAATATTACTAAAGTGAAAAAAGTTAAACATAATCTAAGTTTTAATAAACTAGTAAATTTAATTAAAAAAGAAAATTATTTATTCGTTTATGACAAAAATCTATTTTATGGAGTAATAAACAAAACTGATGTTTTGTGGTATCTTAAAAAAAAGGAAATAAATGCTTAAAAATATTAAAAAAAAAGGTATTGCTACTAGAGCAATTCATGCTGGTCAAGAACCTGAAAAATCTACAGGTGCAATAATGGTTCCCATATATGCAACTTCCACTTATATACAGGAAAGCCCTGGAAAGCACTTAGGTTATGAATATTCAAGAACGCAAAATCCAACCAGGACAGCATATGAAAAATGTGTAGCAGATTTGGAAAGCGGAGAATTTGGTTTTGCTTTTGCTTCTGGTATGGCTGCTGCTGATACCATATTATCATTACTCAAAGTTGGTGATGAAGTTTTAGCTATTGATGATTTGTATGGCGGTACAAGAAGGTTGTTTGAAAAAGTAAGAATGAAAAAAAGTGGTATTGCTTTTAAATTTATTAATTATAAAAATTTTGATGAAATAGAAAAACACCTAACTACTAAAACTAAAATGATTTGGGTTGAGACCCCAACTAATCCTATGCTTACATTAGTAGACTTAAAAAAACTAGGAAGCATTAAAGGAGACATTATTAAAGTAGTAGATAATACTTTTGCAAGTCCTATTAATCAAAGACC
>MDTB01207256.1_pt1 | contig 11261 bp, 11 predicted proteins | sample 811161 | NCBI WGS metagenome assembly MDTB01 (sample SAMN05326650, study PRJNA326480) | marine metagenome | isolation source: seawater | place: Mediterranean Sea | collected 2009
GCTGCACCTCCATAAGTGTCAACAATAATTTTTCTACCAGTTAAACCACTGTCTCCATCTGGGCCACCAATTACAAAGTTTCCAGTTGGGTTTATATAAATTTCATTTTCATCTAAATTTCCTAACAAATTTTTTGGAATAGATTTCTCAATATATGGCATACAAAGCTCTTTTACTTTTGCTAAATTAATATCTTTAGAATGCTGCGTAGAAATCACTACTGATTTTACGGCTGATGGTTTGCCATCTTTATATTCAATAGTAATCTGACTTTTTGAATCTGGCTCTATCCCATTAAGATTTCCAGATTTTCTATCTTCTGCCATTAATCTCAAAATTTTGTGTGAATAATGAATAGGTGCAGGCATTAATACATCTGTTTCATTGCAAGCATATCCAAACATAATACCTTGGTCACCAGCTCCCTCATCTTTATTACCTGATGAGTCTACACCCATTGCAATATCTGCAGACTGAGAATGTAAATGACTTTCTATTTTGGTTGCTTCTTTCCAAGTAAAACCATCTTGATCATAACCTATATCTTTAATGCACCCTCTTACTTTTTCAATTAACTCATCTTTTTTTATTTCTGGACCTCTGACTTCACCTGCTAAAACAACTTTATTTGTTGTTGTGAGAGTTTCACAAGCCACTCTTGAAAATGGATCTCCTGATATATAACTGTCAACAACCATATCGGAAATTCTATCAGACACTTTATCTGGATGACCCTCTGAGACTGACTCACTTGTAAAAAGATAGTTTTTTAGATTACTCATTTTATTTGCCTTTCTTATTTATTCTTAAAATTCGACTTATTTCTATTTATTGAAAAAATAAAATTAATTGAAAATAAGAAGAAAATATACAATAAAATTAATAAACCAAAAATTTTATTTCCAAATCTAGAAAAAACTGTCGGTTGTATTTTTTTTTCTACCATAAAGTCAATAAAGCCATTATTGTATGATTCTAGGCTTTTTTCAGTTTCACCAATTGGATTAATAATTGCTGAAATACCATTATTAGCTGACCTGATAACATACTTTCCGCTCTCTATAGATCTGAAAACACTATGAGCAAAATGCTGCATTGGTCCTATAGACCTACCAAACCACCCATCTTCTGAAATATTGATTATAATATTAAAATTATTATCTTTGTAAATTTCGCCTGAATAAATTATTTCATAGCAAATTAATGGTAAAATTTTTAAAGAAAAGTTATTTTTTTTTATTTCAATAATATCTCGCTTATTACCTTTTGAATAAGATACATAGTTATTTGTGATTGACTTTAGACCAATCATAGAAAAAAAATTTTCTAGTGGCAAAAACTCACCAAAAGGAACTAAATTAATTTTGTTATAGGAATTTATTAAATTCAATTCATGGTCATAAATAGAAAAAGTATTAAAATATTTTTTAAAATCACCATCAACAGTATGTTTATTTATTCCAAGTGCTATTATATGATTTTGATTAAATTTATTTTCAAATAACCATTTATATTTTATTAATTCTTTTTGAGAAACATTTGGCAAAATACCTTCGGGCCAAATAAAAATAGTTTTTTCATCAAAATTAGGATTGCTAATCTTAATTAATTCATTAATTACTGAAATGGGATTGCTACTTGAATAAAATCTATCTAAACTAATACTAGAACCAATGGCTCTTATTTTGTAATCATAGATTATTTCATCTTTTGTGTGAAATTTTTTTTTGTAATAATTTCCATATTGGTAAAAAATAATCAAACATAATATAAAAAATAGAAAAACACCTGTATCTTTATTGGTCTCTCGCAAAATTAAAAGTGCTGGACAACTAAATAATGAGATACAAAATAAGTTGAATCCATAAGTGCCAATTAATGAAGTAATAGCAATTATTTCTAACTGTTCCAAAAAACTATATGCAATTAAGTTCCAAGGGAAACCTGTCAAAATTGATCCTCTGATAAATTCAAAAATTGCAAATAATAAAGAGAAAATTAGGAACGAATTTGTCACTTTTTTCACTTTAAAAATGACAAATATATAAAAAACCAATCCATAAAATATTGATAAAAAACTAGGAATTAAAAAAATAGCTACAGGAATTAAAAATTTAAAATTTTCATCAAAAGTTAAGGAAATTGATATCCAATAAAGATTGGATACAAAGTAGCCAAATCCAAACAACCATCCATATAAAAAGAAGATTTTTTTTTCTTTTTGAGAATTTAATTTTTTAAATAAAAAAATAAATAGTAATGAAAAAGTAAAAAAATTAATCAAAAAATAATTAAAAGGAGGTAAGCTTAGAGAAGTTACCAGTCCTAGTGAGACTAAAAAAATAGATTCAATTAATAATTTTTTACTCAAATTAACCAATCTTCGAAATTACATATTTACAAATATATTCTTCTTCTTTTAACATTTTTTTGTAATCATCATTTTTTATATGATCAAATCCTACAAGATGAAGAAATCCATGAATAAATGTTTTAATTACTTTTTCTTTAAATAAACTTAACTTTTGTGATTTAGGCTTATCCATAAAATTATAACTAATTATTATGTCACCAATATAAGTATCTTTCATAATCTTAATTTTTTCGTTTAATGGAAATGATAATATATCTGTAGATTTATTTTTTTTTCTAAAAGCTTTATTTAGTTTCTTAATATTTCTATTATTTGAAAGCAGTAAAGTTAGGCTTATTTTTTTATTTACAAATTTATATTTTTTTGGAAATGAATTGCAAATTTTCTTAAAAAAATTCTCTTTATTTTTAAGTTTTTTAGACCAAGCCTTCTCATCAGAGAAGACATTTATATTAATCATTTTTAGAATAAGCTTTTACAATTTTTGAAACTAAAGGATGTCTTACAACATCAGAGTGGTCAAAATCAATTACAGCAATTTCATTTAAATGTCCTAATAATTTCTTTGATCTTTCTAATCCTGAGGAGTTTTTGTTCGGCAAGTCTATCTGAGATGGATCACCATTAACTATTATTTTTGAATTTTCTCCTATACGTGTTAAGAACATTTTGATTTGTGTGTCAGTTGCATTTTGTGCTTCATCTAAAATAGCAAAAGAATTTTTTAGAGTTCTCCCTCGCATAAAAGCCAATGGCGCAATCTCGATATCTCCAATCTCTATCATCCTTTGAATTTTTTCAAAATCAAATAGATCATACAAAGAATCGTACAAAGGTCTTAAATATGGATCAACTTTTTCCTTCATATCTCCTGGCAAAAAACCTAGTCTTTCACCTGCTTCAACTGCTGGTCTTGAAAGAATTATTCTTTCAATTTTTTTTTCTAATAACATTGTGAGTCCAACTGCTACTGCTAAAAAAGTCTTACCTGTTCCAGCCGGGCCAGCTGAAATTATTATTTCACTTTGTCTCAAAGCCCTTACATAATTTTTTTGTTTTTCAGATCTTGGAATTATAGATTTTTTTGGAGTTTTAATTATGTCTGTTACGTTATTATTTTTTACTTTTTCATTAATCATAAATTTATCTAAAGACGAGATTATGTCCTTATTTTCTATACCTCCATTGCAAATAAACTGATTGACTAAAAATTGTATTGCATTTTTTATTATTTCATTTTTTTTTGGATCAGATTTAATTAATATAGAATTTCCTCGAGAATATAAACTTGTTTCCGAAATTTTTTCAAGTTGTTTGAGATTTTTATTAAACTCTCCAACAACTCCCATTAATAAATCGTTATCATGAAAAATAACACTTAAAGAATTATTTTCTGAGTAAACAAATTTTAATGACTGATCGATATTTTTTTTAATTAAACCACTCAACTATCACGCCACCTTTTGTTTTAAATTGACTACTAACTCTCCAAACAGAGTACTTCTATTACTTTTTAAAATTTTTACCGATAGAACTTTCCCAATATCTGATTTTTTACCCTTAAAAATTACAGATGTCATAAACTCTGATCTACCAAAAATCTTATTGCCATCATCCGTTATATTTTCCGCTAAAACATTTATAATTTTATTTTCTAATGATTTGTTCATACTTGTTTGATTTTCGTACAACTGATTTTGAATTTCCTGTAATCTTTCTGAGGAAATTTTCTTTTCTAACAAATCTAGCTTTGCAGCAACAGTTCCAGGTCTTGGATTAAACACATATGAATAAGAATTAATAAATTTTACTTTTTCAATAAGATTAACAGTATCGTTAAAATCTATTTTTTCTTCGCCAGGATAACCTATAATAAAATCGCTTGAAAATTCTATGCTTGAATTAATATTTTTTAACTTATCAATCACTTTTAAATAATGGTCTATAGTATGTTTTCTGTTCATGAGATTTAAAATTTTATCAGATCCACTTTGAACCGGCAAATGAACCAGTGGCATTAATTTTTCAGAATGCTTGTAAACATTTATCAAATCTTCAGTCATATCTTTTGGATGAGATGTAGTATATCTAATTCTCTTTATTTCAGAAATTTTTTCAATTTCTAAAATTAGATCTGACAATCTTTTATTTTCATTATTGTAAGCATTAACATTTTGGCCTAACAATGTTATTTCTTTTGTACCATTTAACGCTAAAGATTTAGCTTCATCTAAAATTTGCTTAAAGGGTCTAGAATACTCTGGCCCTCTTGTAAAAGGCACTACACAAAAATGACAAAACTTATCACAACCCTCTTGAATAGTAAGAAAAGATGAAATTTTTCCGGATTTGTTTTTTATTTTGTTAAAATATTGAAATTTAGAGATTGCATCAAACTCTGTTTCCTCTTCTCTCTTTTTTTTTTCTTCATGATTTAAAATCATATCGTTTATTTTATGATAAGATTGAGGACCAATAACTAAGTCTATATAAGGTTCTCTTTTTAACATTTCTTCGTTTTCTGCCTGAGCTACACATCCTGCGACTATAACAAGTGGTTTTCTTTTAAATCTAAAAGATTTTTTTACTCTTCCAATATCATGGTAAACTTTCTCTTTGGCTTTATCTCTTATATGACATGTGTTAAGTATATAACAATCTGCGTCTTCGTGATTAATGGTTTTTTGATAGCCAATTTTTTTAACAGCATCGTAAATACGATTAGAGTCATATTCATTCATTTGACAACCAAATGTTTTAATGAATATTTTTTGTATCATATTATTGTGATTTTTTCTTTATCCCGTATAGTTCAAGTTTATGATCAATTAAAGTGTAACCATGTTTTTCTGCAATTTTTTTTTGCAATAAATTAATTTCCTCATCAACAAATTCAATAATTTCTCCTGTTTTGATATCAATTAAATGATTATGGTCATCGTTTAATTCGTACCTTGCCTTTCCACCTTTAAATTCATGCTTAGCCAAAATACCAGCTTCCTCAAATAATTTTACAGTTCTATAAACTGTTGCAATACTAATTTTTGGATCAATTTTCATAACTCTATTATAAAGTTCGTCCACGTCAGGATGGTCTGATTCTCCATATTCCTGCTTAGACTCCAGTATAACTCTAGCAATTGTTCTTCTTTGATCAGTAAGCTTGAGTCCTGTTTTCTGAAATTTTTGTTCTAATTTATCTGACATAAGTAACTTTAACCCATATAATTAGGATTAATCAAATTTTTTTCAATTTTAAATTTATCGCATAAATTTGGTACATTTGCATATTTTATGTTTTTTTCATCTTTAAAATCTTCAAAACTATAACAATAATAATCTATATAATTTGTAATTTTGAAAGCTTTTATAATTGATAAAGAATTTCTAATACCAGCAAAGCTTCCTGGTCCTCTATTTACATAGATTTTTTTAATGTCTTTTATAACCAAATTATTAGAATTCAAAAAATCGTTTATTAATATAGTTAACTTTTCATAATTAATTTTACTATTTTCGTGAGTAATACTATATGTTTTATTATTAATAATGAGCATTAAGAAAATTACTTTATCAGCCGCGTCGATAATAAGTTTTGTCATTTTTTTTTCTTTTACAGAAGAGTCTAAATCAGATGAAAATAATATCAAATATTTTTCTAATGACGAGGGTATTTTGTCTATAATGTATCATCGTTTTAATGAAAATAAGTATCCTTCAACAAATATCAAAATGGATATTTTCAGAAAGCATATTGATTTAGTCAAACAAAAAAATTATAGATTTTATAACCCATTAAATTTTAAGAACGAATTTCAAATTCCAAGAAATAAAAAAGTTATATTGCTTACAATTGATGATGCATTTAAATCATTTTATTCGGAAGCTTGGCCATTTCTAAAAGAAAAGAAGATACCTTTTATTCTATTTGTATCTACTGAACCAGTTGGAAAAAAAGGTTATATGACATGGAGTCAAATAAAAGAAATAGAAAAGGAATCTTTTGTTTTTATCGGTCATCACTCCCATTCGCATGAATATTTAATAGATAAAACCGAAAATGAATTTATAAAAGACATTGAAAAAGCAAATAAAGAATTCTTAAATAATCTTGGATATATACCAAATTTATTTTCTTATCCTTTTGGTGAATATTCTGAATTTATGAGACAATATATATCTAAAAATTTTGATTTTGCTTTCGGTCAACACTCAGGTGTTATTGATTTAAATAAAAATAAATTTGAATTACCTAGATTTCCAATTAATGAAAATTATGGAAAAATAGAGAGGTTTAATTCTATTTTAAAATCATACCCACTTGAGTATAAAAATTTAATTCCATCAGAAAAAAAAATAAATCAAAAGAATAATCCTCCTTCTTTTAAAGTTGAGTTTTTTAATGTGCAAAAAAATTTAAGAAATATAAATTGTTATTCAAATGAATTAGATGAATGGAAAGAGTCAAAAATTAAAATTAAAGATAATATTCTTTCTATAGATTTTAGAGGTAAATTTGTACCAAGAAGAGGTAGGATTAATTGTTCATTAAACGACAACGGAAAATGGAGATGGTTTGGTACACAATTTATTGTTATTAAAGAAAATTAAATAAGACTCTCTAAATCTATACTGGATGGTAATAATTTTGCATCATCAAAATCTTTTAGTTTATTTTGGACAATTATCTTTTTTAAAACCGCAACATACTGAGTGCCTGTTTCTGCGTATTTATCTAGATGTTCCGATAAAGTTAGACCATCCAAAGGTTTTCCTAAATCTCTTAATTCGGCTCTTGCCTTTCTAAAATCTTTATATGTGGAGTGAGTATTTAAATTTCTTTTGTAAGCTCTCACAGATGCTTGCAAAACATTAAATTTCATAACTTTATGTCCTTTGTTGGCATCAGCATTTTTAGGTTTTAATCCCTCACCAGACCAAGTCCATTGACCAAATAAAGCGTTACCTTCTTGTGCAAATCTAGAAGTTCCCCATCCAGTCTCTTTTGCTGCTTGCGCAATTGCCAGAGAAACTGGAACCTCGTCTATTCTTATTTTAAGTTCTGATAAATCTTTTGTTTTTACTCCATATTGTTTATATTTTTTTTCTAACCATTTTTTTTCAAGATCCGTATTATTACTTTTATTAATAATACTAAAAAGAGTTTTTCTATCGAGTTTAATGTTATTATTTTCTTTTAAAATTAACGGCAAAACAATTTGAATAAATAATTCTTTTCTCTTTTTTGTATCCTCAATCATTTTGATTTCGTTTGGTAACAAAGTTAATGCTACAGGTTTTACTAGTTTTTTTTCTCTAACATCTTTTAAATTATAACCTGTATCTTGAAACAATTGCTTTATGGTAGATGCGCTTAATCTAACTGTATCTGATTCTAAATCATTTAAACTAAAAATATCTAATAATAGCTCTTTTTCATTTAATAAATTATTTTCATTATCAAGATTGTTTTTTTTATTTAAGGTGTAAGCTAAAATTTTTTTGGAATTGTTTGTAAATTCCTTAGTATTCAAAATATTTTTTTTTGTGAAATTAATTAATAATGGCGCTATATAAAAAAAACCAACAACTAAAAAACTACTCAAAAAAATTCTAGATAAAGAATGAATTTTAGTTTGAAAAAATAGTTTTTGATTAATTTTGTTTTTTTTTTTTATTAATTTTTTTAATCAATTTTGTTTTCATCAATTAAATTGCTTGTACCTCTTTTACCTCTGGTAAATAGTGACATAAAAGATTTTGTACTCCTTGTTTTAAAGTCATTGTTGAGCTAGGGCATCCTGAACAGCTACCTTGCAATTGAACTTTTACTATACCATTTTTAAACTCTTTAAATTTTATATCACCTCCATCTTTTGCAACGGCAGGTCTTATTTTCTGATCTAAAATTTTTATTATTTTTTGGTCTATTTCACTTAAATTTTGACCTTCCTTATTTTCTTTTATATTTTCATCAACAACAAACTCATTCCCATCAGAATAAAAGTCATTTATTAAAGATATTACGATATGTTTTATTTCCTCCCATTTAACTTGATCATTTTTATTAACAGATAGAAAATCTCGTCCCAAAAAAATACCAACAACACCATTTATAGATAGTATATTTCTTACTAAATCATTCTGAAAATTATCTTTATCAGTAATTTCATAAGGGCCGCTTTTAGAAACATTTTTTCCAGGAAGGAATTTTAAAGAATTAGGATTTGGCGTTACTTCTGTTTGAACGTACATGTTTTAAATATAGTTATTATTTTAAAAATTAAAACTCGATAATAATTTTTTTCTAAAAACCCACTATTTCTTTAATTCTTTCTATCTTTTTTGTGGCAATCAAATTAGCTTTTTCAACTCCATCTAGAAGAATTTTATCCAAATATGATTTATCTCCTAATAGTTTTTTTATCTCTTTAGATATTGGGTCTAATTTATTTATTAATTCATCTGTTAACCTCTCTTTAAATTCAGAAAAATTTTTTCCTGCAAAAATTTCTACAGAATCTTTTAAAGATGAATCGGTTAAACTTGAATAAATTCCTAGAAGATTTTTTGCTTCCAATCTACCATCAAGTTCATTAATATTGTTTGGCATTGGCATTGGATCAGTTTTTGCTTTCTTAATTTTGTTAATTATTTGATCTTTATCATCTGTTAAATTAATTCTACTTAAGTCAGATATTTCTGATTTGCTCATTTTTTTTGACCCATCTTTTAAACTCATTATTCTTGAAAATTCTTTCTGGATTAGAGGTTCTGGAGCCTTTAAATAATTTTCAACTTCAAAATCATTATTAAATTTTTGAGCTATATCTCTACACAACTCTAAATGTTGTTTTTGATCATCTCCAACGGGAACATGAGTAGCATCATACAATAAAATATCTGCTGCCATTAATACTGGGTATGAATATAGGCCAATACTTGCTTTTTCCTTATCTTTTCCTGCTTTTTCTTTAAACTGTGTCATCCTATTCAACCAACCCATTCGGGCAACACAACTCAATATCCAGGCTCCTTCAGCGTGGGCAGTCACACTGGATTGGTTAAAAATTATACTTTTTTTTGGATTAATTCCACTTGCGATAAAAGTTGCAACCGTCTCTCTAATATTATTTCTTAATTCCTTTGGGTTCTGTTTAACTGTAATAGCATGTAAATCAACAACACAAAAAATGCACTCATTATTATTATCATTATTTAGTTCTACAAAATTTTTAATAGCTCCTAAGTAATTTCCTAAATGAAGATTGCCCGTTGGCTGGACTCCTGAAAAAATTTTTTTACCCATAAATCAATACTTTAGTTTAATATCATTCATTTTAAAAGCTTTGATGAAGTAACAAACTATCAAATAGAACAATAATCCCAATATAACACTTAAAATTAAATAAAAAGATTTTATAGTTTTATCAAACGATAATTCATTTTGAAAATAATCTAATAAAAAATTAAAAAATAAACCCATTAAGATTGATGCAATAATAATTTTAATAAATCTTACTAAAAACTTTTCATTGAAATAAAATAATTCTTTATTTTTTAGAAATAAAAATAATAATATAGAGTTGAACCATGATGATATAGAAGTTGCTATTGGAATTATTATGAAGCCAATTTGTTTAAAGTAATAAATACTAATTACAATGTTTAAAATTACAGAAATTAATGAAATTAAAAATGGTGTTTTAGTATCGTGATTAGCAAAGAAAAAACTTGAAAACACTTTAATTAATGCAAATGCAGGTAATCCTAATGCAAAATAATACAATGCTAAACTAGAATTATTTAGTGATTTTTGATCAAAGGAACCATAACCAAATAAAGCAGAGACAATTTCTTCTGAACCAACTATTAATGCCAAAGTTGCTGGTAAACTCAGAAATAAACTTAATTCGAGTGCTTTATTTTGTATAAATAAAATTTTGTCTTTTTTTCTAGATTGAATATGTTTTGAAAGTTGAGGTAGGATAACAACACCAATGGCAATACCAGCTATAGCCAGATTAATTTGATAAATTCTGTCCGCATAATATAAATAAGAAACTGCACTTGCTTGAAATGAGGCAATTATAGTTCCAATTAAAATATTTATTTGAGTAACTCCAGATGAGAAAATACTTGGTAAAAGTTTTTTAAAAAAAAATTTTACTTTATTATTAACTTTAAATTTAAAGTTAAATTTTAAAAAGAAATGTTTTTTTACAAAAAAATATAAAAATATTAGTTGTAAAAAACCTGCTAAAGTAACGCCATAAGATAAATAATAGACAAGTTTATCTCCTAAAAATTTTGAAAATACTAATATTAAGATTAAGACAATATTTAATATTATAGGAGCTGCGGCAGCTGATGCAAATCTATTATGTGAATTAAGAATTGCAGAAAAAAAAGATGCTAAAGAAATAAAAAATAAAAATGGAAAAGTTATTCTTGTTAGATTTATTGCAACTTCCATTTTTTCAAGATCACTAACAAACCCTGGAGCAATTATAGAGACAAATGCTGGCATAAAAATTTCAATGATAATTGTTAAAAATAATAACCCTAGAAAAAGAAGGTTAAAAATATCATTAGCAAAATTATTTGATTGTTTTTTCCCCCTTCTTATTTCAGATGAATAACTTGGAACAAAGGCAGCATTAAATGTACCTTCAGCAAATAATCTTCTAAAAGTATTTGGAATTCTAAAAGCAACAAAAAAAGCATCGGCTAATAAGCCAGTTCCCAGAAAAATTGCTATCAAAATATCTCTTAAATAACCAAGCAACCTACTAATGACAGTATAGAAACCAAATGTACCTGTTGACTTAATTAAGTTCATAAATCATATTAGTCTTAATTTTATCCTATTGTACACTTATTATCA